>Ga0209508_1003183_pt1 | contig 9908 bp, 10 predicted proteins | sample AD_UKC129_MetaG_FD_184427 | JGI IMG/M metagenome (GOLD analysis project Ga0209508, IMG submission 184427) | Active sludge microbial communities of municipal wastewater-treating anaerobic digesters from Canada - AD_UKC129_MetaG (SPAdes) (version 2) | ecosystem: Engineered > Bioreactor > Anaerobic... | reverse complement strand
ATTATTTGGCTTTGTGATATTGATTTAGATTGCGTGGAATTTTCAATAAAAGATCTAATTTCTGAGCTTATTCTTTTCAGATATTGTCGCTCTGAAGTAAGATTGATTATTTCGTCTAAAATAAAGTTTGTCCAATAAAGATTTACAGAAGGTAAAGCAGTGGTGAAAATAAGAGAACGAGCGGTATTTAAAATATAACGATAGAGTATATCATTAACAACGCAAAAAGCACCAATTGATGCGAATGCTTTACCGAATGTAGCAATTAAAATATCGATATCAGAAATAATGTTTAATTCTTCGGCGAGCCCAAGGCCTTTTTCGCCAAAAACACCAATTGCATGAGCTTCATCGATGTAGAGAAGGCAGTTATATTTATTTTTTAGTTCAACCAATTTTTTTAGATCAGCAATATCACCATCCATACTAAAGAGACTTTCGGAAACAATTATGGCATTGTTATATTGCTCTCTATATTTTTGCAGTAATGTTTCTAAGTGGTTATAATTTAAATGATTATACCTAAAGTGTTCGGCATCAGAAAGTTTTATCCCGTCAATAATACTTGCGTGGTTTAATTTATCTGAAAAGATAACATCGTTTTTTTCTGTTAAAGCAGGAAGCAAACCAGAATTTAAATGATAACCGCTATTAAAGATAATGGCTTTTTGTTTTTGATAAAGATTTGCAATTTTATTTTCAAGTTCTGTGTAAATATTGGAGTTGCCAGTTAAAAGTCTAGAAGATGAAGATGTAAAGTCGATATTAAAAAGTAAATTATTTTGAAGAAGATAGTTGTAAAATTCTCTTAGAATTTCATTATTTGTTCCGATGCCTAGGTAATCATTAGAAGAAAGATTTAATAGCTTTTTGTTTTCAATGAAAATATTTTGGTTTTCTTTTTTATCAATTTTTTTTAAATCACGAATGAGATTTTTTTGCTCGAGGTATTGAAGTTTTTTTAAGTAGTAATCGTATGAATTCATTTTAATAATATTTTATTTAATTTGTAAATTTAGTATTTTTAAATTTTAAAAAAAAATTAAGATAATGCCAGAAAATGAAATAGAACATTTAGATTTTTATGGTCATTTAGAAGAATTAAGGAAACGATTAATTTATTGTGTTTTATATGTTATATTTTTTACATCGATATCTTTGTTTTTTGGTAATGATATAGTAAATTCAATATTATTGTTTCCTGCGCGGCAAGTAGGATTAAAATTAATAAATTTAAGACCTTTTGGGCAAATTTTATTGTATTTTAAGGTTAGTTTTTTTGCAGGATTTATAATATCTATACCGTTTGCAGTTCATCAGTTGTGGTTATTTTTAAGACCTGCTCTTTTGAAAAATGAGAGAGTTATTGCTAGGAATATAATTTTAAGTTCATTTATATTGTCTATCATAGGAGCATTATTTATATTTTATTTATTTTTGCCGATTTCATTGAAATTTGTTGTAGAATTTGGATCGAGCTATATAGAAAATCAAATAGATATTGAAGAATATTTAAGTTTATTGATATTGTTATTTACTGGTGCAATTATAATTTTTGAATTGCCGATAATAGCATTTATATTCAGTTATTTTGGTATTTTGAAATCATCTTTTATGAAAAAATATCGAAGACACGCATTAGTAGTGATATTTATTTTATCGGCAATATTAAGTCCGGGGACAGATCCAGTTTCGCAAATATTGTTAGCAATACCGTTTATAATTTTATATGAAATAAGTATATGGGTTTGTAAATTTACAGAGAAAATTAAAATAAAAGGGATAGAAAATTGAAAAAGGAAAAAATTTTAGTAACATCTGCATTACCTTATGCAAATGGAACAATACATTTGGGGCATTTAAGTGGCGCATATTTACCAGCAGATATTTTTGTAAGATATAAAAGATTGCAAGGTGCTGATATAATTTATGTTTGTGGTTCAGATGAACATGGAGTAGCAATTACAATTACAGCTGATAAAGAAAAAATTACACCTAAAGAAGTTATTGATAAGTTTCATAACATTAATAAAGAAGCATTTGAAAAATTTGGAATGAGTTTTGATATTTATTCGCGAACAAGTATTTCAGAACATCACGAATTAGCGCAAAAATTTTTCAAAGATTTTTATGATAGAGGCATATTAGTAGAGAAAAAATCATTACAATTTTATGATGAACAAGCAAAAATGTTTTTGCCTGATAGATATGTGGAAGGTACTTGCCCAAATTGTGGGTCTGACCAAGCAAGAAGTGATGAATGCGAGGCTTGTGGTGCTTTATACGATCCAACAGAATTAAAAAATCCGAAAAGTAAAGTTTCTGGCCAGACACCAGTATTAAAAGAAACATCACATTGGTATTTCCCGTTGCAAAACTTCCAAAAAAGATTAGAGGAATATGTTTATACAACAGCAGAAAAGAACAATTGGAAAGAAAATGTTATAAATTATTGTAATGGATGGTTTAAAGCAGGATTACAAGAAAGAGCTATTACGCGTGATTTAGATTGGGGTGTAAAATTACCAATTGAAAATGGGGAAGGTAAAGTTCTTTATGTTTGGTTTGATGCAGTTTTAGGTTATATTTCTGCTACACAGAAATTAGGAGAACAATTAGGAAAAGATTTAGTAAAAGAATTTTGGCAAGATCCAGAAACAAAATATTATGCATTTATTGGAAAAGATAATGTTGTTTTTCATTGTATAATTTTCCCAGCAATGTTAATGGCATGGAATGATGGTCATCCAGATGAGCAATATATTCTACCTGCTAATGTACCTGCAAATGAATTTTTAAATTTTGAAGGAAAAAAATTTTCCAAAAGTAGGGGTTGGGGAATTGATGTTATAGATTTTCTCAAATTATTCCCAGCAGATTTACTAAGATATACTCTTGCTGCCAATTTACCAGAAACAAGAGATACAGACTTTTTCTGGAAGGAATTTCAAATGAGAACAAATGGTGAACTTGCTGATATTTTAGGAAATTTTGTAAACAGGACATTAACATTTGTAAACAGAAATTTTGGTAATGAAGTGCCATCTGCTGTAACTCTTGAAGATATTGATAAAGAAATGATAGAACTTTTGGAAAATGCTCCACAAAAAATATCAACATATTTTGATAACTTTAAAATGAAGGATGGTGTAAATGAAATAATGAATATAGCTAGAGCTTGTAATAAATATTTTAATGATAGCGAACCTTGGAAAACAGTAAAGAATAATCAAGAAAAATGTGCAACAACGCTAAATATTTGTTTACAAGCAATTTACACATTAGCAGAATTATTAAGCCCTGTAATTCCAGAAACAAGTAAAAAAATGTTTAATATGCTTAATGCTGAGCCTACAGTATGGGATAATGCTGGAAAAATGAATTTAAGTGTTGGCCATAAACTTGGTAAAGCTGAGATTTTATTTACAAAAATAGAAGATGCAGTTATTGAAGAACAAATTAATAAGTTGGGTGTAGTTGAAAATCAAGAAAATAAGGTATTAGAATTAAATATAAAAGATGAAATTTCTATTGATGATTTTGCAAAAGTAGATTTAAGAGTAGTAGAAGTTTTAGAAGCTGAAAAAATTGCTAAAAGTAATAAATTATTAAAATTGAAGGTAAAATTGGGTAGCACAGAAAGACAAGTAGTTTCAGGTATTGCGCAACATTATAAACCAGAAGAATTAGTTGGGAAAAAATTAGTACTTGTTGCTAATTTAAAACCTGCTAAATTGATGGGAGTTGAATCACACGGAATGATTTTAGCAGTTGAGGATAAAGAAGGAAAATTAAAAGTTGTTGAAATTAAAGATGATGTAGAAACAGGAAAACAAGTTAAATAGGTTTTTACATTGAAAATTTATCAAAAATATGATAATTACATTTTTGATTTAGATGGTACAGTTTACCTCGGGAATGAAATAATTCCCGGGGCAAATGATACGATTAATTTTTTAATTGAACAAAAAAAGAATGTTGTATTTATTTCTAATAAAACAATTTATAACGTTGGTGATTACGCTAAAATATTAAATAAATTTGGTATTAAAATAGCAGCTGAGCAGATAATAAATGCAACATTAGTAATTGCTGATTTTTTGAAATCCAACTTTCCAAAAGCTAAATTTTATGCTATAGGCGAGAAAAAGTTTATAGAAAGTCTTGAAAAAATTGGGTTAGTTTATACGGAAAATGTTGATAAAATAGAAATTGTGATAATTACACTTGATAGATTTTTGAATGATAAAAAAATACAAATTGCAAAAGAAGCTATTTTAAAAGGTGCCAATTTTTTTGCTGCAAATATCGATAATACTTGTCCTGTGGAAGGGAAAAAACAAATTATTGATGCGGGAATTGTTATCAAAGAATTAGAAAGTTTAACAAAGAAAAAATTAGAGTTACATTTTGGGAAGCCTACTGAGTTTATGATAAATTACATTTCAAAATTTATAGAAATTAACGATAAAACTATTCTTATAGGTGATAGATTGGAAACTGATATTTTGATGGGAAAAAAAATGAAAATAGATACGGCTTGGGTTCAAACTGGTATAAGTTATTTAGAGAAAGATATTAAAGTTTTTCAACCGACTTACGTTTTGACAAGTATTTGTGATATTTTAAGTTATGAAATTTGAAATTTTTAATTCTGATTTAAATGAAATAATTGTATTTTTCAATGGTTTTGCGCTTGATGCCAATCCTTTCTGGTTCTTACAAAATCAAAATAAAGCTATTCTTCAAATTAGTTCATATAACGATTTAAAATTTAATTTTATTGATGAAATTTTAATTAAGTATAATAAAAAATACCTTATTTCTTATTCTTTAGGAGTATTTGTAGCAGCTTATTATTTGTTGAATAGAAAATTTGATTTTGAAAAAATAATTGCAATTAACGGAACCTTAAAACCTATTGATGAAAAGTTTGGCATAAATCTGAAGATGTTTGATTTAACAATTAAACTTTTTGATAATATAGGAAATGAAAAATTTTATCGTAATATGTTTGATAATGAAGTAGAATATAATGAATTTATGATAAGACAACCTTTTGGCGATGCATTACAAAGAAAAGAAGAATTAATTTTCCTAAAAAATTTAATTTTATCGAAAGATTTGGCAGAAATGAAAAAAAATTTTAATCAGGTTTATATATCAAAAAATGATAGAATTATGTCATATAAATCGCAGAAATTATATTGGGAAGGGGCAAATGTAATTGAATTGGAAGCAGGACATTTCCCATTTTATAAGTATAAAAACATTTTTGATGTTTGAAAGGAAATTTATGAATTTGAGCTTACTATCTAAAAGATTTTTGAAAGCTGCAAATAGCTATAATGATAATGCTATTGTTCAAAAGAAAATGGCTGATTTGTTGTTTGATAACTTATTGAAAATCAATAAGAAAGAATATAAAAAAATTCTTGAAATTGGTTGTGGTACCGGATTTGTAACAGATAAAATATTAAATGAATTAAAATTTGACAAATTATTAATTAACGATATTGTTGATGAATATTGCAATTTGCACGTAAAAAAATCTGAAAAAATAGAAAAAATTATAGGTGATATCACTAATATTATAGAAAACATTGAAAAAGTTGATTTAGTTTTATCAAATGCAACGTTTCAATGGATTGAAGATAAAAATATTTTTTTTGAACAATTAGCTAAAAAATTAACTGATGATGGAATTTTAGCATTTAGTACATTTGGACCAGAAAATTTTAAAGAAATTAAAAATACTTTTGGGATTGGATTAGAATATTTAACTGATGATGAATATTTAAAACTTTTGGAAAACAATTTTGAAATTATTTATCACAATAGTTATATCGAAAAATTGAATTTTAATTCATTTATTGAATTACTAAAACATATGAAGCTCACAGGAGTTAATTCTATAAAACATTTTGTATTAAATAATTATAAAATTTCACATTATCAACAAAAATACATAGAAAATAATAATACAAATTCTTATATTTTAACATATAATCCTATAATTATAATAGGTAAAAAAAAGAAATGAAATATTTTATAACAGGAATAGATACAGATGCAGGGAAATCTGTAGTAACAGGGCTATTGGCAAAATTTTTACTTTCTATTGGCAAAAATGTTATAACCGCAAAATTGGTTGAGACAGGAAATACAACAGGAATATCACACGATATAACTACACATAGAAAAATAATGGGGCAGGAATTAAATTATTTAGATTATAATAATGATACTTGCCCGCAGTTATTTGAACTACCAGCATCTCCACATTTAGCTGCAAGTTTAGAAAACTCTTACATAGATTTTGAATTGATAAACAACAAACTTATGCATTTAGAGGAACAATTTGAAATTGTTTTGGTAGAAGGTGCAGGTGGGCTATTTGTTCCGTTAAAAGGTAAGTATACAACATTTGATTTTATAGTTGAGAATTACTCACCTGTGATTGTAGTTTCCACAAATAAATTGGGGAGCATTAATCACACATTGATGACCGTAAATCACTTACTTAGTTCGATGGTACAAGTTGCGGGCATAGTTTACAATAAAATTTATGATGAAAATCCACTTATAACACAAGATACAGAAGAGTATTTGAAAAATTACTATGAAACCATTCCAGTAATCCCAGTTGATAAAATTGATTTAAAAAATCCACCAATAATTGATTTCACTCCTATTTTTGAAAATACGATGAATTGAAAATTATACTGCTTAAGTGTAAACAAGTATTAATGAAACATACTAGAAAAATTCAGATATGCATCGTATAAGGAATATTATTTTTTTATCTTTTAGTTGTATTAAAAAATATTTATGGTGTAGCATTTATTTTGCCTTTTTTTGCTTAGATAATGAATAAATATGAAAAAAAATTATAAAAATTGAATAGTAAAAAATTGTTTTGGTGTAATAAAGTAAAAAAAGTTGCAAATATTAAAAAAAATTTTATATTAACTGAGAATATTGAGTAATTAACATAGGAGTAAAAATGCAAAAAATATCTGTAGGTGTTTTGGGAGCCACTGGAAGTGTTGGCCAAATGTTCATTAAATTGTTGTCAGAGCATCCTTTTTTTGAGTTGAAGGAGGTTGCAGCATCGGAAAGAAGCGCGGGCAAAAAATATAAGGAAGCGGCAAATTGGATTTTATCCGGAGGTGTTCCTCAAAAAGTTGCAAATTTGGTGGTTAAAAATGTATATGATAGTTTTGACTCTAAAATTTTATTTTCGGGTCTTGATGCATCAATTGCAGGAGAGGTAGAAAGTGAATTGGCTAATCGTGGGCATATAATTGTTTCGAACTCGAAAAATCATAGATGGGATAAAGACGTTCCACTTTTAATTCCTGAAGTTAATTACGAGCATTTACAACTTTTAAAATATCAAAAATTTAATAACGGTGGAAAAATTTTGACAAATCCCAATTGTTCAACAATTGGGATGGTGATTGCATTGAAACCGATTTGGGATAATTTTGGGATTGATGCTGTGAATGTTGTCACAATGCAGGCCCTTTCTGGCGCTGGTTATCCCGGTGTTGCAAGTTTGGATATTATCGATAATGTGATTCCTTTTATTGGTGGAGAGGAGGATAAATTGGAAACTGAGCCGAGAAAAATTTTGGGCTCTTTTGATGATGGTGTGATAAAATTGGCCGATATTAAGATTAGTGCATCTTGCAACAGAGTTGCGGTTGTGGATGGGCACACTGAATCAGTTCAAATTAAGTTGAAAAATAAAGTTTCTAAAGAGGAAATTATTAAGGTTTGGAATGAATTTAAATCGAAGCCGCAGGAGTTAAATTTACCTTTTGCGCCCGAAAGACCGATTTATTATTTTACAGAGGATAAATATCCGCAGCCAAGACTACATAGATTATTGGATAAAGGTATGGCTGTTTCGGTTGGTAGGTTGAGAGATTGTAATTTGTTTGATTATAAATTTACAGTTCTTTCGCACAATACAATTCGTGGAGCGGCCGGGGGCTCAATTCTTTGTGGGGAAATTCTTGTTGCTGAAAATATGATATAAATCACATAAGGCTGCCTTTCGGCAGTCTTTTTATTTTATTATACTATGTGTATGCGTTGATTTAAAAAAATGGGAAAATTTATTTCATTAATTCTTCAAAATGTTTAACTTTATCGTATTTTTCATCCCTAATTTCCCGGATAGAGATGTCATTCCTAACTTGTTTGAGGAAGTTGCTAAAATCGGGGTTAATTTTTGCAATTTTGTTAACAGTTTCCAAATCGAGATAGTCTTTTTGACGAGCGGGAAGAATAATTTTAGTAGAATCAGGATCGTCAATATCCAATTCGATGACGCCGATTCCGAAGGCATTATTAAGTCTTTTCAATTCTTCGTGGAATTCTTCATCTTTTTCGATATTAGCAGCAACAATATATCCTTCGTTAGCCCAAGAGGAATTGGAAACGGCCTGGAAATAGACTTCTCTTAAATTATTAAAATCGAGTTTTCGTTTCAGTTCATAAGAATATATTTTTACTAATGGGTAGTTCAAATCTTTAGATAATTGATAAAGTTCATCTTGCCATTTATCAAAGTAGAAATAAACGCCAACCATGTCTGGGTGTAACCATTGAGCGTATTTATTTTTATTTGATTTTTCGTGGAAAATAGTTTTGGTATAAATGCTGTGGAAATTAAAAAGGTAGTAAGTTAAGTACTTATGTAATTCTCTTTCATGAAAATCATTTTCATCATTCTTAGTTATAAGTTTTTCTTGCGGTTTAATTTGCATATTTTTAAGGAAAAAACGAGTAGGTCTTTCGGCTGCTTTAATAAAAATAGAATTTGGGTTATCGCGTAAGTCGATATATATTCTTGCAGCAATAGAAGCCCAAGGCGTTTTACCATTAGTTCCGACAAGCGTGTTATATTTATGTTGGATAGCATATTCCCAAATTTCGTTAGCAGACATAGGCAGATTAGTTTCGGATATTACTTTCTGGGCAAGTTCAAGGAAAGTCATCAAGTGCTCCAAATTATTACAGATTAGAAAAAAAATATAAAAAATAATTTTTTTAAAAAAAAATTTAGCATAGCTCAGACGGTGTAAGCTTAAAGCCCCTTGCGGCTTAAGCTCAAGCCGCAAGGGGCAAGCGGGCCCGAAGGGGCCCGCTGAAAATTCTTCCCTACAAAAAATAACCAATTGTGGCTCATACGACTTAAATTTAATAACTCACCAAAATAAACTGCAACTGATATTTAAAATATTGTTTTACAATACAAAATATAAATCCACTTTACAAAATAGATAAAAATATCTCAACCTTTTCTATAATAAATATTCATTCAAAATTTTTCGGAAAAGATAAATTGACCAAAATCACTAAAATACAAATTTCCTGAAAGCCCAAAAAAAGGCAAAATTTGAAAAAAAATTGGAAATTTCTAACTAAAGTAAGTCCTGTAATTCAGAAAGGTGAATAAAATAACTATATCAACAGGAATTGAATATGGAAAACAAACAAAAAAAATAAGCTTAAATGAAAAAAATGAAAAATTCACAAACAATGAATTAGTTATAGATGATTTCTCCGATTACTATTATTCTGATGAAGATATAATTTTGGATATACTCGGAGATGAAAGATATAATAAACTTAAACGAACGTAGAAATGGTAAAACAAAAGAACGTGTTTTAGTTACATTGGAAGAATACGACCATTTGGTAACTCTTGGTTTTGATGCACAAAATTTTACTATAGATTTTAATTAAGTATCCAGATTTCATCCCTTGTTCATTATTAATTGTTTCTTCCGAGCCAATATTTGAAATTAATTTTGAATTCTTTATGATTTATTTTAACTTATAATTTTAAATCTTTTTTTGTGAATATTATCAAGGTGTTTTATGCCTATTGA
>Ga0209508_1003182_pt1 | contig 9915 bp, 10 predicted proteins | sample AD_UKC129_MetaG_FD_184427 | JGI IMG/M metagenome (GOLD analysis project Ga0209508, IMG submission 184427) | Active sludge microbial communities of municipal wastewater-treating anaerobic digesters from Canada - AD_UKC129_MetaG (SPAdes) (version 2) | ecosystem: Engineered > Bioreactor > Anaerobic... | reverse complement strand
CATAGAAGTGCCCGTTGCTGCCGTTGCCGTCGGAGCCTGCATAATAGAAAAGCATTTTACATTGTCTCGCGATATCCCAAGCCCTGACAGGGCATTTTCCATAGAACCTCACGAGCTTAAGGCTTTGATCGATGCCGTAAGGACGGTCGAGAAGGCCTTGGGCAGGGTCTACTACGGCGTTAGCGAAAAGGAAACGCAAAGCAGGGTCTTTAGACGGTCCTTGTTTGTGGTAAAGGACATGAAGGCCGGCGAAACCTTTACCGAAGAAAACGTGCGTTCCATCCGCCCCGGCTATGGCCTCCCTCCCAAATTTTTAAAGGAAGTTTTAGGCCGAAAATCCGCACGGGACATAAAATTTGGGACGCCGCTTTCGTGGGATTGCATATCGTAAACTCTGGGGAACTCTGGGGTCGGATCTTTAATCTTGAATTTTAATTCAAAAGTTAACAAAGCTGACGGAAAATGCCTAATTTTCCTTTAAATGCAACTAAGGCTTAAATATAGACTAAAGATCAAGTTACGTTCGGCATCTTTTCGTGATATCATCAGCAAACGATGCACCATGTGCCAGCTTTTAGCATTTTCATGCCTTGATTGCTGTATTAAAATCATCTTCAACCAAAGGAGGCCTCACCTTTGCCAAAAGACGACCTAACGCCCAAAGACCCCCACGACAGGCTCTTTAAAAGGGTAATGTCTGACGAAGCAAACGTAAGACAATTCATAAAGGAATTCCTGCCAATAGAGCTTTCAAGTCAAATAGATTTAAAGGAAATGAAACTCATTCCCACAGAAAAGATCAAAGGCTACAACAAGTACTACATGGACATAGCCGTGGAATGCAAAATATCAGACACAAAAGGACAGCTTTACTTCGTATTTGAACACAAGTCATACCCTGACCCCGGAGTTTTACTTCAAATACTAAATTATATGATCGTAACGTGGGATGAACAGAGAAAGAAGAATAAACCACTGACACCTGTAATTCCCGTAGTTATCTATCACGGCTCTTCAAGCTGGAACGTAACGACTCATTTTCAAGGACAGTTCGACAGCTTAAACGAATCCATAAAACCTTACGTTCCTGAGTTCAACTACGTATTAGTGGACCTAACCCAAATTCCTAACAAAGAGATAGAACAAAAGGCAAAAGATACACCCTTTTTGATGGCAAGTTTACTTTTAATGAAGCTGGTAGCCCTAGGGGATATAGAAGGAATCATAAAGATAGCTGTTATAATAAAGCTGTCCGAAGAGGAAAGGATAATACTGATCCTTTATTTATTTTATACTCTTGATGTAGACCAAGACACCATGCAACGGATAGTAAAAGAACTTGGAGGTGAAGAAATCATGCCGTCTCTGGCAGAGAAATTGATGAGCAAGGGAGAAATCAAAGGTAAACAAGATCTGCTTATAAAACAACTGCGCCGCAAATTCGGCCTGTCATCATCTGAGGAGAAGATGATCCGCTCCGTCACCGATGAAGCTAAACTCGATGCCGCAGCCGAAGCCGTGCTTGATGCAAAATCGAAGGACGAAGTACTTAAAATGCTAGGGTAAAAATTTTGGGTGTGCATCGAACCTTGAACTTTTAGCTACAAACCGAATGGCCCCGGCCCATGGAAATGTCGGGTTTTGTACAGCATGCACTTGCATGAGCGAAAGCATCAACTTTCAAATAATAAAATACGAGAGTTAATTCTATGAGTGCATTAAATTCGCCGATTGATCTTAAAAACATTTCTCCCATGGTTAAGGAAGTTACGAAGGAATGGATGAGAGAAATCCTAGCTTCAGATGAATCCGAAGACCGTTACGATTCAATAAGAAACTTATACAAGAAGTTTAACGAAGCCTTGATGAAGGAATATGGCGATAAAGGATCTGAGTGTGTAAACCAAAAATTCGGTGAGTTAAAACCACAAGTTGACTTTTTAGCCTCTCTTTTTTATTGCATAAACGATGACCTGCGAAACAGGCAAAGGGAGATGAAGTTTGACTCTCCCAAAGAGGGAGACGATTTTTTGCATGGCAGAGACTTCAACAGAGGCCTGCTCGACGTTCGAGATGAGGAATTTGATGCTGTTCTTGAATCTTTGTTGAGTAAAGTGCGATCCCTCGTAAAAAACGATGCCCTTGAGGCCGGTTGGGCGCTTAATCCCAAAGATCCGCCCAACCTTTTTATGTCATCTATACCCTTAATCGAGGGAAATTGGATAGACAAAGTGGCCCTGGAGGTGCTCGAATGGCATCAAGCCCTTTTAAAAGAGGGCTACGAGACACATCGGCCCGAAAAGGAAAACCTAATTGCCTGGCCGATCGTGTTAGAAGAAGGGCAAGATGAAGAGGCACTGAAGGGCGTGATTGTAAAAGTCGGCGATTTTGGAATTTTAGATAAAAACAGGCAGTACGCGATCTTTGTCGAGGCAGAAGAGCGCATAAATTTTACTTAGACTAAAGGAACGTATTGTCGACGGCAGAGCATATGTATCATTAGCAGAATACTTCGACAGCACAGAGCATTTGCTTACCCAAGAAGATTTCTGCGTCATTGGCCACGTCTAACCTAAGGGAAAAGGGCATTGAAGACGGCTACTACGTATATCCTTGCTTTGGCGATGATAGACCGATCAGGGCATCAATGGCCGAATGACGCGATGACGCCATTTCATTCATTTGCGGATTAGGAAATGAAAGTAGTGATATAAGCACATTGGTATCCAACATAATTCTCATGCTATTCTTTTTATCTTTCGCGGCGAAGCTCTTTTATCGTTGCGACTACGTCATTCTCATCTTTTAACCCAACACGTTCCGCTTCACCGGCAAAAGCGGCCTGTGCTTTTCTCATGGCTTCCATAGAAGCATTAAGTATATACACCCTACCTGCTTCCTCGACAAATAAAATCTTGTCACCCATCTTGACGCCCAATTTGCGGCGAATATCGACGGGAATGGTAACCTGTCCTTTTGAAGTGATCTTTGTGATCTCCATATCCCGTTCCTCCTCCTAAAGTAATGATATTCTTACTTTCCTTACACCAGCATTCTATTTGATCTGAACGAAAAGACCAATAGATTAACAATATTACAGTTGCTCCTCGAACCTTGCATTTTAATTTTTCACTCTATGAGAATGTAATGAGTCAGTATAAAAAATTTAAAAATTGCCGTTGACAAAAGTCTCGCCCATTCCTATAATGAGCACTGTCTTGGGGCTGTGGCGCAGAGGGAGCGCGCTTCCTTGGCATGGAAGAGGTCAGGGGTTCGAATCCCCTCAGCTCCACCAGTGAAGATAAAGCTCCCTTTCGTTGTTTGTCCGTGAAAAGGGAGCTTTCGTTTATTCTCGTGCTTAGAGAACGTTGAAAACCTCAACTTTCAAACGCCTTTATCCATTCTTCTTTGGAAATTCCGGCCTGTTTCAGGATGCGAGTCAGCAGATCGATACTTATATCCTTGCGATGCGGATTGGGTATAGTTAGGATTAAATCTCTTTTGATCATGTATGGGTGTTTCCCACCCACATATGGACCATCGAAGCCAAACTTGCGTAGCGTTCTTATCAAATCATGCCAGCCAGTTGGTGTGAGTTTAGCCATTAGCCATGAGTCTTCTTTCTGGCTCAGTGATGCGATGTTGTCCTATTGGAGGAATTGCAAGTCCCCGCTGCAGTCTTATGACAATCCAGCCTTCGAGTGTTTCTTTCAAATTGCGCCTGCATTCCTCTAGGGTCTTTCCAGTGGCCCAAACGCCCTCTAATTCAGGAATGGCTCCATAATAAGGCTCTTCGTCCTCGATAATTTCATATTTGGCGCTTTCCAATGCTGCTTCGATGTATTCTGTGAGCACCTGCATCACCTCCAGGCCATATCACCCTTTGTTGCTTTTTATTATACTACAAGTCTCGCAATGTATTTTCTTGACCGCTTGGAAGGTTGAGCGGCCCTTTTCTTATTTTGTTTGCCTCAGGCGTCAAATTGGCTTTTTATATGAGCTCCTTTGTATTAAACTTAGCTTGGTCTTGTTTGGGTAGGAAATATAAAAAGGGGGTGTTTTGCATGGATCCGAGGGGACATCATTTTATCGTCGAGGCCTCTGGCTGTAATGACGTGATAGGGGAAATCGAAAAAATGCAAGAAATACTTGTCGAAGCGGCGAGGCACGCAAAAGCTCATATTTGGACAGTTTCCTTTCATCGCTTCCCACCAAATGGAGTAAGCGGAGTAGTGGTCATAAGCGAATCTCACCTTTCAATTCACACATGGCCTGAGCTGGGGTATGTGGCTTTGGATATATATACCTGCGGCAGCGAAACTCTTCCGGAGGTTGCCGTGGATTACGTGCTTGAGAGGGTAAATGCAAAACACACCCATGTGACAGAAATAACCCGTGGGCTGGATTATGGTGACCGCGAATTTTATCATTCCATCGTCACCTGGGAAGAGAGACTCCGAGGAAACGGCGGATAGCTGGCCAGCTAAGACAAGTAGATTGGCGCAACTTGAAATTGGCGCAACTTGAAGGAGGTTTTGCCTATGAGCCTACAAATTTGGGGCAACACTCTTGGCACGTGGCTTGCCGCAGTAGTTGTCATGGCCATTTCTTTCTGTGTTTTATATTATGCAAAAAGGCTTGCGGATAAGTACATCTCGATTCTTTATGCTCGCAGGCCCAACGTGGTTTTAGGTTTAATGTTGAATTTAGTACGTCAAATAAACGTCTATTTTCTGGTTTTGCTCGCCATTCTCATAGGTTCATCGCTTTTAACCCTCCCCGTAAGGCTGTCGCGAGCTATATCAATTCTGGTGATACTTTTCTTGCTCTTTCAGGTTGGCTTGTGGGGAGATAAGGCCATAAACTATTGGCGAGACACAAAAATCAAGAAGAAAGCCGACGAAGATCCCTCAATGGCAACGATGCTCTCGGCGCTGGGCTTCATGGGAAAGCTCCTTTTTTGGGGTATAATTGTTCTGATCGCCCTGGAAAATATGGGCATCGACGTTACGGCCCTGATCGCAGGCTTAGGAATAGGCGGCATCGCAGTGGCTTTGGCGGCGCAAAACATACTTGAGGATCTTTTTGCCTCCTGGTCAATAGTATTGGATAAGCCCTTTTTGGTGGGCGATTATATCGTCATAGATGGCTATTCCGGAACGGTCGAACACATAGGCTTAAAGACCACCAGGATGCGCAGCTTGACTGGTGAGCAGCTCGTTTTTTCAAACTCCGATCTTTTAAAATGCAGGATTAGGAACTACAAACGTATGTACGAAAGAAGGATTGCCTTTTCCTTCGGTGTTGTACTTCAAACTCCCCTTGAAAAGTTAAAAGAGATTCCCCACATCGTCGAAGAAATCATCACTTCAATAGAAAACACGCGCTTCGATCGGGCCCATTTTGCAAGTTACGGTGAATTTTCCCTGAACTTTGAAGTAGTTTATTACGTGTTATCCTCGAGCTATGCCCTCTACATGGACGTTCAGCAGGAAATCAACCTGGCGATTTTGGAGGAATTCCAAAAGAGGGGCATAGAATTTGCTTACCCGACTCACATGGTCTATGTATCGGAAGCTGCGCCGGTCGACGTTTCGGAGGAAAAGACTGAAAAGGGAGGGACATCAAATTAGAGGCGAGAACATGGATGAAATGATCCAATCAATAGTTGAAGTGCTCAAACAAGAGTTTAGCCCTCTTAAAATCATACTGTATGGTTCTTTTGCCAGGGGTACGCAGACTTGGGACAGCGATGTGGATTTTTTGGTCGTTGTTCCTCGCGGTGTTAATAAAAGGGATATGGCGGTGGCGATGCGAGTGGCGTTGAGCGATTTTCTTTGCGGAAAGGACGTGGTCGTCGCTACCCCTGAGGAGCTGTCGATCAAGGGCAGCGTTCCCGGAACTTTATTGTACTCTATGTTAAAGGAGGGCAAGGTGTTATACGAGGATATGAAGCCTTACGTAGAAGAAGCCCGTATTTGGCTTGAATGCGCGGAAGATGACGTCGAGGTCGCCGAAAGAATTTTGGGGCTGGGCTTTAATCGGCATGCCTGCTGGCTGTCTGCCATGGGGGCCGAAAGGGCTTTGAAGGCCTTTTTAATTTCAAAGGGGATTTCTTTTCCGCGGAGCCACGATCTTAACGCCCTCTATAAGCTTATATTGGAGCATTGTCCCTGTGAAGGACTGTCTTTAGATCACGGTGAGCTTGCGAAATTTTCTGAGTGGGCCGTGGAGGCGGGGCACCCTGGCGACTGGCCTGCCATATCGGACGAAGAGGCTAAAGGGGACGTAGCATCGGCTAAAAAAATTGTCTCCGCCATTTCAAGCCTTTTTGTCGACAGCTAAGTTTTTCAGGGACATTTCATGCCATGCCTGTAGATTAAGCGTATGAGCGGGCTTGGCCAACTTCACCGGAAGGAGCATTTACATGGCTAAATATGATTTTGATGAGGTCATAGATCGCAAAGGAACGTGCAGCGAAAAGTGGGACGGGTTAAAAAAGCATTTTGGAACAGATGATGTCCTGCCAATGTGGGTGGCCGATATGGACTTCAAGTCGCCTCCAGAAGTGATAAAGCTTATCGTAGAAAGATCTAAACACGGGATCTTCGGATATCCCGTGAGGACGGAAAGCTATTACGAGGCCATAATAAATTGGGTTCGCGAGCGGTACGACTGGGAAATAAAAGGCGATTGGATCGTCGACGTGCCAAGCGTCATGCCCGGGATAGCTGCCGCTATCTTGGCTTTTACCTCCCAGGGCGACAGCGTCATGATCCAGCCGCCGGTATACCCTCCCTTTTTTGAGGTGATAAAATCGCTTGACAGGCAGGTTCTTCCCAATCGTTTGCAGCTTGGCGAAAAATGGCACATGGATTTCAGTGAGCTTGAAAGGCAGTTGCCTTCTGCGAAGGCTTTCTTGTTGTGTAACCCTCATAACCCGGTGGGACGCGTTTGGACTGCCGAAGATCTGCTCTCCCTTTCAAGGGCCTGCCTCAAAGCGGGAGTCCCGATCTTATCCGACGACATTCATTGCGATTTCGTATACCCTGGCCACAAATATACCCCCCTTGCCTCGCTGGACGAAGAGTCCCTGATGAACACGGTGACTTTTATGTCCGCCAGCAAGACCTTTAACATCGCCGGATTTAAAAATGCTTACGCCATAGTGCCGAATGCGGAAATGAGGGAAAAACTTTCAAAGATATTAAAGGGGCTTCATTTTGGTTCTGGCGACCTTTTTGGTATACTTGGGCTTGAGGTTGCTTACCGATATGGAAAGGATTGGCTCGACGAGCTTATTTTGTACCTGGAAGAAAATAGAGATATTGCAGTTTCTGCCCTGCAAAAAGCGGGTGTGGACGTAATAAGTCCCGAAGGAACCTACCTTCTGTGGCTTGATCTTAGAAAACTTGGATTATCACAAGATGAGTTAATGAAATTTTTGATAGAAAAAGCGAAACTTGGTTTAAACGATGGTTTGAACTTTGGACCCGACGGTGCGGGCTTTGTCAGAATGAACATAGGGTGTCCCAGAAAGATTTTACGGGAAGGCATAAACAGGCTTGTCAGGGCTTTATCCTAAATCGCATAAAATTACGTGGAGCCTTAGGGCTTCGCGAATAAGGGCATTTTTTAAATAACCCCTGTTTTTGCGCGATAACTTACCCTTAGACGTGCCTTAAAAGGGAGAAGGGGTTTAAGGCAGGGAGGATAAAATGAGTTTAGACCTTTTTGTCATGAATGGTTCCGTGATTGACCCGCAAGAATGCGAGATCTATGAGGCTAACATCGGAGTTGCGGACGGCAAGATAGTTTACGTAGGAAGCGATGTCATCGAGGAAGTCGAAATCTTAATTGACGCCAAGGGGCTTTACGTTTCGCCCGGTTTCATCGATACCCACATGCACAACGAGAACTCGGCCGAAAACGAGGTCGAAAAAGCTTTGCTCTTACAGGGAGTTACGACGGCCATAGCGGGAAACTGCGGAGTGGGACCCATAATATCTGAAGAGTTGCTTCAAAGGCCTCGCTACCTCAGGCTGGGGTTTTTCACGGGGCATCAGGTTTTAAGGGAAAAAGTCGGCCTGAACAATCACTATATGCCCGCGAGCGCTTCGTCCATAGAGGCCATGGTCGAAATTTTAAAGCAGGAGTTATCGAAGGGCAGTTTCGGCCTTTCCCTGGGGCTTGAGTACGTGCCCGGTACGAGCTACGAGGAGATGTGCAAGCTTGCCAAAGTAGTAGCGCAATATGATAAAAGATGGGTATCCATGCACATGCGGTATGATGGTGAAAAATCCCTTGAAGGCGTAAAAGAGGCCATATCTTTGGCCAAAGATTGCGGCGTCAGGGTTCAAATATCCCATTTGGCGAGCATGGCTTCCTTTGGCTGCATCCGGGAGGCATTGAAATTGATAGAAGAAGCCAAGGCATACGTCGATGTGACCTTTGATTCCTACCCCTATAAGGCCTTTTGCACCCAGATTGGCTCTGCAGTCTTTGACCCGGGCTTTGAAAAGCGCTGGAAGAAGGGCTTTTCATACTTGCAAGTCGCCTCTGGCAAATACCGAGGAAAAAAGCTAACGCAAGAACTTTATATAAAGCTCAGAAAAGAAGAACCCGACACACTGATCATAGCTCATGTGATGGACGGCGAAGAGGTAAAAGCTGCCTTAAAACATTCTGATTGCATAATAGCTTCCGATGCGGTTTTAAAAAATGGCCAGGGCCATCCGCGCGTGTGTGGCACTTTCCCGAGGGCCTTTAAAATCCTCTTAAGAGAGGGATTCTCTTGGCCTGAAGCAATACGCAAAGCCACCTATTTGCCAGCAAAGTCTTCTTTCTTTGAAGACAGAGGAAATATAAAAGAGGAATATAAAGCTGACTTGGTCATATTTAATCCCAAAAAACTCAGAGATTGCGCTACTTTTAAGGATCCGCTTATTTCCCCGAAGGGAATTGAGTACGTGATCCTTGGCGGCAAAATAGCAGTCCAAAAGGGGACGGTCCTTCAACCTCACGGCGAGGTCATATTGCGTAACTAATTTTCATCTACGGGGATCCACGGGCCCTCTTCGATGTCGCGTCGTGAAGGGTCATATATCCATAACTTGCCCGAGGAGGAGTCAAACTTCATCATCGTGTCGTCTTCTTTGATGATTAGTTTATATCTGTCAGGATGGGAGAGAAGGGCGTTTCCCAGGTTTACTGAAAAACCCACAACTATCCCCACGGTGAAGCTGATTATTATTACGATTGCTATTATGCCCACTGAAAGGTAGCTTTTCGCCATGGTCGAAAAACCTCAATAAAAAATGGTAGCCCCAAGGGGATTCGAACCCCTGTTGCCGGACTGAGAACCCGGAGTCCTAGACCACTAGACGATGGGGCCACAACTTGAAATTTATGGCTGGGGGAGGTGGACTCGAACCACCACTACATGATCCAGAGTCATGCGTCCTGCCGATTAGACGATCCCCCAGGGCTATGCCTTTCGGCGAAAGTTATGTTATCATGACTCTTGCGGCAGTGCAAGGGCTTTCTTAAAAATATTTAAGACTAATTTCGCTTTGCGTGTTACAATTTATTTGTTCTTAAGTTTAACCTTTAGCTTGATGCTAAATTCTGTGTCATGGTCTGAAAAATCGGCAGGAGGTGTCTCAGTTGAAAGTAGAAAGCCTATCCTATAAGGAGCTGCTAAAAAAAAGACCCCTAAACGTGCAGGCAATATATGGGGATGAGCCCGTTGGCCTGGTCAGCGGCAGGGATATAATCGAGGCTGCCAGGAAAAAGGGTGCCGTCGTTTTGGCCGCCAACGCTAGAAATCCCCTGACGATAAAAGGCGTATTTCGGGCCGCGAAGAAGCTCAACTCGGTGGTTTTGATAGAACTTGCCAAGTCAGAATCCACTTAT
>Ga0209508_1003178_pt1 | contig 9923 bp, 7 predicted proteins | sample AD_UKC129_MetaG_FD_184427 | JGI IMG/M metagenome (GOLD analysis project Ga0209508, IMG submission 184427) | Active sludge microbial communities of municipal wastewater-treating anaerobic digesters from Canada - AD_UKC129_MetaG (SPAdes) (version 2) | ecosystem: Engineered > Bioreactor > Anaerobic >... | reverse complement strand
GCCGCGACAACATAGGACCTTATAACACGAGCAATACCACATATCCTCTCTGCAGTTATTGGGTTCATCTTATGAGGCATGGTACTGCTTCCCACCTGTTTCTCAGGGTCAAATTTTTCTCCAACCTCCATTATCTCTGTCCTCTGAAGGTTCCTGATCTCGAGGGCTATCTTATCAAGGGTTGTGGCTATGTTGGCAAGGACCATTATGAACTCTGCATGGTTATCCCTCTGGACGACCTGGTTGGATATCAGGACCGGTCTGAGTCCCAGTATCTCTGAGACCCTCTCATGGACCTCCAGGCCCTCCTCCCCCAGGGCCGCTGTGGTCCCGACGGCCCCTGTCATCATCCCGACACAGAGCCTTTCACTGCACGCATCAAGGCGCTCCAGCTGCCGGTGGATCTCATCTGCCCAGATGGCGAATTTCATGCCATAGGTGGTTGGGAGGGCGTGCTGTCCATGGGTCCTTCCGATGCAGACCCTGTCCCTGTTTTCATCCGCCAGATCAAGGAGAACCTCAAGTACCCTGGTGAGTTTATCCCTGAGAACCGAGATTGAGTCCCTGAGAAGCAGGGAATTGGATGTGTCAACAATGTCATTGGATGTTGCGCCGAAGTGCACATATTCCCCTGCGTCACCCTCACACTGCTCTGCAAGGGCCTTTACAAGGGATGCTATATCATGCTTTGTGTCCCTCTCAATCTCATTAACCCTTTCAAGGGTTACAAATTCTGTGCTGGCCTTCCTGACTATCTCAGAGGCCGCTTCAGCAGGTATGATCCCAAGTTCGCCCTCTGCCTGTGCAAGGGCCGCCTCAACGTCAAGCATCTTCTGGAGCTTATTTTCAGCCTCCCAGATAACCCTCATTTCAGGTGTCCCGTACCTGAATTCAACTGGATGAATGGCCATCTTAACACTCCTTGATCATCCCGAAAATCTGAGTACAAGGCAGAACACTGCCAGTATTATGCTCATCACAACTACCTGTTCCGGTGTGAGTTTCGGTCCCTTCGTCTCCTCTTCAAAGTACCACCTTACAAGACCTGCACCGCTGGGTGGAAGTGTCTTCTTATCCTTCTTTGCCATGAAAAATCACCATAAGTTTGATGTATAAAACTTATTATATCTCTGCAGATACCATATAATATAAGTTTCACTAGCTGAAACTGAAGGACCTCCAGATTACTGAGAGACAATTCAATGGAGTTCAGGTTTATGTGTGATGTATCATGATGGACTACTTCAATGAGCTTGAAAGGGAGACAGAACGCCTCTATGAGATCGCAAGAAAGGCGAGGGCCAGGGGGCTTGATGTAAGCGCCACCCCTGAGATACCGCTTGCCAAGGACCTTGCTGAACGTGTTGAGGGGCTTGTTGGTCCCGAGGGAATAGCCAGGAGAATAAAGGAACTTGAAGGTGACAGGGGACGTGAGGAGGTTGCATTCCAGATCGCGGCTGAGATAGCCTCCCAGGCTGTTCCCGACGATGACCCCGGGGAGAGGGAAAAACTGGCAGATCAGGCCCTGAGGACCGCCCTTGCAATACTCACTGAGGGCGTGGTTGCAGCGCCCCTTGAGGGTATAGCCAGGGTCAGGATAAAGGAGAACTTCGACAAATCCCGGTACCTGGCAGTGTACTTCGCAGGGCCCATCAGGAGCGCCGGGGGTACAGCCGCCGCCCTCTCAGTCCTCATAGCAGATTACATACGCCTGGCTGTGGGCCTGGACAGGTACAAACCAGTAGAGAGGGAGATTGAAAGGTACGTTGAGGAGGTTGAACTCTATGAATCAGAGGTCACGAACCTCCAGTACTCCCCGAAGCCCGATGAGGTGCGCCTTGCAGCCAGCAAAATCCCTGTTGAGGTGACAGGGGAACCCACGGATAAGGTGGAGGTGTCCCACAGGGACCTTGAAAGGGTTGAAACAAACAACATCCGTGGGGGCGCCCTCCTAGCCATGGTTGAGGGGGTTATACAGAAGGCACCCAAGGTCCTCAAGTACGCCAAGCAGCTGAAACTTGAGGGCTGGGACTGGCTTGAAAAGTTCTCAAAGGCACCCAAGAAGGGTGAAGGAGAGGAAAAGGTTGTTGTGAAGGCAGACAGTAAATACGTTGAGGATATAATAGGTGGAAGACCCGTCCTTGCCTACCCCTCAGAGAAGGGTGCCTTCCGTTTGAGGTACGGGAGGGCCCGTAACACCGGCCTTGCAGCCATGGGGGTGCACCCTGCCACAATGGAGCTCCTCCAGTTTCTGGCCGTCGGGACCCAGATGAAAATCGAAAGGCCAGGTAAGGGTAACTGTGTGGTCCCGGTCGACACAATAGATGGGCCTGTGGTCAAACTCAGGAACGGTGACGTTATACGGATTGAGGATGCTGAAACCGCGTCCCGGGTCAGGTCAGAGGTTGAGGAGATACTCTTCCTCGGTGATATGCTGGTGGCCTTCGGTGAATTTTTAAGGAACAACCACGTCCTGATGCCGGCGGGCTGGTGTGAGGAGTGGTGGATACAGACCATCCTCTCATCCCCTAAATATCCCGGGGACGACCCCCTCAACCTATCATACTACAGGACCCGCTGGAATGAACTGGAGGTGAGTGCCGGGGATGCCTTCAGGATTTCAGAGGAATACGATGTACCCCTGCATCCACGCTACACCTACTTCTATCATGATGTGACCGTCAGGGAACTCAACATGCTCAGGGAGTGGCTTAACACCTCACAGCTGGAGGATGAACTAGTTCTTGAGCTCAGACCAGAGAAGAGGATACTGGAGATCCTTGGAGTCCCTCACAGGGTGAAGGATTCCAGAGTAGTTATAGGGTATGATGACGCCCATGCACTTATAAAGACCCTCAGGAAGCCCCTTGAGGATTCATCTGATACTGTGGAGGCACTGAACAGGGTCTCCCCGGTCAGAATAATGAAGAAGGCCCCCACCTACATCGGCACACGTGTCGGGCGGCCTGAAAAGACCAAGGAGAGAAAGATGAGACCAGCCCCCCATGTCCTCTTCCCCATCGGAAAGTATGGGGGTAGCCGGCGTAACATACCCGACGCTGCAAAGAAGGGTTCCATTACTGTCGAAATAGGACGTGCCACCTGTCCATCATGCAGGGTCAGCTCCATGCAGTCCATCTGCCCGAGCTGCGGCTCAAGGACCGTGATAGGAGAGCCAGGTAAGAGAAATATCAACCTGGCGGCCCTTCTGAAAAGGGCGGCTGAAAATGTTTCGGTGCGTAAGTTAGATGAAATAAAGGGGGTTGAGGGTATGATATCCGCCGAAAAATTCCCTGAACCCCTCGAAAAGGGTATACTGAGGGCCAAGAATGATGTTTACACCTTCAAGGATGCCACGATACGCCATGACTCCACAGACCTCCCCCTGACGCACTTCACGCCCCGTGAGGTGGGTGTGAGTGTTGAAAGGCTCAGGGAGCTTGGCTACACCAGGGACTGTTATGGAGATGAACTTGAGGATGAGGATCAGATACTTGAACTGAGGGTCCAGGATGTTGTCATCTCCGAGGACTGTGCAGACTACCTGGTGAGGGTTGCAAACTTCGTCGATGACCTCCTCGAGAGGTTCTATGACCTTGAAAGGTTCTACAATGTTAAAACAAGGGAGGACCTTGTGGGTCACCTGATAGCCGGCCTCGCACCCCACACCTCTGCAGCTGTCCTTGGAAGAATCATAGGATTTACAGGTGCATCTGCATGCTACGCCCATCCATACTTCCATTCCGCCAAGAGGAGGAACTGCGACAGTGATGAGGACTCGGTGATGCTCCTACTGGACGCCCTCCTCAACTTTTCAAAGTCATATCTGCCCAGTTCAAGGGGTGGCAGCATGGACGCCCCCCTTGTTTTATCCACCAGGATAGATCCAGAGGAGATCGATGATGAATCCCACAACATAGACACCATGGACATGATACCCCTGGAGGTCTATGAAAGGAGTTTTGACCACCCGAGGCCATCGGAAGTGCTTGATGTTATAGACAACGTTGAGAAGCGCCTCGGGAAGCCTGAACAGTACACTGGCCTCATGTTCTCCCATAACACTTCCCGGATAGATGAGGGTCCGAAGGTGTGCCTCTACAAGCTGCTACCGACCATGAAGGAGAAGGTGGAATCACAGATAACCCTTGCAGAGAAGATAAGGGCTGTTGATCAGCGGAGTGTTGTTGAGGGAGTCCTCATGTCACACTTCCTCCCTGACATGATGGGTAACATAAGGGCCTTCTCACGCCAGAAGGTCCGGTGCACAAAGTGCAACCGGAAGTACCGTCGCATACCCCTCAGCGGGGAGTGCAGATGCGGGGGTAACCTTGTGCTCACCGTCTCCAAGGGTTCCGTAATAAAGTACCTTGAGATATCAAAGGAACTCGCATCAAGGTACCCCATAGATCCTTACCTGATGCAGCGCATCGAGATACTGGAGTACGGTGTCAACTCCCTCTTTGAAAGTGACCGCTCAAAACAGAGCTCACTCGACGTATTCCTTTAACGATTTACGCTCCAGCTCCTGAAATTAACCTTCTCCCTGCTTCTCCCTCAACCTTCTTGCAGGTGGGGTGTATCCCCTGAGGGTGAGTGAGAGGGATACCACTGTCACTGAACTGAGGGCCATTGCCAGACCCGCGTATTCTGGTCTGAATACGATTCCGAGGGGGTAAAGGGCTCCGGCAGCCAGTGGAATCAGCACAACGTTGTAGGCGAAGGCCCAGAAGATGTTCTGCCGGATCCTTGATATGACCTTCCCTGCCAGCTGGAGGGCCGCTGGAACATCAAGTGGGTCATCTCCCATGAGGACCACCTCACCGGCCTCTCTGGCTATGTCTGTTCCGCTACCAACCGCCACTCCGAGGTCGGCCTCTGCAAGTGCGGGGGCATCGTTTATACCGTCCCCGACAAAGGCGACTCCTTCACCCCTCTCTCGAAGCTCGGCCACCCTTGTTGCCTTATCCTGTGGGAGGACCTCTGCAATCACGGTCCCTATCCCCACCTCACGGGCCACAGCCTCCGCGGTTTTCCTGTTGTCCCCGGTTATCATTGCAGTGCCTATTCCCATCCTCTCCAGTTCCCTGACAGCCCGCGCTGAACCAGGCTTTATCTCATCTGAGACCGCTATGATCCCCTTCACCTCGCCATCCACTGCGACTATGACCACCGTCTTCCCATCTGATTCAAATTTTTCAGGGTCCCAGTGTTCCAGGGGGATGCCGTATTTCTCCATGAGGGCCCGGTTACCTGCAAGTACATGGTGTGAGTCCACCCTTCCCTCAAGTCCCATGCCGGGTATGGCCCGGAAGTCCTCGGCCTCCGGGACGTCAACCCCCTCCTCCTCGGCCCTCTCAGTTACTGCAGCTGCAATGGGGTGCCTGGATTTTCTCTCAAGGGCCGCTGCCAGGCCCAGCACATCACCAACCATGTCTGTGACCCTGGGCCTTCCCAGTGTCAGTGTGCCTGTTTTATCGAAGATCACGCACGATATCCTGTCGGATACCTCAAGGGCCTCACCCTTCTTTATGAGTATTCCAAGTTCAGCGCCCCTGCCTATACCCGCTGTGACAGCGGTTGGTGTTGCAAGGCCCAGTGCGCATGGACAGGCCACCACAAGTACGGATATGAGAACCGTGATGGACAGGAGTAACCCTGCACCCTCAACAAGGTACCAGAAGAGGAAGGCTGATGCTGCAACAAGCAGAACTGCGGGTATGAAATAGGATACTGCCCGGTCAGCAATCCTCTGTATGGGAGGCTTTGATGCCTGGGCCTCGTCAACGAGTTTTATTATACCTGAAAGGAAGGTTTCATCACCGGTGCGTTCAACCCTGAACCTCAGGATGCCGTCAGTGTTTATTGTACCTGCAACGACCTCTGATCCGGGTGTTTTAAGGGCCGGGAGGGGCTCACCTGTTATCATGGACTCATCCACATAGGAGGATCCCTCCACAACCTTTCCATCGGCGGGTACCCTGTCCCCTGGTCTCACAATTACCTCATCACCCACATCTATCTCGTGGATCCTCACCTCAACCTCCCTGCCGTCCCTGAGGACCGTGGCGGTGTCTGGCTGGAGTTCCATGAGCCTCCTCACAGCCTCTGATGTTTTACCCCGGGCACCTGCCTCCAGGTACCTTCCAAGGGTGAGGAAGGATGCCAGCATAAGTGCGGTGTCATAGAACATGAAATCGGATGGTAGAATCCCTGCGGTGCCCAGGATGCTTGACAGGAAGGCGACTCCTATACCCATTGAGTACATTACATCCATGTCAAGTGTCCCGGATCTCAGTGATCTGAGGGCCCCCCTGAATATCGGTCCTGAGACATAGATGAATGGTATGATTGACACCAGCAGCATGGATATACCCCCGCCGGGGGGCTGTAGACCGAGGTACATCATCGCCATCAGGGGGACTGACACTCCGAAACCCACTATTATTCTTCTAATTTTTGGTTTCAGGTCCTCACTGATCTCTTCACCCTCCAGACCGCTCACGGTGTACCCTAGATCCTCCACCGTCCTTTTGAGGTCCTCCACAGAGGTCAGGGATGGGTTATAGGAGATGTAGGCCTTTTCAGCTGCGAGGTTGACTGTGGCATTGCTTACGCCCTCAAGTCCCCTCAGGGCGGATTCTATTTTCTGTACACACATCGCACAGCTCATGCCACCCACAGCCATGGCTATGTTCTCATTGAGTACAGTGTAGCCGGCTTCCTCAATGGCGGCCTCCATATCGGAGAGATCAACCCTCCGGGGGTCATACTCAACTGAAACCTTTCCCTCAACCAGGTTGACCGCAGCATCGCGGATTCCATCCAGTTTTCTGAGGGCCTCCTCGATCTTCAGTGCGCATGCAGCGCACCCCATCCCGCCTATCCTTATCGTTATTCTTTTCATTTACATTCCACCAGATCCATGATTCAACCTGAACTTCAGCCAATCAAGAGACCAGCTCATCCCTGTAGATTATGCCATCCCTCACAACCAGGAGCACGTTCCCGGGCCTGGAGAGTTCGTCTATCTCCTCCACCGGATTCACCTCAGTTACAACAATATCTGCAATTTTACCCTTTTCTATTGAACCTATCCGGTCCTCCCACCCCATGCATTCGGCTGCATGTATGGTTCCAGCCCTTATGGCTTCCAGTGGTTCCATGCCGGTCTCTGTAAGGTAGGATAGTTCAAGCAGGTTCATTCCATGCTCAACAACACCTGAATCTGTGCCCATAACCATCCGCACACCCTCATTGTAGGCCATCTCCATGTTCTCCCGGTGGACTTCCGCCACCTCAATGGCGTCCCTGCGGCTGTATTCCGCCAGTTCTCCCCTCAGGGCCTTATCGTTGTTGAGGCGGGTTACCAGGAATGTTGGTACCAGGTAGACGCCCCTTTCAGCCATCAACCTGGCGGTCCTTTTATCCAGGTATGTTCCATGTTCAACTGAATGAACACCCGCCTTTATGGAATTCTTTATCCCCTGGAGACCATGGGCATGGACCATAACATTTTTACCCCTGAATGATGCCTCCTCAACTATGGCTGCAAGTTCTGACGGTGTGAACTGGGTGTCCGATGGTCTGTCCGTGCTGCTCATGACTCCACCAGTCGCCATTACCTTAACAACATCCGCCCCTGCCCTCAGGACCTCCCTCGTCCTCTTCCTCACAGATGGGATCCCATCACAGATACCGGAGGGTAGCCCCCTGTATCTCCTTTCAATGTTGAGTCCGGATCTTGTGTGAAAGTCGAAGTGGCCTCCTGTGATTGATAGGGGCGTGACGCTTATCTGCATCCTGGGCGCCTGGATGATGTGGCTGTCGGAGGCCATCTTAACACCGAGGTCTGCAAGGCCAGCGTCCCTTACCGTTGTAACACCTGCCTGGAGGGTTGCCCTCATGTTCTCAAGGGCCCTGTAGAAGTAGAGTGAGAGTGGATCCTCAAGTTTGCTCTCTGTCCTGAACCCATCTTCCATTAGATGGGTGTGCAGGTCAATGAAGCCGGGGAGAATGAACTTATCAGAGGCATCAATAACCTCAACACCTGTGACACTACTCTCAATGGCGGTTATCCTCCCCCTATCAACAAGCACGTACCTCCTTTCATGCTCCCCTGAATGGATGTCCAGAACTTCACCCTTCACTGCAAATCTCATGGAAAAACCCCTGAAAATACCCTTATGGTCACCTTCAATTCTGTAAGGAAAATATATATACAACGGAACCTATATAGATTTAGGGGCTGATCTACATGTTTTCTGAATCATTTTTACTGGATGAATCCGGTCAGTCATCCTCAGAATACATACTCCTCTTCGGAGCCATGGTGGTCATTGCAATACTCGCACTGATAATCTACAGGTCCTACTTCCAGAGGAGCAGACTAAACTCTGCCCAGGACACCGGGGAGGTACGCTGCAGTACCGATAGTGGAAGTGCCTCTGAGAACCCCCCGACAAATAACACCTCCGGCCCTGGCCCGGAGCCAGAACCGATACCCCCATCGTTCCCGTGAGCAGCTTGAACTGCTGGCCCCATCCAGGAACATGAAAACCTATATTCTAGATTTTCTCAGTACTATCTGCTGTAACTCATCCATCGTTACCGAGAACATAAAAACCTATATTCTAGATTTTCCCTCATAGTCGGAGATGAGTGCAGCTACCATGACCGCGCCGGCCATGTTCATTGAGAGGTCCCTCATTGTGTCTGAGTACAGGGCAGCAGATGGCTCATAGTAGATTAAAAACCCTGTGATTTCATATAAGAGACAGAAGAGGACTGCAGCCGATACCGTGAACATGAACCTCTCCCACTGGCTCAGTTTTTTGAGTGCGCCATGGAGGAGTGTTGAAAGATAAATTGCCACCACAAGACCCGCAGTAAAGTGCTCGGCCATGTTCACTGCAAGGGGCCCTGAGGCAGCCAGTAGCTTCAGTGCAAATTCAGCGGGGGGATACATTATGACTGTTAAGATGAAGATCCTCCTTTTATGGCCATCAAGGAATCCCTCCGGTTTATAGACGATTATTATGGCGGAAAAGATCAGTCCCGCCAGGAGCTTAAAGTTCATGTCAGGATGGGAAAGGAGGAACACCGTTAACCAGACGATCAGAAAAACCGGTACCCATTTATCATCAAAAAATGAGAGCTTATAATCATTAAAATCATCAATAACCATGAAATGCAACTCCTTAGCACCCAAAAACCGTTCGAATTATCCCATGAATGAATCTCTGGTCCAGCAAGTTCTTACTTTTATCTGGGGCATCATTACCAATCCGACCATAACATTATATATCCATCATAAATTATTATTCATGGTGATCGATGATGGAAATTGAAGTTAACTGGAAGGCAGTTGTTTCTGGTATCATCCTTACAGTCATCCTTGGACCCCTCCTCAGATTACTGATCCCCTCATTGATGGGCGTGCTTTCAATTCTCCTGGCCTCTGTGGCCTGCGGTTACATCGCAGATAAGGATTATCTCAACGGTGCGGTGAATGGGGTTATCATGGGGGCCGCCGTTGGCATCATAAACATCCTCATGGTCTACATCAAAACTGGTATCATGAATATGCCGATCCTCTCAATACTTATATACGCCCTTGCAGGTGATATGAGCCTTGGATTCCTTGGTGGGAGCGCCGGCAGCATACTGGGGTCCTTCAGGGACTAGAACCTTATTTTTCCCTCCTCAGCATCCACCTCAACCTCCATTGAATCCTCCAGAAGACCGAGGAGGTCCTCCGAGGGTCTGTCCACCATGGGTATGCCGGCCATTATGGCCCCGGTTGCGATTATTGGCTCCGCGTTCAGGCATATTATGGCGGCCGGAGCTGTTTCGTTCTTTGCCATCTGAAATATGACATAGGACCCCACCGTGGAGCCCTTACCGCCGGGTATGAGGAGAAC
>Ga0209508_1003173_pt1 | contig 9932 bp, 6 predicted proteins | sample AD_UKC129_MetaG_FD_184427 | JGI IMG/M metagenome (GOLD analysis project Ga0209508, IMG submission 184427) | Active sludge microbial communities of municipal wastewater-treating anaerobic digesters from Canada - AD_UKC129_MetaG (SPAdes) (version 2) | ecosystem: Engineered > Bioreactor > Anaerobic >... | reverse complement strand
ATCCCCTAGGGGATGGCACATAGAAGTGCTTGATGTTTAGAAAAGCAACAAATATGACATTATGTTAACAGGGTCGAACAGTGGCAAAAGTCACTGATGAAATAACAATATTAATTGTACAAGGAGTGGTTATTTGATGAAAGTAAAAAATACAAAGAAGGCTGTAAAAAAATGGTGTGCAATTTTCCTGACCGTCATGCTGGTCATGAGTGTCATGCCTTTACCTAAGAGTTTTGCTGCAAACCAGGTTCTGACCGTAGATTTGGCAGCAGATACAGGGGAAATTTGTTATGGTGCCATTGGTGGTCTTTATGCAATGGGTAGCCCGGGCGTACCTACAGATAACGTAATTGTTCCTTTGGGAATGAAGGCTATTTCGCAAAAGGCTCCTGACGGACTTCAACATCCTACCGGTGACGCGCTTAAGGTTGCTCCACAGTTTATTGAAGCCGGTGGCGAATATGTTATGATAATGATGTAGGATATATACAGGAACTGGCCCTATGAAGATCTTGGTATTAATGACTATCTTGCGAAAATTGAGACAATATGCAGAAAAGTTGTTGCAGATCCATACCGTCACAAGTATGTATATGTTCCGATTAATGAGCCTGAATGGATTTGGTACAGGGGAAATATGACTAAGTTGTGTAACGAGTGGAAAATGATGTACGATAAAATCCGCTCAATTGACCCCACGGCTAAGATTGCAGGACCTAACTATGCAGTATACAACAGTTCGGCTTATCGTCAATTCATGACCTTCTGTAAAAACAACAATTGTTTGCCGGATATAGTGACATGGCATGAATTGGATGATGGATTCTTTTCAAACTGGTATAACCACTATAATGATTACAGGAACATTGAGAAAAGCCTCGGAATTTCGCCAAGACCGATAAACATAAACGAATATGGCAGAATCAACGTAGACGGAGGTATTCCCGGAAATCTCGTGCAATGGATAGCACGCTTTGAAAACAGCAAAGTGTATGCTTGTCTTGCCTATTGGACGACAGCAGGAACCTTGAATGACCTTGTAACTCAGAACAATAAGGCAACCGGTGCATGGTGGCTGTATAAATGGTATGGAGAACTTACGGGACACACCGTACAGGTAACTCCGCCAAGCTTAAACGGATCGCTTCAGGGCTTGGCTGCTCTGGACAGAAACAAAAAACAGGCCCGTGTTATTTTCGGTGGGTCACTGAGAAGCACTGACGTATTTAATACTGATGTAGTAGTTAAAGGTTTCAATTCTCACTCCTACTTTGGAAACTCAGTTCATGTAATTGTTTGGGGAGTGGACAATACCGGTACCAATCCTTCCAGTGGGCCATACCTCGTACATGAAGGTGACTACAACATTTCCAACGGACAGATTACGGTAACTGTCAATAATATGAAAGCATTATCTGCATATCATATGATAATAACTCCTAATACAGACCTGTCGCCCGCCAATAATAGAAATCGCTATGAAGCAGAGTATGCAAGAATTTTGGGAACAGCAACCGTTTCTCACGGCGGTCATTCCGGTTATTCCGGGACAGGCTTTGTTGAAGGATATGCCGGAAGCAATAATGCGAGCACCAATTTTGTAGTAACTGCCGAAACAGACGGATACTACAATGTAACCTTGAGATATTCTGCCGGTCCTTACCCGGGAGCACCTAAAACCAGATATTTAAGGATGGTTGTGAACGGCGGGCTCCATAAGGATGTTGCTTGTATCCAGACTGCTAATTGGGATACATGGGAAAGCACCACTGTCAAGGTATTCTTGCAGGCAGGTATCAACCGTCTGGATTTCAAGGCTTTTGCTTCGGATGAATCAGACTGTGTAAATATAGACTATATTGATGTTGAACCCACATCCGGAACCATTAACGTTTATGAAGCCGAGGATCCTGCAAACACACTGGGTGGAGCGGCTGTAAGACAAAGAGATAATGCTGCGTCAGGCGGACAATATGTAGGCTGGATTGGCAATGGTTCTAATAATTATCTCCAATTCAACAACGTTTATGTTCCGCAGGCAGGTACATACAGGATGGTAGTTCAATTTGCAAATGCGGAAGTATTTGGTCAGCACTCTTATAACAATAATGTAGTTGACAGATATTGCAGTATTAGTGTAAACGGAGGACCCGAAAAAGGGCATTATTTCTTCAACACCCGTGGATGGAATACATATCGTACAGATATAATAGACGTATATTTGAATGCCGGAAACAACACAATCAGATTTTATAACGGCACATCGGGAAGTTATGCACCGAATATTGATAAAATAGCAATTGCCGCTCCCTTTGAAGGAGGAACCGAACCAACTCCACCAGAAGAGGATTTTGTATATGGAGATGTAGATGGAAACGGCACGGTTAATTCAACAGATGTAAACTATATGAAACGGTATTTATTAAGGCAAATTGAAGAGTTCCCCTATGAAAAAGCTTTAATGGCAGGAGATGTGGATGGAAACGGCAATATTAATTCGACAGACTTGTCTTATTTGAAAAAATATATATTAAAACTCATATCAGCATTCCCGGCAGAAACTAACTAGGCTCCGGCGGGATAAAACACCTGCTCTTGATTCACGGAACGCAGCCAATACTGTTATGAAACAGCCGATTTATCAAGGTATGCTAAGCCGAATGCAGATAAAGCCGCACTTTTATACTCTCAAATAAAAAGGCCTTTTTACGTATCAAATATTAACATATAATAAGTATACGTCACAAACCAAAAACCCAGAACGAACCAATTAATAAAGTAGTTCTGGGTTTTTTCTAACTCATTGTATGTAAAAATTCTAAATGTAGAAAAACAGATAATGGGAAGGGATTAATTACGATAAAGGGGATTTTAAAATTTATTGTGTTGGTTTTGGTTATGATACTATTAGCCACCTCAGTGTGTTACTCAAGTAATCCTTCGATAACGCAGGCTTCAACGGGTGCCGATGGTGCTATAGCAAAGCTTCAGTCATATAATTATTCGCATATGTACATAAGAAATGCAAACTTTGATGTAAGAATAGATGATAATGTTACACCGGAAACAGATGCCCAATGGGTGCTTGTTCCCGGCCTTGCCAACAGCGGCGAGGGATATGTGTCTATTCAATCTGTTGATCATCTGGGATATTACTTAAGACACTGGAATTATGATTTCAGATTGGAAAAAAACGACGGGACCAGAATTTTTGCGGAGGATGCAACATTTAAAATGGTTCCGGGGCTTGCGGATCCTTCATATACTTCTTTCCAGTCCTATAATTATCCTACCAGATATATAAGGCATTATAATTACCTGTTGAGGTTGGATGAAATTGTAACAGCCCTTGACAGAGAGGATGCCACATTCAGAGTGATTGACAGTTCATCTGTGGATCCCGACAAAGCGGATGATTCGGTTATTGTAACAAATCCGATCGTCAGGCGGCGGGCAGATCCCTGGGTTTACAGGCATACCGACGGTTATTATTATATGACGGCATCCGTACCGGAGTATGACAGAATAGAGCTAAGACGGTCGAGAACATTGCAAGGACTTTCAACAGCCACACCTAAGACGATATGGAGAAGGCACTCCAGCGGAATTATGGGAGGACATATCTGGGCTCCGGAGATTCATTTCATTGACGGAAAATGGTATATTTATTTTTCAGCAGGAACATCCACTAATTACTTCGATATACGTTTGTATGTCCTTGAATGTTCGGATTCAAATCCTCTTACCGGAACCTGGGTGGAAAAAGGTCAATTAAAGACCAACTGGGAGTCTTTCACCCTCGATGCAACCACCTTTGAACACAACGGTACAAGGTATCTTGTATGGGCTCAGAAAGACCCTAAAATAGCTAGTAACAGCAATATTTATATTGCCAAAATGAATGGGCCTCTTGCCATAACCGGAAACCAGGTTATGATTTCGACACCCGAATATTCATGGGAAAAGATAGGTTATGCTGTCAATGAAGGCCCTGCCGTTTTAAAGAAAAACGGTAAAATTTTCATAACCTTTTCAGCAAGCGCTACAGACGCAAACTATTGCATGGGATTGTTAACTGCCTCCGACACCGCCAATTTATTGGATCCGAAATCCTGGCACAAATCGCCGAACCCCGTATTTCAGAGCAATCCATCCACAGGGCAGTACGGACCCGGGCATAATTCCTTTACAACTTCACCCGACGGAAAAGTGGATATTATGGTATATCATGCGAGGAACTACCGGGATATAACGGGAGATCCTTTGTATGACCCGAACAGGCATACCCGTGCGCAAATAGTCAACTGGAATGCTGACGGTACACCGGACTTCGGAATACCGGTTGCTGACGGAACAAATGTTATATATATCCCGCCCCAGACACCAACACCAATACCTACAAACAGTCCTACACCCAGTGATTTAATCTACGGCGATATAAATGGAGATAATTCTGTCAATTCAACGGATTTAACAATTTTAAAAAGATATTTGCTTGGAAGTACTGTCCCGACGGCACCGAACTGGAGACTGGCCGCCGACCTTAATTTGGACGGAAATATAAACTCAACGGATTTTACAATACTTAAGAGGTACATTTTAGGCAGAATTGAAGCACCGCCCTGGGTAAATCAGACATAGGAACATAGATTGGGAACTCAATTATATTTATTTTTAAATAAATTTTTGGGAGGGACGTCATGAATAATTTAAAAAAGTATACATTGGTCGCTGTATTTGTTTTCCTGACGGCAGTATGCTTTCAGCATCCTGGAATAACCAGTGCTGCAACAACAATTACCATAGACCCTGATGCAACCTATCAAACCATCGAAGGCTGGGGTGCAAGCATATGCTGGTGGGGAAATCAGATTGGCCGGTGGTCTCCCGATAACAGGAACAGACTGATTGAGAAAATTGTCAGCCCGACCGATGGACTGGGATATAATATATTCAGGTACAATATCGGCGGCGGAGATAATCCCGGTCATAATCATATGAGGGACTATGCTGATATTCAAGGATATCAGAATGCGGACCGTTCGTGGAACTGGAATGCTGATGCCGCCCAAAGGGCCGTTCTTACCCGGCTGATAGAAAGAGGGAGATATTACGGATCGGAAATTATACTTGAAGCGTTTTCCAACTCTCCACCCTACTGGATGACGAAAAGCGGCTGCGCTTCCGGAACTTCCGACGGTTCCAACAACTTAAGAGATGACTGTTATGACGATTTTGCCGATTATCTTACCGAGGTTGTAAAACATTTCAGGGATGCATGGGGGATTACCTTCAGGACTCTGGAACCCATGAATGAACCCAATTCAGACTGGTGGAAGGCCGGTGGCAGGCAGGAAGGCTGCTCCTTTTCCTACGCCAATCAACAGAGAATTATTAAAGAGGTTGGAGAAAAATTAAAAGCAAAAGGGTTGACCGGGACAACTGTCAGTGCTGCCGATGAAGCCAGTATTGACACGGCCCTGGAAGGGCTTCAGTCCTACGACGCAACCACTTTGTCCTATATGTCCCAGCTTAATGTGCATTCTTATTTCGGCTCGAAAAGAGCCCAGCTCAGAGACCTTGCAAAATCCAAAGGGCTCAGAATCTGGCAGTCGGAATCCGGTCCGTTGAGTTTTAACGGCGATATGGCAGATTCATGTATAATGCTGTCAAAACGTATTGTTACCGACTTGAAAGAATTACAGTGTGTGGCGTGGCTGGACTGGCAAATAATAGACGGGGGCAATTGGGGCAGTATATATGTGGATGATGCGTCCCAGACCTTTACCCTTACCGAAAAATTCTATATGCATGCAAATTACAGCAGGTTTATAAGGCCCGGTTATACAATCATAGGTGCCAATAATGAAAAAACAATTGCGGCAATAAGCCCCGATAAAAAGAAGCTTGTTATCGTCGCAACCAACGACAATAAATCCTCCAGCGCAAATTATACATTTAACCTGACAAGGTTTTCAGGCGTAAACAGCACTGTGGAGGTTTACAGAACATCTCCCAGCCTAAGCCTTGCAAAAAGCATTATAACAGCGTCGAATAAAATTGTTTCCGACACTTTGCCTCCGTACTCGATAAATACATATGTCATAACCCTTGACGGTGGTGTTGAATCAGTACCGGCGGTCGGGCTTCAATCCTATAATTATCCCAACAGATATGTAAGACACGCAGACTTTGATGCAAGGATAGATGAAAACGTAACTCCTCTGGAAGATTCACAATGGAGGCTGGTTCCGGGCCTTGCCAACAGCAGCGAAGGGTATGTTTCCATCCAGTCGGTAAACTATCCTGGATATTACTTAAGACACTGGGATTATGATTTCAGGCTTGATAAGAACGACGGAACCACAATTTTTGCTGAGGATGCAACCTTTAAACTGGTTCCGGGCCTTGCAGACCCTTCCTGTGTTTCTTTTCAGTCATATAATTATCCCGACAGATATATAAGGCACTATGGATACTTGTTGAAACTCGAGAGAATTTCAACCGATCTGGACAGGCAGGATGCAACCTTTTTAATAATCAGCGATGATTCTCCCGGACCTATAACAGATTCAGGGTATATAATGGCTTATTTCAAACAGGCGCCGGGCGAGTATGGGCTCAATCTTTGCTACAGTACGGATGGGCTCCACTGGAGAAATATAAACGACGGAAAGCCGGTTTTGTATGCGCAAATGGGAACAAAGGGAATTAGGGATCCGTATATTTTCAGAAAGCAGGACGGAAAGTTCGGAATAGTTGCAACCGACATGCTGGGGACTAATTGGGGAGATACGAGCCAGTATATTCATTATTGGGAATCCGAGGATTTGATAAACTTTACCGAACGTTTAATAAAAGTGCATAATAAAAGCAACATGCATGCCTGGGCTCCGGAGGTATTCTATGACGAGAACAGGAAGCAGTACGGGATATACTGGGCAGGCAATACGGATTATAACCGAATATATGTAAACTATACAACGGATTTTGATACAGTAAGTGACTGTCAAGTGTTTTTTGACCCCGGCTATGATGTAATTGATGCTCACATTGTCAGTGACAAAGGAATGTATTATTTGTTTTTCAAAGACGAGAGAGCCTCGGGAAAAGCCATTAAGGTAGCCAGATCAAGCTCCTTGACTCCCAACAGCTTCAGTGTATTTACCCCGAATTTTATAACCTCGCCCAATACGGAGGGACCCTTTGTTTTCAAAGACAATAATTCCGACTCATGGTATATGTATGTTGACATTTATTCCAACAACGGTATTTTTGAATGCTGGAAGACAAACGATTTAAATGCCTTAAGCTGGACGAAGGTCACCGGAATCAGTGTACCGCCGGGAGTAAGACATGGAAGCGTTGTAAAGGTTAATCGATGGGAACTGGAAACTGCCATTTCCCGAAAAGTAGTTACTCCACCTGCTCCAACACCGCCACCGGTGCTTAAAGGTGATGTAAATGCCGACGGAGTGATTAACTCATCGGACATAATGGTATTAAAAAGGTATCTGTTAAGAACAATAACGCTTACGGAAGAAATGCTTTTAAATGCGGACACCAATGGAGACGGTGCGGTAAACTCTTCAGACTTCACATTGCTAAAACGGTATATATTGCGCAGCATAGATTCTTTCCCGGTTTAAACGATAAAGTCCCGGTATGAAATTAGCCTGTTAGAGACTTCGAAGCAGTTTCTAACAGGCTTTCTTATAAATGACTGATAACTTGGACTTAGCCATATAGATTGGTAACCGGCTTTACTTACTAAAAAATCTCGCCTTACACCTATAATCCACCTTAAGAAAAAATCGAAACAACATGTATCAATTATGCTACAACCCAAAAATTTCTAAATTCATAAATGACGATTTAATACTATTCTTTCTTCCACACCATTATGATACACAAAAATTAATTTATTCTTGTTAAAAACAGGTTTTGCTTTGTGAATAATTCGATGATGATTGGGACAAATAATAATCTGATTATTGGCATTATTATTAAGAGATTTTACAAATGGCTCAATATGATGTGCTTCCACAACATCGACCCCATACTTTAGACCAATATTCTCCCCACATATCTGGCAGCAATGGTTATAAAGGAGTTTCAAACTCTGACTTATTGCTTTGCTAAGTTTCCGTATTTTTACCGTTCGATTTATGGCAACAATAGTGGCAGCAGGGTCAACAATCTCATAATTGATACTGGTTTCATATTTTTGTTCATCTTCACAAACCATTGCTTTTTTCAATTCTCTTGTATCTTCCTGCGTAATGCACTCAAGAAGATATGTATCCGGATATTCTGTTGTATATATGGCTAAATATTCTTTCTGTTCTTCAGGAACTTTTATAAATGCACGACGTTTTTCAGAAAATCTACTTCTCTGCTGAAAAATGTATTCGTAACTCGCAGCAAATATGTTCCTTAGTTTTTCTGCTATTTCGCTTTGAGAATTGTACCTTATTTGTACTATATCTTTTCTGTTAGGATATTTTCTCTCATCGAATTTCTGGTTCCTAAGCTCCGCTTTATAAGTCTTTCCCTCCAGCACCAGATAAATTTCCTTCGACTGACCTCTTGGTAGAAAATTATTTAACGTGTTTTCAAACACAACTTGTATAGTTACCGGTATCGTTAACCCTTGATGCAACAATGACCAGTCCACTTCTTTTTTATATACATAACAGTTATTGTCAAACATATTATCATACCCCACTATCCGACACCAACTATGCCAATTATTCTTTTTTCAATACAACCAACCTGCCCAATCTCCGCAATTTTCCACTATAGATTCTTCAAATTCAAAATCAACACTACGCTGATATTCCGACACTTCCGGCCCATTCTAAAAGTATCATTCTTTCCATTGCCATTAACTGAATATATGCTTTTATTTAGATATTACGGCATAAACTAACAAAGCAATAAAAATAATAACCGGCATCATTATAATTATAATACCGACAAGCGCCAACAGTAATTTTTTTAATGATCTATCATGCCCTTTATCCAAAGAATTAAAATCTGTATTAACAGAATGCTCTTTATGTAAAATTTGTTTTGGCTTCTCTTCCAATTCAACCTTTCGACCATCTGTCTTCTGTTCTATATTTTCTATACTGCCACTCTTTCGTTTTACAACATTTTCTTCTACAAAAAATGGCAAGCATAAAACGTAAGATTCTCTTAAATATCCCCTTTTAATCCCCTCCAAATAGCACAGCCAGGTGGCAATAACATCAAATCTGGAATCATGAAAACCAATACTATCATCATCAAATAACAGCCTTACCTTATTGAGTATAGAAGCCTGGTCTATTCTGAAGAAGTCCACCAACTCTTTGAGTTTTGGAAATTTATAACCTCCATATCTGCTATTTCTCCTGGGTAGTTTACAAATATGAGTAAAATATCTCATAGTACAAAAACTTTGCTTATATGCAAACATTCTACCACAAGATAAGAATTCACTTTTAAGAAATTTAATATCAAATTCAAAATTATGTGCAACAAGCAAATCTGCATTCTGAAAATCTTTCCATATATCATCTATTTGATCAAAAAATGTCCTGTTACGTGAGAGATTTATTAATTTTTCAACACTTAATCCATGAACTTCCTGAGCTTTCTTTTCCACATAATTTACTTTAAAATAATAATTTTTGGCCTCTATTTTATTCTTATAAACAATAAGATAAGACAATTGACGTTATAGTCTCAAGTAGTGGTGTAAATTTCGTGGAGGCTAATTGACAAAAGTAACCACGATATGATTTCTACTTTATTAGGGAAACAAAACAAATAAAGTAGAGGAGGTCATACCGTGGCTACTAATAATAGAATGGCACTTTTAGAACAACTTAGCAAGTATGTTGTTGAAAAAGATAAAGATTTTTTAAAAGAAGCATTAACATTAC
>Ga0209508_1003167_pt1 | contig 9940 bp, 16 predicted proteins | sample AD_UKC129_MetaG_FD_184427 | JGI IMG/M metagenome (GOLD analysis project Ga0209508, IMG submission 184427) | Active sludge microbial communities of municipal wastewater-treating anaerobic digesters from Canada - AD_UKC129_MetaG (SPAdes) (version 2) | ecosystem: Engineered > Bioreactor > Anaerobic... | reverse complement strand
TACTCTTGTTCTACTATAGTCTCCCTTGTTGTGATAATCCTGGTTATCACAACCTCCCAAGAAAAGCCCCTGACAACCCTTTACAGGAAAAAAGAAGTGTAGGATGAGGCCATGAATAGAGGATAAGGTAGGGTTGGCCTTGGAATCATGGATAGGCCCCAGAGAACCCTTAACAGGAAAAACCGTTTTTAATCGCTTAACAGGAAAAAAGGGCTTAGAGGCGGTTGCAGGGGCCATGAAACCACCTTAGTGGTGTTGTTTTGGGTGTTGGTTGGTTCTATTCTTTTTCCATGGCCAGGGCCTTGATTAGGGCCCATACAAGATAGTAATACTATCATGGTCATCCTTATGAACTTTGTTTTTTTAACGGTTTAGGGGCCTGTTACCCTACCCTAAACAGTCTAAAAACATTGAAAAAATAAAAGAAAAAATAGGAGTCGAGGGATGGGATCAGGCAAAGTCTATTAGTAGATTCTCCAAGGATTCGAACCAGTCCATAAGAGTATAATCAAATATCCTATCTGATAGTTCTATCATCCTATTCTTAGGTTCATAATCATGTATTGTCAAGTGTAAGCACCTATTGGTTGGTTCTAACCTTAGCAGATAATCCTTATCTCTACTATCAACTTGTATGAATGCTATGCATATCTCTTTTTTCATGGTTGCCTTCCTGAACCTTAGACTTGTCTCATACAAGGTTCTTGACAGGGTTCCTATCTCCTTGATCTTTTCGATAGTTTCATCGTTTAGCCCTTCTTGTCTCATGAAGTATTCAATTATCCTGATCCTCCTATCATGTCTCTCCCTATCATGCACTACTCTCACAAGTCTAAGATCTTCAAGGAATTCACTTATCAAATCATAGGTTTTAGGGCTTAACAGGGATTCTATCCACTTAAAGATTTCATCCCTGTCTTCTATAGGATCCAAGTCCACTATATAGTATTGTATCATCTCCCTGTCAAGGTATTCCATGGCATAATGGGATAGAAGGCTTAGTTTTCCTTGGAGTTTCTTGTCATCTATCTTTTCAAGTTGGTTTATATCATCCTCATCATAGGTTCCATAGTCTATTTTTTCGATGATCTCCCTGGTATCCTGGTCTATGCTATCTTGTAGTAGTTCATTGGTTAGGTGATGGATTTGTTGTTTAATCTCCCTTATTGAGTTCATCCTCTTCACCTTGTATTATTTTCCTTATTTTAACTTCAACATAGTCACCTTGGTGTAGTTGCAGGATGTCTATTATGTTCTTGGGAATGTAGATCCTCCTGTTCTTTTGTAGTTTTGCAACAAATGTTAGTTTTTCCAAGGCTTTTCACCTCCATTTGAAAAATGGGATATAAGGGGCCTTAGTAGACTCTAAGGCCATGTTCTCTTTTCATTTTCTCTATGAAGTCCATGACAATGTTGTATTTGTCTATGTCATCCTCATATAGGGGATATAGTTCATCAAGGAGTTCTTTTATCTCTTTTTCAAGTTTTGTTTTGGATATCATCATCTTGGGACACCTCCATGTTCCTCTATTGATATAGTATAGGGTCTATAGTATATAAATGTTAGGGTGTACTGTACCCTATCTTTAGGTGTAGGTTGGTTATTGGTTTTGTTCGTTATATATGGATTAAACGAACATAATGCACTAGTCAGACCTCATACATCTACAACCATATCACACCCTTAACAACCATAAAGTATATAAGGGATGACAACATACTATAATATAGAAACAAATTGGAGGTGTCTTAAAATGGTGATATCCCAAAATGAAATAATTGAAAACGGTCTTAGAATGGTAGAATCCAACCACTACCATGAACTTGGGAGGAAAATGGAAGCCCTACAAGAATACAGGATAGCAGTACAATACTATGAACAGGCCATAAGATTAAACAGGGAGAATAAACCCGCCATTGAAGGAATCAGGAGATTAGTGGAGAAAATAGAGGATCCAACCCTTAGGAGAGTCCTAATCAAAACAAGACTCTCCTAAAACCCTTCCCTTCTAAAAAAGACAAGGGGATGAGTCGGATGATAAAAATAAACCCTTTGAAACCTGGCCTTGACATGGAATATGATAGCACCATTAGAATCTACAAGATGATGAGAACCAAGCAGGGCTATTTTGGTTGGATCCTAACCTTGCAATTGGATGAACCAGGCCCTGACAAGGTTACGGTGACATTAGAACGGTACACTAACGGTTACACACCAAAGGGTTGGAGATTATGGGATTATGACACTAAAAGAGACCTTAGACTTGAATTAGACCATGGAGAAGCCCTTAGGCTACTATGTAAGTTCATGGTATTCTCTGAAACCATTGATATAACACCAGGGGAGTATGAAAAGGCATATCAGAGACTCTTAGATGTTGAGGATGGACAGGCAACCCTTAACGTTCCTGGAACCTAACCCTATCCTCTCTTTTTTTAAAAAGGATAAATGGGAGTGATGTTGATGGTGAAGGACTATAAGAAGAAACTAAAAAAGGGTGAAAAGATCAAGTTGTACGATTATAGCACTTGGGAGCCTGAGAAATGTTATAATGGAGGGGCCTATGCCTACAGTCTAACCCTGGAACCAACCAAGGATGAAGAGGGAAACCTAAGATACTATGTTAGATATTGTACAAGTTCTGATTTTGAGTTTTGTGAACGTTATGGAGTCTTCAAATCCTGTAGTAAGTGCTACTCCCAGGATTGTGAGACTCCTGTAAGCCTTAAAGAGGCCATGGCCCTGGTTAAACGGTTCATTGATGAGGAGGAGGATGGAAATGGTAGATGATGTTAAAGTCTTGGAAATCCCACTTAAAAGGGTGATAAATGAATATGAGGACACGCACCTAACCAAGGATGAAAAGGAACAAGTACAAGAAGAATTAGCCTTAGAAGACCATGACATGATCCTAACACCCTATGAATTTGTTAAGATGATAGATGAAGAGGCCAAGAACAACCCTGAACGGTTCATAGACTACATAGACTATGATAAACTACTACATGACATGAGGGAGGGAGGAGAGGCCACCCTAATCGAAATAAATGGTATAAAAACCGTTGTAATCCATAAATAGGGAGGTGATGATAGTGATAGACTATGAAAAAGAATTCGAAAAAACACTAAAGACCCTAAAAGAGATAATAGGGGAAGATCAGAGTCTCTTTGAACTTGAAATAGACGATCCTTATCTAATACTGTCAAAGACGATTAAACCATTAGAGGATCAAGGATTTGCGAACTCCTATGGTTGGGCCCTGACATTGGACTATGATGAAGACCTCAAGGATAGAGTTGGGATAATCTTGGAACGGTATACAAGTGCCTGGAGGCCAAAAGGATGGTTAGACATTGGCCAAACCGGTAAAAAAGTAGACTTGGAGGTAACAGTACCCTATGATCATGTAGAATACATCATAGACCAGTTTATAGACTTCTCTGAGCAAATAAGGGACGCTGAAGAGTATTTCCAGGAAGACCAGGCATATTATCAACTCCTTGAATCTCTAAGGGAGTATGAAGATGAATAAAAGAATACTATGGTTGATCTTGATCCTGGCCTTCATCATAGTTCACATAATCCACTACACCAAAGGGCTAATATGGAGGTGAAAAAAGATGGAAGATGAAGAGATCATAAGAGAAATAGAAGACATAGCACTGAGAATAGCAAAGAAGAGAAAATATGAGATAGCAGGAACCACTTACGTTGACTTTGATAGTGACTTTTGGAGTGCAGTCTATGAGACAACCCTAAGCTATCCCAGGCCTGAAAGGGAACAACTACAAGAATACCTTAGGAACATGGATGATGAAGAGGAGGATAGGATAGTCCAAAACGTATATGCTAACATAGGGTGAAGGATATGGAAGTAGAAGGACTAAGTGATGAAATCCAGGCCCTGATAACAAGATTAGAAGATGAATATAAGGAGGCCCTTGGTTGTCCCTTTTTCATAGCCTTGGACTTGGAGAGGGCTATCATTGAAATAGACAAGTATCCCATTGTCATAGACTTCCCTGTTACAGTAATAGAAGCCCCTGGCAGGATAAGAGTATGTTCATATGATAACATCGATGACATCCAAGAGAAAACCCTGAAGAGAATCCAAGAAATCAAAGAGGATGGGAGGCTTAGGGAGAAAAACCTTAAGGAGGCGGCCAGTATCATGATAACCAAGTTAGAGGGTGGTGGGATGAAAGAATTAGCCAATGAACTAAGAGAAAAGGCTGGTATAAGATAAGTGGGAGGTGAACAAGGATATGAGACTCACAATATACATAGACGAGGAAGAAAAAGAAACTCTGAAAAAGATAGCAAAGGATAAGGGCCTGTCAATGTCATCCTTTGTGAGGATGATACTCAAGGAGAAGATAAAAGAATACAAAACAAGACAAGAATAAGGCCCTTGGGATCATCTTATACTCTCTCTTTTTTTCATTTTTCACATCTTTCACATCTTTCACATCATCCCCTTGTAGTTCAAAGGATAAGGAGAGATGATGATACAAGGATGAAACAAAATGATAAAAAAGTGTAAAAACGTGTTACAAAAACAAGGGTAAAAACAAGGGAAAAAAGAGGAAAAAGGTAAAAATATGGGAAAATACAAGGAGCCCCTATAAAAAGAGGCCATTAGAAGCGTTTGCAGGAAATAGAAACATTATAGGGGCCTACTACTCCCACACCCCTACCATATCTTTTCATTTCCTGCTAAGTGCCCTTAACCGTTCCTTTTCCAAGGATAGGTTTCCCTGATTTCCTAAGTTTTCACCAAAGAGTCACTAAATTTCGACTTGTAAAAAAGGCCTTTGGAACCGTTTCCAAGAAATAGGAACATTATAAGGGGACTATAGAGTCCCACACCCTACTATATTTTCTTGTTTCCTGCAAAAGCCTCTGAGGGCTGTTTTTCCCTTGATAATTTCCTATGATTTCCTAAGATTTCCTATATTTTCACCAAGGGGATTAAATGAAACATACGGTTGACAAAGTTGTACCTTGATGGTAAGGGTTAAATATCTTGGGATGTGATACTTTTTACAGCCTCCAAAAAATCTGAAAATTTTCCTCGGTAAGGGTTAAATATCTTGGGATGTGATAGAATAGTATCAGGGGATATCATCATTTTGAGACACCTCCAAAATCTCAGGGATGACATCCCCTGATGGGAGGGATCCCACTATGATCCCTTCCCATTATCCTCTTTTATCAACCTACTGTTTTGCAATATTTTCTAAACTTTTGTAATCCTATGTCTAGAATCTCTTTGCAATATTTTCTAAAGTTTTGTAAAAATCTCGTTGGTCTCTGAATCAGCCAATAAAAGCCTATATGAGGCCCTTTAACCTTGTCTCCCCATATGATCATTGCAGATATGAGGTTTATGGGATCTTGTACCTTGATCATGGGAGAGTGGCTTTTATTCTCTTTCTTTACAACCTCAAGGGTGTTATTACTATTATGCTGATAAGTTAATAATTCCAACACCATAAAACACCCTAATAACCATTCCTTAGAGGGTATTATGACACCCATGTATAGGAACCGGTCCCCCTTAGGGAGCATATTCACAAAAAAACACTATTCTTAATATATAAGCTTTTCTATTCCAATACCAAAACAAAAAATAATAAAAACAACACTAAAATTAATAAACCATGAATGATAAAGAACAACCAAAACAATAAAAAAGAACATCCAAAAGAACATAAAAGAATAACCAAAACAATATAAAAGAACAACCAAGAAAAGATAAAAAAAACATATAAATATATAAATTTTAAACACCATAAAGAACCAACAGGGAAGATAGGGGGATAGATGATGAAATTTGAAGAAATCAAAACAATTGAAGACTTATTCGAATACATTGATGAAACAATATCCGATGAAGAACTAGACCAGGCCCTGTTAGAATATGCTGAGAAAACAGGCCAAATAGTTCAAGACCCTGAGGATGTCAGGATATCCAAGACTGAAATTGATCATGATCTCTTTTATGATGAAGATGGTAAGCCCCTGGGATTCATTGAGGCTATTGAAGTACTTGACAGGATGTTATATCAATAGGACTTGAGTATTATTTTTATTTTTTTGTTTTATTATTTTGGATGTATCTCCTTATGAGTATTATAGATCGAAATATTTGAATATATTAATATATTATTATATTCTATATTATCCTTGTTTATTTACTCTATCCTGGCCCTTGGCCCTGTTCTTCTCTTATTTTCTTGTTTTCTTGGTTTTGATGGTTTTGGTTCTTTTTTTCTTGTTTTCTCCTGTTTTGGTTGGTTTTAGTTTTTTGGGTTGTTTCTTTTCTTCCCTGACCGTTTCCTATACATAGGTGTCATAATACCCTTGTTTTGTTGGTTGTTTACACCCTATTTTTATTACTTTGCAACCAATTATTATTATCATCGATAGGGATGGTGTGAAACACCATAGAACACCATAGAACACCATAATCCCCCTTGATCCCCCTCCCCTTATAAATGGAGCATTTTACGTAAGATATATATAGGAGATCTGATAGATTATAATCATAGAAGGATGAGAGGATGGTATAATGGATGAGAAAAGATATAGAACAGTAGGTGCGAGGGTTGAACCGGCTATAGCCCTTGCAATATCCATTTTATCACATGTTAAAGGGAAGACAAAAGCCCAAATCTTGCAAGAGGCGATAGACATGTATATTGAGAAACATAAACACCTCCTAAACGAGAAAATATATAGGGATTCTAAAAATGCACTTAATAAAAGACTAAACCCTGAGGGTTGATGATGGCAAAGGAAGTTGATCCTAAGGGACTACTGCCAACCTATAAACCCTACCAATATCTAACATGGACTGCAAACACTAAAACCTACTATGTAATGGCCTATAAGATGTTCAGGGATGGTTCACTCATAGGCTATGAGTACAGGATAGTGGAAAAGGCAAAGGATGAAAAAGAAAACAATGATTTCAATGAGATCATCATAAGGAGTGAAGATGACATATATGAAAAACTAAGGGATGAAGAGGCACCAGTCGATAATATTGAAGAATATGCTAAATCCCTTGTCTCTGAGGATACCAAGAACCGCTTATATACTCTGAGGGAATTCTATTGGGAGGATTTTGCATATGATAGTGTAGGTGATTATGTTAGCAAGGAGAAGAGGATAGAACGTTTTGAAGACTACCCTGAGAATATACAAGAGAAGGCCCTGGAAGTCATTGATCTTGCAAAGAAAGGAAAATTAGACTTGTTTAAATTTTTCGATAGTGTATTTGGGAGGTTACATATTGGTGATGAGGTTGCCAGGAAACTAGTACTCTTATCGATTGGTTCATTATTTGTTGAGAACGCCCGTTCGGTTCACCAAATGCTAAGAGGAGAATCAGGGAGAGGGAAAACTCACCTTGTTACAAGGGCCTGTGAGTTAGTCCCTGAGAGGTTTGTATGTGAACTGCCAAGTGTGAGCCCTTTATCCTTATTTTACAAATCAAGGAATAAAAATAGTGATTTAAATGATAAGTGGAACATATACATCTTCGATGATATCAAATATAGTGAGGATATTGTAGCATTGGCTAAGTTAATGACTGATGAGTCTATCGATAAAAAAGTACATTCAACAGTCATAGAACATGAACAAAAAGACTTAGAAATTCCTGGTAAAGGTTTATGTTTCTTCACCAGGGCCAGGGATGTCCCTGATGCTGAACTGAACAACCGTTTAATGTATAATAATCCAAGGGAGGACGCTGAACATGAAAGAAAAGTTTCTGATAGTATCCTATTAGAAGAAACAGACAAGGATAAGCATAAAAATCTTATTCTGTTGGCCAGGGCTGTTTTTGAGAAACTCATAGAGAAACCTATCAAGGTTGTGAATCCTTGGATATACTACATTAGTAATGATGAAAACAAGTACGACTATAGGGGTTTGGAGATGATTAAGGGCCTTGTCAAGGCCATGACATTCTATCGACAATGTCAGAGGAGACCAGTAGGCACTTGGAACCAGATCCTTGGGACTAAAGAAGATGCTGAGGATGTCCTGGCCCTATGGAATAAAATAAACATCCTACAACGATATAAATTATCGAAAAAACAAGTGAAACTATTGAAAATATTACCTGAATATGATCCTGGTCTCCTTGAGGAGTGGAGAGAGGAGTACAATGCCAACCCTAATGACTTTGATAAAAATGGTGAGATACCAACCAGGAGAGCCCTGGCAAAGACCTTACAAGTTAATAGGGAAAAGTTATGGGCTTGGATTAGGAAGGGGACGAGTGGAATGGCCTCAATGGAGGATTTAGGCCTTGTTAGGGTTGAACATGCAGATCCCAATATGGAGAAGTCTCCACTTATCTTTTTCCTTGGTGATAAGATAAAAAGATACCAGGATAACAATGGTAAAACCAAGTTACAAGTACCTGGCAAATTAAAAATAAGAAAAGATAAAGTTGAAGATAAAGGAAAAAAAGGACTAATCAATAATATACAACTATTAGGCAGGCCAGGGGAAGATGAGAGAATAGACAGGAAAAAGTTGCTAAAGACAATGAAAAAGAAACACCCTGAACCATTAGAGAGTCCTGATGATATCATAGAATTCATAGAAGAAGCTAAAAGAGAAGTTAGAAATAACGAGGATGAATATCTGAAGTCTGATAGTATAGACCTAAAAGATATCATGGAGGATGAAGATGATGGTAAGGGTGAGGCCATGGAAGAATCAGAGGATGAGACCAGGGATGAGTCCCAAGGTGATGCCTTGGATGAGACCAGGGATGAGATTAGCAATGATAAGATCCTAAGAGAACTTGGCAAACTAAGGAGAGGGGGCCCTGTTGGTGTTGATAGTCTTGCCAGGAACCTATCCAAGGCCCCTGATGGTAGTGACATCCCAATGATCACCAAGAAGATCAAAGAGCTAATAGATGCTGGCCTGATAGTTGAGGAAGCCCCTGGGATGATAAAAAACAAGGATAAAACCAAGGATGAGACCAAGGATGAAGATACAAGTATAGATGAGACCAGGGATGATAAAGTTACAGTAGATGATAATGATGGTAGTGAAATGGATCCAAGGGAGAAGATGAAAGAAGAACTCATATATCACCTTGAAACCTATCAACGATACTACCCTGATATAATTGAGAAGTATGATGGAGTTCCAATTAGTGACATAGCAACTATAATGCAAGTTGATCCCAATAAGGTTGATGAACTTGCAAGAGAATTAGAACAAGAGGGTAGGGTGTCTATCCCTGAGAACAACAGGCTTATCCTTGAAGAAAATGAAAACAATAGGAAGATGGGATGAGGCTAATGGATTATGAGGTGATGAAAAACAAGATCATGGATATTGTCAAGTGTCATGAAAAGAATGCAAGGGACTACCCTGAATATCCTGGTTTACTCATTGCCACTATTACAATTGCCTTAAGAGTCCCTTTAAATCTTGATTTTATCAGGGCTGTTAATGAATTAGAATATGAGAATAGGCTTTGCATATTAGGGAAAAGGCCTGGGAGTTTAGAAGGGACATTATCTGAGATTGCGGGGACTCTTGTCATTACTCCTGAGAAGATGGGAGATGATCATTATCGTGCTTATTGTTGGAGGAGGGATGACCAGGCATATCATGAACTATATCCTGATATTAAAGAGTTTTAGAGGCTATGGAAAATAGGGGAAACCCTTCATAGGTTTTTACTCTTTTTTTACTATTGTTTTACTCTTGTTCTACTATAGTCTCCCTTGTTGATGACAGTATCACGAAAGCATAATGTAAGTGAGACTACTCTTGTTCTACTATAGTCTCCCTTGTTGTGATAATCCTGGTTATCACAACCTCCCAAGAAAAGCCCCTGACAACCCTTTACAGGAAAAAAGAAGTGTAGGATGAGGCCATGAATAGAGGATAAG
>Ga0209508_1003165_pt1 | contig 9945 bp, 7 predicted proteins | sample AD_UKC129_MetaG_FD_184427 | JGI IMG/M metagenome (GOLD analysis project Ga0209508, IMG submission 184427) | Active sludge microbial communities of municipal wastewater-treating anaerobic digesters from Canada - AD_UKC129_MetaG (SPAdes) (version 2) | ecosystem: Engineered > Bioreactor > Anaerobic >... | reverse complement strand
GTCAAAGTGCTTATGCAGGTTATGACTTATCCTGGGAAACTTTTTCGCAAGGATACTATGTTCCCAATGACGACCATAGAACCTGGTTTCCTGGAATGGGACTACCTTCTGCTTTTAAAGTTAGAAATGCAGGATTGTTTCGTCTCTATCGTAAGGTGGATGTAGATGCTGGTAATAGAGGTTCTAAACTGATTGAATTGCACGGACTGAGCACTTATACGGTGGATAACTGGTCAGGCACAGCCGAAGATGCCATTAAGCTTAGTGACTTGCTCCAGGGTATTGCTGCTTATGATTCCGTAGCTTTTATAGCCGTGGATGGATACAGTAAGAACTATCAACCGGAACATATTAACGATGGTTATTATTTATTAAATTCAGAGGTTACAACTTTCCCCAATTTCAATTCCACTCTTCCGGGTAATATGAAAAAATTCAAAAAACTGGCAAAAATCAATGTTTATGGTGCAACTTCTACCCAGAATTTTGATTTTGCCTTGGCACTTCAAGAAAAAGCAGATTTGACTTTTACCATACCCAGTGATTTAAGCGGTTTTGAAAGCACGGAAATGGTCACGGAAAAGTAAACTTGTCCAGATATCTTGCCCTTTTATTAATACTTCTTTTATTTCTGAGTTGTTTTGCAGAGATAGCAACAAATCAGGCTCCGGTGGATTCTCTGGTTAAGAAGACATATCTACTCCCGACCGTGAGAGTTATAGCAGATAAACCAGAGGATGCCATCGGAGCTCTTCATATTATTGATTATATAGAACAAAAGGGGATTGCTGCTCTCAATCTTTATGAAGGATTACAGGATATTGCAGGAGTGACAAATACAACTGGAACAAAAGATGAGAGCAATCTACGTATTCGGGGTTTCCGAAGTAATGAAGTGAAAGTTCTGGTAGATGGTCGTCCACTTAATAGTGGTTATTTCGGCAATATTGACTTACATCAATTTTCTCCTTCGGACATAAAAGAAATCCATATTATTAAAGGTCCCAGTGCAGCCATTTATGGAACGAACACTATGGGCGGAGTAGTCAATATTATCACTTCTGACCCGGGCAAAGATAGCTGGTTAAAACTCAATCTATTAGCTAAAAGAAACAATGCTAATAGATTTGAAATCAGCTCAGATCACAAGCTTAAAAAATTTGGCTATAGAGTTAGTCTGGCACGAGAACATAATGAAGGCATCGTATTACCAAAAGATTTCACTCCTACCCCCTTTGAAAATGGAGGGGTGCGAAATCACAGTTTGAAGACTCAATATGATTTTCAAACTCGTTTTGATTATGAGTTCAATCCTTTCAGACAGGTAGGAGCTTCTGCTGGCTTCACTTATGTGCCGGAAAAGCTTATTCCTTCATCCATCTATACTCTGGATTACCGTCAATATACAGATTGGATGCACTACTGGACGACTTTGGAATATGTAGATATTCTCAATGAATTCTTAAAGCTAAGTTCTCATCTTTATTACGATGGAGGTCAGGACATCTATAGGGAATACAGTGATGCTTCTCACCAGCATCTTATTCTGGATAGCCATATGCGTTACTATACTCTGGGTTTTAATCCAAGGATGGAATGGGTTCCCGATGCTTGGAATACTTTTAATTTTGGCTTTAGATTGGAATCTATGCATAGCACCAGAAAAGACAATGGAAACTATCTTCAGTGGACTCCTCACTGGTTAAATATTTATAACGCCTTCTGCCAGTGGAAATACCAGCTGAATAATAAAGTTAATTTTCTCGCTGGTTTGGGGGCAAGCAGTCATCATTGCGATGTCAAAAGTTCACTCAGTTTTTTTCCTGAACCTTCTGCAGCTCTCAATTTTAAATGGAATGAGCTGAGTAAAAGTACTATCTCCATTGGGAATAACATCTCTTTTCCTACAATGCGTCAGCTATTTTCCGCGGAAAATGGTAACCCAAACCTTAAACCTCAAAACGCTATTAAATGTGAAATCAGTCATCAACAGAAAATTAAAGCAGGTAATATAATTTTTAGCAATCAGTTAAGCCTATTTTATAATAATACACGAAATCTGATTGATAGACAGGGAGATACATATCAAAATATTTATAAAGTGCATTCTGCTGGCACAGAATACAGTCTGATGTTCAAACCATTTGCCTGGTGGGAAAGTGAGCTTGCCTATTCATATATTTGGTGGGAAGGAACTGAGAATTATGAACTAACTGAAACTCCACATCATCAAGCTAACTTTACTCAGAATTTATCTTTGCCCTGGAAATTAAAACTTAGATATACCTGTAGCTATAATGATAATCGTTTTAGTCAGGATAAATTAAACAATTATCATATCCTTTCTTCTTACTGGTTGCACAATATAGGATTGTCCTATAAATTCAAAAAGTTCAGTCTCGCCGTAGGTTTAGAAAATATTTTTGATACCTATTACGAAACAGAGTATGGATACCCTGGTCCAGGACTCAATTTCTTCACCAGATTAAGCATAGAATTTTAATATTCCATTTTTTCATCAATTATTCTCGTAAATTAAAGGCATTCTGTTTATAATATATCGTTTAGAGTATATTTATGTCTTATTTAATCAATTTGATTTTATTAAGCTGCGATAAATTCTCCTGAAAAAACGATAACACCAACATAGACAATTAATTAGAGCACTTATCTGTCCCCTGACTTCTAATTATCTCTCTCTTAGCTACTTAGGCAACAAAGAGCTAAGGGAGAGATAGGATAAACTCAAGCCAAAGATGAAAGGTAAAAATTATAAAGATTGTTGATAATTATGTGATTTGTTATTTGTTAGAAATTATTTTTGCATATCTGGTATGTCATTGTTATCCAATTAGTTATGGGGAAGAAAAAATGATAAAACTCTCCGTTGTCTCGGAAAATCCTTCAATAATAAGTGAATTATTAAGAGCATTCAGAAAAGCATCTACGAGAGAAGAATGCTATATCCTTTTATTCTTGAAACAATTTATAATATATTCTTTTGTTATTTTGAATCTGCTACAATTATTAAAAGGGTACTATTTATATAAATACTTATAGATATACCAAGGTATCATTTTTATTTAATGCTATCTTCACAATCTAATCTATTAGGATTTAATTATTTAGATGATTAATTAGAAAATTCTTTATTGAGCTTTTTTAACAATCAGTTTATTACCTTCCACGCCCAGAACAATAACCTTAGTATTTTCCTCAATAGGAGAACCATCTTCAGAGATAGCTGACCATTCTTCTCCCCCTACTTTCACATAACCTTTTCCATCCTGAGGAATGGCTTTTGTAACAAAACCTGTTTTCCCTTTAAGAGCATAAATATTTGTTTCTGCTGTAGGAAACTGGAGTATTTTTTTCCCAATTTTGCGTGTAAGAAGGAAGCAGATAAAGCTAAGAACAGAGAATATAATAATTTGCAGCAGAACATTACTGCCTACAATATAGAAAAGACTCAATAAACCAGTAATGAGAGCAGCAATACCTAAAGCAACAAAAAAGAAAGCTGGGTCAAATATTTCAATTATAGTAAAGATTATTCCCAGAATAATCCAGATTTGCCACGGTTGCATTTAGCTACCTCCTTCAGGTTTTAGGTTCATCCTTAGTTTCTTCCTTATTTTCAGATTGATCGCTCGCTCTGCCATCTTTATAAATACGTTTAACCTTACGTCTGTGTCCACTACCATAATGTGAATCATATCGGTTATAATAATCCCCATAGCCGTAGCGATTACTACTGCCTAAAGTACTGGCAGTAAATCCCTTAACTCCGAACAGCGAAAGGATATAAGCTATCAATCTTAATATATAATAGAGCACTACTACTCCAACCACTAAAATCACGAGAGCTTTAACAAAATTTAGAGCAAAGGTTTTAGCCCAAGAAAATTGATTGCTAGCAACTGATGAAATAAGTTGTACATAAAGTAAAGTGGCATCAGATTGACGAAGTGCTTTCACTCTATCTTCCTGAACACGAATTTCAGTAATCAATCTATTTTTATAATCGGCAAGTGAGCCATAGATATTTCCTCCTGCTTCCAGGTCAGCTAGTTCTTTTCTTTTAGACTGGAGGATTTCTTCTTCTGTGGCTAAGGATTTATTCACCAGTGAGGTATCAGCGACCTCTATTTGCTGTTCAATATTTCCCAGAGAAGCGAGTTTTTGTGTTAATTCGGGCATTTTTTGGCTATCCACTTTGAAGATAAATTCGCCATAGGAGCTTTCCCGGGATTTCAATAGAGGTGTATCCAGGGCATAGGAATAGACAATAGAATCCATATTCTGAAGAGCATTGGAGATATTGGGACTGCTGATTCTAATCTTAGCTTTTTTTACGGAATGAGTTTCTTCAAAGGTCTTATTTGACTTTTTGAAAATTTCATCTAGATTAGGACCATTATCTTTTTGGTTCATAGCGGAAAATATTGCCCATCCGAGCGAAAGAAAAATAATAATTATAGCTATGCCTCTAATTCTTCTGCGTGTGGTACTGGAAATTTTTGCCATTATAACCTCATTTATATTTAGTTATCAATTCTTCTGCGTGTTTTAAAGAAATTTCAGAAATATCTCCTGCCAGCATCCGAGCAATTTCTTGCTTTCTTTGTTGCGGTTCAAGAGGAATTATACGGATAATATTTTTATGCTTACCTGGCACTTTCTGCAAAGCCAGGTGTTGATTGGCAATAGCAGCAATTTGAGCCAGATGTGTGATACAGATAATGCGATGATGCTGAGCTAACTGATAGATAAACTGAGCCACATAATCTGCAGTTTTACCACCGATTCCAGCATCAATCTCATCCAGAATAATAAGTTTTTCTTCCATTCTTTCAGACAATACTTTTTTAATAGCCAGCAGTATACGAGAAAGTTCACCACCTGAAGCTACGGCAGAAAGTGGTTTTAACTCACTTCCACGATTGGCACTGAAGAGGAATTGACAATTATCCTCTCCTTCCTCACTACATAAGCTTAAATATTGTTCTGGTAATATATGCTGAGTAGTCTTTTTGTCAATATTTATTTTGAACAGAGCATCAGGGATAGAAAGCAGACGGATATTTTCTTGCAGTTCTATAGCTAGAGAATAGGCTGCTTTTTGACGGGATTCTGTAAGTTTACTTCCCAGCTCTTTAAGGTTTTCATAATCCTGCTGAATGCTATTCTCCAGAGCTTTAATAGTTGCACTGAGGTCTTCCATCGCATTGATTTGACCCTCTCTTTGCTGGAAAAGTTCAAGCAGTTCAGCGATATTTTTTGCACGATGTTTATAGAGCAGGCTATTTATCTCATCCAGACGAAGTTGAATTTCTTGAAGTCTTTGCGGATTAAGATTTATACTTTGACTGATATCATTCAAATCTGAAGCAGAGGCAGAAATTTGTTCCAAACAATCCTTTAAATTTTCCAGAATTGGAGCAATCCGGGGATAAATAGAGCTGTAGGAGCTAAGGCTATTAATAACCTGAGCCAAACGAGAATGAATACTGTCTTCACTTTCATAAAGAGTGAAATAGGCAGAAGAAGCAGTTTCAATTAGCTCCTGTGCATTACTCAGTAGTTCAAATTCTTTCTGCAATTCCTCATCCTCTCCCATTTTGAGGTTAGCCTTTTCCAGCTCACTAAACTGATACTGATACAGTTCCTTTAGCTGACGATTTTTTTCTTCTTCTTCTTTTAGTTTTTCCAGCTCTTTCAAAGCAGATTTCAGCGAGTGATAGATTTGAGCATATTCTTTTTTAAGAGAGGAATTTTGGGCATAAAGGTCTAATAATTGAAGCTGATAGGCATTAGACAGTAATCTTTGCTGGTCACGCTGATGGTGAAAATCAATCATTAGAGGTTTTAATTCACGCAAAAGAGAGGCTGATACCTTGCGGCCATTAAGAAAATAAGTGGATTTCCCTGCTGGTTTAATTTCCCGAGCGAGGGTAAGTTCAGAATCTATCTCCTGCCCTTGTTGCTGTAAAAAGCTTTGTACTTCTGAATTATGAGAAATATCAAAGGTAGCTTCCAGATAGATAGGTTTGGTTTCATCATAAGGTTCTAAAGCGGAAGAGTTATCCCCAAAAATTAAAGCAATAGCACCAACTAATATGGATTTCCCTGCTCCAGTTTCTCCCGTTAAGACTGTCATACCTGGTCCAAATTCTATTCTTTCTTGCGGAACAAAGAGATAGTTTTGGATATAAAGCTCGGTCAGCATCTATTTTCCCAAGTGCATCTTGCGTCTAAGAATTTGATAAAAAGTACGATTAGAAAGTTTAACGAACTGTACTGTCTGCTTTGCAGCAGTGATAGCTACCTCATCATTTTCTTCTATGGGACTACAATTAACACCATCTATTTGAAGAGTAGCTGGTGCTTCAAGGTTATGGATACGCAATAAGATATGGTCAGTGGAAGGGAAAACCATAGGACGAACAGTTAAAAGATGGGGATTTAAGGGACTTAATACCATAGCTTTCATTTCAGGAGATAAAATTGGACCTCCAGCAGCCAGGGAATAAGCAGTTGAACCTGTAGGAGTGCTGACAATTACACCATCACATCGTGTGTCAAAAACGAATCTTCTATTGTTAAAGATGCGTACTCCAATAAGTTTTGGCATTTCAGCTTTACAGGCAACAGCATCATTTAAAGCCAAATCTTTATAGATAATAGAGCCATTTCTCCTTAGCTGACATTGTATAAGCATTCTTTCCTGCAAGCGATATTTTTTGTTCAGGAGGTCTCTAAGAGAAGATTTTAATTCGCCTAAGGTAGTTTCCGAAAGAAAACCAAGATAGCCTATATTAATTCCTAAAATAGGAGCTTTTGTCCTAAGAGCGATATTTTTAGCTCTGAGAATAGTTCCATCACCACCAAAAACGAGTACACAATCTATTTTAGGAGTTTTATCGCTTTCCAGAATATGAATATCTGGAGGAAGAATCTCTTGCTGAGAAGGAATGCCATAAAAGTTCAAGTGGTCTTCACTTTTAAGTTCTTCCAGCAAATCATAAATAGCAGTTTTATCTTTATAAGCTTGATTGATGTAGATTACGAAGTTTTTCATTATAAGGAATTCAATAGACTAACATAGGAAAGATAACGATTAGTAGGAATCTTCCCTTCTTCCAGGGCAGAAAGGACAGCACAATGCTCTTCATGAGTATGAGTGCAATCATTGAAATAACATAAAGGTGCCAGCGTTGCAAAACCTGGAAAGATTCGGGGAATTTGAGACTTAGTATCTTTAGCAAGATGCACGGTTTTAATTCCAGGTGTATCCAGCAGATGACCTCCAAAACTCCAGGGAATCAGAATAGTGCTGGTGGTGGTATGTTTTCCTTTTTCATTGTAATCACTAACCTCAGCGGTTGGAAGATTCAGTGAAGGTTCCAGTCTGTTAATAATAGAACTTTTCCCTGTTCCGGATTGACCGGAGAAGACACTATCGCGATTTTTTAACAGTTCATAAAGTTCATCTATACCTTCACCCGTAAGAGCAGAGGTATATAGAAGAGTATAACCTACGTTTTTGTAGTAAGATACCGTTTCTTCCAATTTTTCCCGGTCTTCACAGAGGTCAACTTTATTGATAATGATGATAGCATCAATGTTATCCAAAGCAGCAAGACAGAGATAGCGGTCTATCAATCCAGGTTTAATCATTGGTTTTCTCCAGGAGGAAGTAACTATTACCTGGTCAATATTAGCAGCTAAGATGGTAGGTCTTTGGAAATTAGAACCCAGATAACGAGTTAAAGTATTCTTACGCGGAAGGATATTTTCAATTCTTGGTGGTTCAGCTAAGATATCCAGTTCCACATAATCTCCTACGGCTACTATGGACTTACTATGAAAAGCGAATTGCTTTAATCTTCCGGAAAGAGTTGCCGTAAGGGTTTTATTATCTGCTTCAATAGTATATTGATAGTTACTTTTAATTTCCAGAATACGCCCTGAAATTAATTGCATATCTTTTTTGTAGGTTTCAGCAACTTTTTCGGGAGTTCTTTTTGCTTTAAATTTTATATTATCGGGCAATTCATCCAATACCTCAAGGTCCAGCAAGCGTGTATTTTTTAACCTTGCTGGACGATGTGGTTTGATGATTTTCTTGTCCTTGGGTTTCATAATTTTAAGATAAAAGTGGGGTTAATCTATCAAATAGTTCACTGGCTGCTTTTAGTTTTGCCTCATTTCCTACCACGCAGTAATGATTCATACTCATCACTTCTTCAATCATATCTGCATATTGACGGATATCTTCCAATCTGGTGGAAAGTACCTCGTCCCTAATCTGTTGTCTATCTTCCTGGGTAAAACCAGTGATATAATCATCATCAGATTGAGCACCCTTTCCTTCAGGAGTTTTAGGATAATCCAGATTGGAGATATCACCAATGATATACCTTTCCATATCCCGCTTACTGCATTCAAAATTATGTAAGAATTCTGGAGTTTGATCATAAACTTCCAGAGTTCTTTCCAGATTAGGATCTCTATAAGAAACGAAGTACATATATCCATTCAAGGTAAAACCAGCCCAGGTCCCATAAGCTCCACCTTTTTCACGGAGTTCACGATACAGGTAATCGCTATTGAGAATATTAGTAAGGACTCTCAATTTTCCAGAATAAGAATAACCTTTACGGAAGAAATTACCACCTTTGGCACAGTACTGCACCTGAATGGGAGCAATAATACCTTCATTGAGTTCTTTAGGATGAAAATATCGTTCAACTGGTGGAAACACTTTATCAGAAATGGCATCAAGAAATGGATTTAATCCATTAATGGTATCTTTTATGGCTTCTTCTTCTGCGGTGATACTTATTAAGAGATTATTCTGTAAGAAGTAAGTATCTCGTATCTGTTCAAGTTTATGAGCAATAATTTCTATATCCTGTTCTAATTTTTTATCTAATTCACAGAGAAAACGATAATAATCCAGTCCACTGGTAAGATCAAGAAAATGATGTAATTGGCTGGAAGGCGCAAAAAGTCGGTTAATTGCAATACTTTCGGTAAAATAAAATAATCTGGCTTGGAGTTTGGCTTTTGCTTCCCGGATGAGTAGTTTCAATCTATCATAGTCATCAAAAAGAGGATAGAAAGCGAATTCTTTTGCCAGTTCAATAAGTTTTTCTGTCTTATTATATAGTGCTTTTCCGCTAAGCAGGAACTTGAGCAGAATGACATCTGGGTCCTGATAACTGGGTCTGATATTTAACTTTAAATTCAAATCACCAGTATGACTGTAGATTTCGTTGGAAAGGTCTATGTAATCATAATTTTTACTACTCACCATTCCCATAAGAGAAGTATATAGCGAAAGCCAGGGAAGGTCTTCTTCGGAAGAATGGTCAAGGTCAAAATAAGCTTTGAGATAGACAATTCCATTAGTTTTTAAAGGATGAGTAAGGATAGTTTTAGTACCGAGTTTTTCTATTTCCAGTGGATAGGCCTCTGCTTCAGGATTTATATCTTCAAGCGTGAGGAACGGAATTCGGGCAAGCTCTTCAGGAGTTGGTTGTTGTAGTTGCCATTGTTGAAATTCTCTGGTCTCTTCTATCAGTTTATTTAGCGCAGCTTCACTTAATTTGTTTTTCTCTTCCGCCAGTTTTTCCTTTATCTCTTGTTCCCATTTATTAGCCAGTCCCGGAACAGGAACATAGGTTATCTGGCTGCTATGATGATTCTTAAGCATTGATTTCTTAATCAATTCTTCATAATAGGGCTCAGTGAGACCTCTTTTCAATTCTTTCTGAATATCTTCAAATGCCAGAGAGTTTATGGGATTACCACCATGTATCCAATGATGGTAAATATTGAAAGCATAATAAAGGCCTTTAGGAAAATTACCACTGGGGCCTTCTCTAAGGATAAACTCTCTACGATTGAGAACTGCTTCTATGAGTTTTTTATCAATTC
>Ga0209508_1003163_pt1 | contig 9947 bp, 10 predicted proteins | sample AD_UKC129_MetaG_FD_184427 | JGI IMG/M metagenome (GOLD analysis project Ga0209508, IMG submission 184427) | Active sludge microbial communities of municipal wastewater-treating anaerobic digesters from Canada - AD_UKC129_MetaG (SPAdes) (version 2) | ecosystem: Engineered > Bioreactor > Anaerobic... | reverse complement strand
TGGAGTTTACTAGGCGTGAAGATAAATAACTAAGATAAAATTTTAGTTAATGAATATGATTTAGAAATGAGCCTGTAAAATATAGAAGTACAATGCTATATTTCACAGGCGCTTATTGTATTTGTATAGAATGATTAACATTTTATTACTTTAAAGATATGTGGCATTAACTTGTATTCTTTATTATTTATAATGTTATCTATAACATCGACAGTTATGTCGTTTTTATCCTTTGCTAAAATATTATGAACTCTATATATTAGATACTTTTTACCTTCTGATTGTAACTGGCGAGCCGTACATAATTCATTTGCTGTAATATAAAAATCATTTTCATTTGATGCTTCAGTTTTAACTTCAATATAAAGTTCATTTCCATTCCTATCATATGAAAGTATATCATATCCGTTAGATGGGTTTTTGGCAGGGGTATTATCTACCATGTCTTGATATTTTGTACCAGCAAGATTCTTTCTTTCTAAGTCATATACATATGCCTCACCCAGTTTGCCAATTTCCATCTGGAATTTATGCAGTTTTAAATAGTCAAATTCGGGAGAAAGTTTTTTTCTTAATTCATCAAAGGTATAAATTATTGATGAAATATTAATGTCGTCTTTTATACTCATTCCTTCAATATTTTGGCTTATTATAGGTTCTACCTTTAAGTTAGAGTTTTTTTTTAATTTATCTGCACAATTAATACAAATAATTCTTTTATTGACGGCTTGCCAATTATCTATAGTATTAGTATACATGTTTCCACATTGAGAGCATTTAAGTATATTCTCATTTCTCGAATTCTTTATTATTTGCGGAATTAAGCCTTCAATCTCGACCAATTTTCCGAGTTTTGTTATTATACCGTTTACATTAAATCCTGGATACTTTGATTCTTTTAAATGGTTTAAAAGAGGTGCAAATTTTTCTGGAACATAATATTCGCCATTGTTAGTTTTTAGGATATTGTTATTATATTTTGTAGCATCTGTTGACTTTAATTCATTAACACCGCAATCTGTATGAAAAAGCATGTACCAACAAAATGCCATTTTTAACATTTCTAGATTATCCTCATGCTCTAAATTCATTAATTCTTCTATTTCATATATTTGCTCTATTGTTAGGCTTGGTTTATATTCTACTTTTTCTGGAACACTATTTAATAATCTCTCAAAATGATTTATTAGATTACTTTTTATCCAGATTTTTTCAAAACCTTTAGGATTTTTTATTATATTGTAAGCATAAATATATTTAAAAAAAGATTCACAATATTTATCTTGGGAGCCATACCTTTCTTTATTTCTAAAATATTCCTGAACTTTCTTAAAATCTTCTATATCTAATTTTGAGGCATCATCCTTTCCTAAAACATAGAACAGATTTGATATTGCACTTATGTAAGCACGATGAGATATAGGTTTATAATGTTTAAGGAAATCATCAATAATTTTTTGAGTCTGAGGGGTTAATACTTCCAACATTACTTTTGTATCTAACTTATCATTATTAACACGCATTTTATCACCCACTACAAAATAATCAAATAACATATATATTATAAACTATTATGGCTTTATTTTCCATAGAGAAATCGATTTCATATCAAAACTACTGCATATATTAAGAATTTTGCAAGGCTTAGTGCAGTCGCCACAGATTATCTGTATATTTCTTGGTTCTTTGTAATTTTTTCTGTTGTATAACCCTAAAAAACTCGTGTCACAAATAAAAAAGTAGTGTTAAAAATAAAAAAGTTGTGTTAAGAATCATGGTGAAAATAGGGTAGAAAACCTTATTGGAGCCATGATTTTTGTTTCGTTAGGGTTGAGGACTAAGGTTTAAGGGTAAAAGTATTAATTTTATTGGATTTGAAGGGATTATTAAAGAAAGATATTGATTAAAACTTTTCTCTTCTTTAGGAGGTGTATAGTATTTTCTGTTTTGAAACAGAGAGCATAATAATTAAAAAAGAAAAATAGGTTTATAGATATTTAAGGAATGCTTTTATATATATTATCAATAAATACTATAAAACCATTTGTTAGGATTGAAATAATAACAAAAATTGTGTTATATTGTAAATAAGTGGTGAAGTCTATGTTTATAAATGGTTTTTATATGAAAGGGTGAATGCTTTGGAAAGAAGAAAAGTAATAACTTTTTCAGACAATTTTTTTAGGAATTTAAAAGAATTTGGCTTGGATTTTAATAAGACGAAACAAAATATCCTTGACCATATCGAAGAAAAGGAAAAGGACTTGAGTTTGGGTCAAAGAAGGATATTTTATACTCCACATATAAAAAATGATAAAAAATATATGTTATTTGGTTATGTAACAAAAAAGGAAAAATCTATTCTTATAGAAGCCAACAGCATATGGGATAGAGGATTTAATCCAGAAGACATAATAGTTATAGAAACAGATATTAGGATAATTAAATAAAAACAGATAAAGTTAAGAAGGTTAATCAATGCCTAATGTATAATAATTATTTGATTATTGATTAGATATAAAAACATAAAATAACGGAGTTGCCTTTGCAACTCCGTTATTTGTTAGTATAATCTATCAATTTGCATAATTTTTCTATATTATATTTAAAATTCGAGAATAGGTTCAATTTTTTAGAATTATACTTATATTTATGTTATCAGACAATAAATAAAAAATAAATCAGGATTTGGTATTAAAGATTGAGAAAATTCATTTATAAACAATAGCATTTATTAATCTTTAATAATATATAGTTATTATCCAGGTTAAGAATGCGAAAATAGAATGAAAGAAAGCACCAAATGCAACATGTTCTTTAAAAAAAGGTCTTGTTGATGGATTAGCCCAAATGCAAACTAAATAAACGAAGTATAGGATTATCCAGATTGAAATATATATCTTTTTAAATTTCCTTTTCTTAGAAACAGACCATTTTTCTTTTTTAAAAAACGAATCAAAAAAGACAATATATCCAGTAATTGCACATATTATTGCTAGCACATATTTATCTATCATAAAACCCCTCCATAATTGTTTTTTGTATTCTTATTATTAAAAATAATTGTTAGAGATTTCAAGTTCAAATGATTATTTATTGTTTGTTGAATTTTTAATCTTTTTTATAGAGTATTATAGGTTTAAAGTGTAAAATATTTGCCCATGAGATTAACGATAAACGAAAGAGAGAAAGGCTATATAGAGGAATTAATATGGGATGATTTCAAAAAAGTGGCCAATCTTGCAAATGAAAAAGATATTATCAAGGCTGACTCTATAGAGATTACTAAAGATAATAAATATGAACAAATTATTATTGCTAAACAGAGAACATGAAAACGATTAGAAATTTGGGTTGAATAAACGAATTTAGGTTAAAGGGGTTATAGTGTACGTTTCGGGAATTTTATGTACGTTATGGGCATTTAAGGTACATTACAGGACTTTTAAGTATATTACGGGAATTTTGAATACGTTATAGGAATATTTAAATATTATTGTGGAACTTTAGTAAAATTAAGAAAAGACCTAATAAAAATTCAAAAAAGAAAGTATCAATATAATGTTAATACCTTCTTTAGATATATACGCCAATTTTATAAGACACAAAGTAATAGTAGTATAATTTATATAATAAATAGATACATGTAAATAAGATTTAACATAATTTGATTAGGGCATTTTATGTACGTTACGGGAATTTCATGATAGTTATAGTTTTTTTATTTAATCATTATATTTTCATAAAATTGAATATATAAAATTCAGATTATCATGTTAAAAAAATTTTTTCTAAGTAAATATTAATTTTTATAAAAAATTGAGACGTTGGTTCAAAAGAAAGAAACCCTAACCCTTGTTATACCATTTTTGGGAATTGCTAAAAATCCATATCATTTCCTGCCTTCAATTTCAACTTTTTTATGTAGCCATATAGCATTTTGATAACCTCAACTAGTTTTGCATCTAGAGAATCATATTTCTCCTTATGTATATAATTATTTTGATAAGCAGTAAGAAGATGATTCCTACATTCTCCTGCACTGCCAAGTGCTATATTTGCATGGACTATTTCTTTTTTTACAAATAATTGGGTATTACCTTCTGCAATATTTGCACCTATACTACGACTCGCTCTAATTAGTTGGTCTACAATCCGATACTGCTCATGGCTTGGGAACTCTTTAACTAATTTTCCTATTTCCTGCTCAAGAGAATTTGCCTTCTGCCATACTTTCAGGCTCTTAAAATCTTTTATGTATAAATTTTTACTCATAGAATTCACCCTTCCAAAATTTTATTTTTTTACATTATACGGATTGTTAGGAGCAAGTCAATTTTTAACACTAGAATTTTTGTAAAGTAATTATTGAAGGGTAAAAGGGCTGAGAAGATATATAATACATTATTAATCCTTAGCCCTTGTACCTTTTACCTAATACCTAAACTAGTTTTTGTCGCTTAAAAACCTCTTTAAATATTGTAATATCAATGTTTTAGAGAAATTTACTAAATACATAAATATATATGGAAGGGTAAAGTGGAAAGGGGAAAAAATTTAAGAAAAAGATGATAAAAAACACTTGAAAATATATTTAATGATTCCGTATAAAATAATCCGCTCATTAATTAATAAGGTAATTTTTAATATTATCAAAATTAAATACCTCCATTTTATATATAGATTGCTTACCTGGATTTGATAGGTAAGCAATTTTTTTGAAATCTGAGAAGAATACTTGAAATTGTAAAAAATGATTTATTAAAAGAACCACAGAGAACTTTAATTTTATTTATGAATGGAGGAATCATTATGAGAAATAGTATTTTTTTAGGATTAGACAATGGAAATGCTTATACCAAAAGCAGTGAGGGTTTTAGTTGTCAGTCGGGCTTTACAAAATCTGATGTAGAGCCTATTACAAAACAAAATCTGCTTATTTATCAAGGTATTTATTACAGCATAGGAAACAACAGGTCGAGCGTTCAATTAGATAAGACTCAGACTCAGGATGCTTTTATAATATCTTTGGCTGCAATAGCAGATGCAATTAACAAGGCAGGAATAGAACAGAAAGCAGATGTATTTTTAGGTGTGGGGCTTCCTATCATTCACTACGGTAAAATGAAACATAAATTCAGGGAATACTTTATAAGGGACAATATCAAGTTTAGTTTTAATGGAAGCGATTATGCGGTTAATATTGTTGATTGCAGGGTATACCCCCAAGGTTACGCAGCCTTTATTAATATCTACAAAGACTATAAAAATGTATCAGTAGCAAACGTAATTGATATCGGTGGCTATACTACAGATTTTTTCATAGTAGAAAACGGGATAATTAACACTGCAACCTGCTATTCACTACCGAACGGCACAATCACATTGTTTGCATCCATACAGCAGGAATTATTAAAAATAAACATTAATCTGACAGAAAAGCAGATACAGGATATTATTTTAGGTAAGCAGCCAGTTTTATTTGATGCAGATATAAATAAAATGATAGAAATAAAAGCAAAGGAATATGTAGAAAATTTGCTGACAAAGATTTTAGAATACGGTTTTGAATTCAGGAACCCAACAATAATCGTTGGTGGTGGGGGTATGATGCTGAGGAAATATATAGAGTCTTCGGATAGAGTAAAATATATAGAAAACCTTGACCAGTTTGCTAATGCACGTGGATATAAGATTTTGCTGGAACAAGAACTAAGAAGGTGATGCTATGGCAACAAAACGGATAAATCTGTCTTTTTCTTTAGATAGAGAGGATGATGTCAAGGTATATAACATACTTTCTGCACAAAAGTATAAAACAGATTATGTAATTAAGGCAGTATTAAGTTATATAGGAGAAAGGGATAAGGGTTTTGACAAGGAAAAAATAAAGGAGGCTGTGAAAGAAGCAATAGAAGAATGTGGAGGAATTATTGTAGAAAACAAGGGAAAAGAGAATAATAGTTGCGTACAACATAAATTACCTGACGATATATTTGATATGTTTGATAATCTATAGCCTTTAACCTTTATAAGCAGTGAAGTTCCAGACTTCCTGCTTTTTTCTTAGATAACATATATGTAATAAACAGGTAATAGGTTACAAATTTCCTTAAGTTGTTTTCACCCTTTTCTCCTCGCCTCTTGTCCCCTATGTCCTAACAGGAGGTTCCCAAATGAACTGGAATAAAAAGTTAGGTACTACAAGGAACTATAGTTTGATGGATAGTTGAAATATAAAGACAGACTCTTTACAAATAACATTGCTATATGATATTCTTAAAACACATTCTGGGGAATGTAGTTGGTAAACGGGCAAAATAGGGGAAGAGATTGCTTTATTGCAGTTTCTTTCCTTATTTTGTTTTATACAAATTAATTTTTTTCAGGAACGCGAAGTGTAAAATCCGATTTTAGAAACGGTTTCCTTAATTAGAAAATAAGTAAGATAAATTTTTAGAATTCAAGTATTTTATGTCAGAAACAGAGCAAATACATAGGCTTTTAATAGATAAAAGGTTTAGAAACGATTTTTGAGGATTAAAGGGTAAAAGTGATTCTAAAATTGAAAAATTTAAGTGAGTGGATATAGTATGGTTTGTAGCAATTAAAGACATTCAATTTTCTTACCCATTAAATCTTATTAAAAATCTATATAAAAAAGGCTTCCCAGTAAGAAAACTGAGAAGCCTTGAAAGATAATTAGTCGGTTAGCCATTTATTAAGGTAATCAATCATTTTGCTTATGTTTGGGTATTTTTCTTTAAACTGCTGCGGTTCTAGTTCTGGTATTTTTTCAGAGAGTTTATTTAATAATTGCTTCAATTCACTTAGTAAATCTTCTTCACTGTCATAATTGTATTCGTAGACGGTTACTAGAATATCAAAATAATAGTCCAAATTCTGATATTGTACAGAATCTTTACCAAAAGTCTTATCAACAATTTCTAATAAATTAGCCACTTCTGATTTAAGATGCTTATTTTTCATAAAGCACCATCTCCTTTCCAAAGTTTTATGGCATTATAGGAAAGGATAAAGATAAAAGTCAAATATTTTTTTATATTTTTCCAAATTCAAAAAATTTTTCTTTTTTGCAATGTGTCAATTATATGGTTAAAGTTAATTTTGTCGCCATAAAAATGCTTTAAACCTTCTGAATTCAAAGGTTTATACAGTTTCAACTAATTACATATATATTAACAACAGGATTAGAAGTATAAAGGCTAAAAATAAAAGAAGACATAAAAATATATCCAGCCATATGAGTGCATATCATATTAATTCAGTAATATGGACTTCTATGGATACAGAGTACTATGTCATTCTGCATAGATGGCTGCGAACCTTTTTAGCAGCCCTAGATTTTATCTTACGTGAATATTTTGGGGTAATATTTAGTATTTGGGCAATTTCTGTATGGGTATATCCATCTATGAATAATTTTAATATCTGTTGTTCTTTCTCATCTAATATTCCTCTAATGCTGGAAAAAATATCATCTGTGCCATTAGTATCAATAAGAGTGTACATATTGTGTTTATATTGAAATTTATCAAAAGAATTAGTTGTCTCGTCTGAAGAACATTCATATTTAATCCTGTCTATGCTTAATATTTGTAATGTTAAGTCACGTTTGACACATTTATATATATAATCCCAATACTGGTCACAAAATTTAACGGCAAGATAATAAGAATATTGATTATTAAATTTCTCTAATGTTTTTTCAATCTTATCTAAAGAGATTTTATTCACCAGTTCCCAGAAAGGGTATATAAGAGTATAGTTCCAAGGTTTAGAATCATCTGTATATCCATACAGTTGAATATAATCATTAAAATATCTTCCATAAACAGAAGTAAAATCAAATTTAAATTTGAAACTTTTATCATAATGATTGCACAATAAAGAATCTTGTAATTCAATAAGTTTAGAATACCTTTGCTTTCTAATTTTAGGCGAATAGATTTTAGTTATATCTCCTGTTATTGTCCATTTTAAAAGAGGCTCCATTAAATAATACAAATTAACGAAAATTTCATTTTGATGATGTTTGTTTAAATTGCTTTTATCTTCTTGCCCTAACTTGTACATGTACAGAAGGGATTTTACTTTTTTATCATTTATGTATGGTTTTTTCATATGAATCATCCTCCACGATTGTTTTTGACATTTTAGCCATAGCAAGAAGAAAATCAAATTTTGAAGTAAAAATTTTAAAAAAACAAGATAAAAATTTGAAAACCAAAGATTTGGTCAATATAATGCCTCCAAATTAAGACGGAGGCGATGTATATGGAAAACAAAACTTTTTCGTTTGGTAAGGTAAAGGGGATGGATATGGTGGAAGTTATGAATATGGAAACCATACATGCTAACTTTTCAGGATTACAATATCTATGGGGACAGTATAAGAGAAGCACAAACGATACAGTTAAAGAAGAAATTGCAGAATGCTTTAAAACATATGCGGGTGATTATATTATAAGATTTGGGAAATATAGGGGATTGACGCTAAAGCAGATTGATGAGATAAATAGAAGTTATTTGGAAAATTATCTTACCCATAACGATAATGAAGAAATTAGAGTAGTTGTTAAAACATACCTTAAATATCATCCAGAAAAGATGAAAACTGATTATAATGCCTATCAACAGCAGACATACGCATACTATGATGAGTTGAAACAGAAGATTAATGATAGCAGCCAATTAAATATAGAGCACGTAATCAGAGCCTTAGGGTATGCAATAGAAAATGGGAAGTTTGAGCACTGCCCCTGGGGATGTGATATGCATAGTAAAAGGTATCAACATGCAATTTTAAAGAAAGGTAAAGATGACTCTTATTTTGTTGGCTGTTTTAAATGTGGGAAAAGGGAAAACTTTATTAAATTTGTATGTGAAAAGAAAGACTATCGTTTTATCGAAGCACTGGAATGGGTAGCAGGAGTTTTAGGAATTACGGTTGTAAATATCCCAGCAATTAACGTTACTGAAATAAGAAAGGGATTTGTAAATACTGAAGAAGAAATCATGCTTGAGAAACGAATTCTTCCAGAGATTAACCTTGAAGGTTTTGGTTTCAATAAAGGGGTATATCCTCCTATATTCTTTGAGAGAGGATTTACTGTAAAAGATGCGGAAGAGATGGAAGTGTATTTTGCAGGAAGGAATTGCACTAATGGCTTTAAAAGCAGAATATGTTTCTTAGTTAGAGATTTAGAGGGCAGATTAGTCGGAGTTGTCGGGAGAAGTAAATATAGCGAAGAAGAACATTACGGCTATTGGGCTAAAAGATTGGAATTAGATGATACTATGAGCAGGGAAGAAAAAATAAAAGAGATTGAAAATCAAAACTGCAAATATAAAAAATATTATAATTTTGAGGGGTTTAAATCGGGATGCACTTTATATAATGCAAACCGGCTGGTTAATAGTAGTAAAGAAGAAGTTTTTATTGTTGAAGGACCCTTTGATGTAATGAAAATGGTTCTCAAGCATGGCTATAAAAATACGGTGGGGATGTTCGGCCATTCCCTAAGTAAGGGACAACTATATCAACTTTACCAGTTGTATGAGAATGTAAGAGAAAAAATAAAAATATATCTACTTGTTGACAACGATGAGGCTGGATTAAAAGGTTTTGAGAATAACGTAAAGAATCTTCAGGAATTAGGATTCAGAAACATCTATAAGATGGTTCTTGAAGGAGCAAAGGATGCAGGAGAAGCCACAAAAGAGCAGGTAGATAAAGCATATAAAACTGCACAACTACAGGCAATAAAATATAACAAGAAGAAAATCATTGTGAAAGATTATGATACAGGACTGAAAAATGCTGTAGAATAAAATAAAAAAATTTAAAAAGTTTTATAAAAAGTGTCACATTTTTAAATTTAAAGCCTGTATAATATATATATATATATATATATATAGAAGCA
>Ga0209508_1003161_pt1 | contig 9949 bp, 5 predicted proteins | sample AD_UKC129_MetaG_FD_184427 | JGI IMG/M metagenome (GOLD analysis project Ga0209508, IMG submission 184427) | Active sludge microbial communities of municipal wastewater-treating anaerobic digesters from Canada - AD_UKC129_MetaG (SPAdes) (version 2) | ecosystem: Engineered > Bioreactor > Anaerobic >... | reverse complement strand
CCTCCCCCGCCTCCTCCTATTTTTTGACTCCACTCCTTTATCATTTTTCCTAGATTTACCTCCGATGGTAATCCCACACCAGCAAGAACTCCTTGAATTTTTCCTTCTTTCTTTAACCCTAAAACTACTACCCCTTTCTGGATAAGAGGCCGGAGATGATCTACCACCTCTTTCAGAAAATCAAGGTCTAACCCGTCTTCTTCCTCCAGATAGGAAATAAGGGCAACTTTCTCGTTATTGATTGATGAAATCCGACTCTGAATCTTATCTTCTATTCTCCATTTTTTTTCTTTTTCCAAAACTTTTTTGAGTTCCTTATTCTCATCCACTACTTTTTCTATATATCCTTCCAGCTTATCTTCTTCTACATTGATAGCTTTAGTGATATCCTGTAAGATTTGTTCTTTTTGATTAAGATAAGAAAAGGCAAAATGCCCAGCCACTCCTTCGATTCTCCTCAGGCCTCTTCCAATGCCGGATTCGGATTTAATTTTAAAAAGCAAAGCCTGGGAAGTATGAGTAAGGTGAGTCCCCCCGCAGAGCTCTGCCGAATAGTTTCCTACTCTCACTATTCTCACAGTCTTTTCATATTTTTCCTCAAAAAGAGCCACCACTCCCCTTTTTTGAGCTTCCTCTAAAGTGGAAAAGGTAATATGCACCGGCAAATCTTCAAAAATCTTTTCATTAACCAGAGATTCTATTGCTTTTATCTCCTCCCCGGATAAAGGAGCAAAGTGGGTGAAGTCAAACCGCAGCCCCTCTTCTCCTACCCAGGAACCGGCCTGTTTAACCTGCTCTCCTAAAACTTCTCGCAAAGCACGGTGAAGAAGATGAGTAACGGTATGGTGAATCTCCATCGCCCTCCTCCGCCACTTTTCAATCTGAGCACGTACTTTTTCTCCCTCTTTTATGATTCCTTTTTCTACCACTCCCCGGTGGATAATTAAAGAGGAAGAAGGAGCGTTTACTTTCTCTACTTTTATTTCTCCTTGAGAAGAAACGATGAAACCTTTATCTCCCTCCTGTCCTCCTCTTTCAGGATAAAAAGGAGTTTTTTCTAAAACTACCATTACTTCTTCTCCTTTTTCCACCTTTTGCACTCTTTTTTCCCCAGAAAAAAGAGCCAAAATTGTGGTTTCTGCTTCCTCTTCTTCATAACCCACAAAGTCACTCACCAAGCCAGAGAAAATTTCTTCTTTATCTTTTCTTTCCTTAAATTCCTGTGCCTTTTCTTCATAAGCCTGACGAGCCCTGGTTTTTTGTCTTTCCATTTCTTTTTCAAACTCTTCTTGAGAAAAAGACAAACCTTCTTCTTTTAATATTTCCGAAGCTATATCAGGAGGGAAACCATAAGTGTCATAAAGGTAGAAAATTTCTCTTCCCGGAATTACTCTTTCCCCTTTTTCCCGAAAACGAGCAATCAAATCTTCCAGATATCCCATCCCCAGTTGCAAAGTTTCCTCGAACTTTCTTTCTTCCTGGAGCACTACCTGGGCAATCAATTTTTCTCTATCTCTCAGTTCTGGATAATAGTCCATAATTTCTATCACTACAAAAGCCAGCTCCGGTAAAAAAGGACGATGTAGAGAAAGCTTCTGTCCGTAGCGATGAGCCCGGCGAATCAAACGGCGCAAAACATAACCTCTACCTTCGTTAGCAGGATAAACTCCATCCCCTATCAAAAAAGTAATGGCTCGAACATGGTCAGCAATAATTCGAAAATAGGGGCGCAAATCTTCTCTTTGATAGCTAACTCCGCTCATCTTTTCTATCTCTTTAATTATCGGTAAAAAAAGGTCGGTTTCAAAATCAGTCTGAACTTTTTGTATTATCGAGGTAATTCTCTCCAAACCCATTCCAGTATCGATGTTTTTATGGGGTAATTCCCGGAGAGAACCATCACTTCCCCGGTCAAACTCCATAAACACCAGGTTCCATACCTCTAAATATCGGTCACAATCACAACCCGGACGACAATCTGGCCGTCCGCATCCCCTCTCCACTCCTGTATCATAATAAATTTCAGAACAATAACCACAAGGACCTGCTGGTCCTGAAGCCCAAAAATTATCTTCATCCCCCAGAAACACTATCTTTTCCTCCGGGATACCTACTATATCCCTCCAGACTGCAAATGCTTCTTCATCATGGCGGTGAACCGAGATCCATAACTTCTCGGGAGGAAGCAATAGATTTTGAGTGAGAAATTCCCAGGCCCAGGAGCAGGCTTCTTTTTTGAAGTAATCACCAAAAGAAAAATTGCCCAGCATCTCAAAAAAAGTATGATGACGAGAGGTATAGCCCACTCTCTCTAAGTCGCTTATTCGCACACACTTCTGTACCGTAGCTGCCCGACGAAAAGGAGGCGATACTCGGCCTTCAAAAATGGACTTAAAAGGCACCATACCAGCAATAGTCAAAAGAATAGTGGGGTCTTCGGGGATAAGAGAAGCACTGGGTAAAATTTGGTGTCCTTTTTCTTCAAAGAACTGAAGAAAAGCTTTCCTGATTTCGACACTGGTCATAGCTTGTATTCTCCTTTTTAAAATCCACTATTTGAAAAGTATGAAGTCTTCGATTAGAAGAGGGCATCCAGTGAATAGTAAGGGGGAAAGCAAATTCAGGCTGCAGTTTTCCTTTCTCTAACCAATGGAGGGAAGAAGGATTACGATACTGTCCTAGATTAGCTCTGGCTATTAAAGTAACAGGACTATCCACCCAGCTAACCTCATCTATTTCCTCGATAGAAGAAAGAATAGCGGTTATTTCCTCCCTCAAATGTAAAGAAGGCAGAGGTTTAACGTTAACTAAAGCAACATTGCGACTAAGAGGACCAATTATTTTCACATTAGCTATATCCCTTTCTATATTTCTCTCCTTTAATATTTTAAGGAGAATCTCGTTACTCTTTACCACTGCCTGAGCCTGATAAGGAGAAGCTAAAGGCTTTAAAAGATGTTTTAGTAGACACCCTTCTCGAAGTCTATTTTCCCCTATCCTTAGCAAAGGAAGAGAAAGAGAAGAAGCCAGATTTATAATTTCTTCTTTACTAAGTTCAAAAAGAGGAGAATAAGTGTTATTAAGTAACTTTACTCCTCTTTTCCCCCAGCTATCACTCTGGTTAGCGCCTCCTACAATTAAAACTTTATCTCCGAAATAACGACGGATAGTTCCTAACTTGGCTTCTTTAGTGCAACGATTGCAGGAAGGACCGGCTTTCATAATTTCTTCCATCACTTTTCGCCCAGGGAGATAAACATGGCTTACCCCTAAGCTTTTCACCCAGTAGTCAATATTTTCCCGGGCTAAAGAAGGAAAATAAATATCCCAGTCCACAGTACAAGATATTACCTTTTCTTTTCCCAAGGCTTGAAGAGAAAGAAAAAGGGCTACAGTACTATCTATCCCTCCAGAAAAAGCCACTACTACTTGTTCAAAAGAAGAAGCTACTTCTCTTAGTTTCTGGATAGCATCCTGAGCCCATACTGAAGAGCTGTACTGACCGGTCATTTTTTGAGACTGTTCAAAAAGTCAGTTAATTTGCCTCCCACCATATCTCCTAAGGTTACTTTACCATTGGAAGAAGTATAATCTTTTTCTTCCTCCTGCGAAGCTTGTTTAATACTCAATCCAATCTTTCTTTCCCGGTCATCAAGCTTGATGACCTTTACTTTCACTTTTTCGCCTTCTTTTAATGTTTCAGAGGGAGAAGAGATGCGCTGGTTAGAAATTTCCGAGATATGAACTAAACCATCCCACCCTTTTTCTAACTCTATAAAAGCACCGAAATCTACCAATCTAACTACCTTTTTAAGATGAACACTACCTACAGGATATTTACTCTTAATTTCCTCCCAGGGGTCGGGAAGAGTTGCTTTTCTGCTAACCACAATTCTCTGTTCTTCAGGATTAAACTCTATAATTTTGAGAGATACAGTCTGACCCCGCTTCAGCACTTGATTAGGATGTTTAACTGGCTCCCAATCTAACTCCGAAACAGGAAGCAGAGCTTCTACATCTGGAACCAGCTCTACAAAAGCACCAAAATTCATCAACCTCCGTACTTTTGCTTCTACTAGATCTCCTACTTTCCATTCTCTGCCAATCTCTTCCCAGGGATTAGGTCGAAGTTGTCGAATACTCAAAAGAATTTGCCGATTCCGGGTATCAATTCCTAAAATTTTTGCTTCTACTACCTGGTTTCTCCTTACTATTTCGCTGACCCGGTTAACTCTCTTCCAGGATAACTCTTCAAGCGGTATTCGTCCCTCTACTCCCTCTTCAATCTCCCCCCATACTCCCCGGGGGGTAATTGAAGATATTCTCAATCGGACGGTGCTACCCAGAGGATATTTTTCCTCTATACCTTCCCAGGGGTCGGGCAAAACCTGTTTAATACCCAGAGAGATTCTTCTCTTGTTTTTATCTACTTCCAGTACCCGAGCTTCTACTAGGCTACCTACTTTGACCACTTCTTGAGGATGCTTCACATAACCCCAGGAAAGGTCGGAAATATGAATTAATCCTTCCAGACCTTCTTCTATTTCTACAAATACTCCAAAGTCTCGAACAGAAACTACTTTACCTTTAACTATATCACCAGGTTTTATTTTTTCATCTATATTTTCCCAGGGGTCAGGTTGCAGTCTCTTAAGACTTAGAGATATTTCTTCCTTCTCCGGGTCAAAAGCAATAACCTTTACTTCTACTTCTTCTCCCTTTTCGAAGAGTTCTTCTAAATTTTCAGAGGTTTTCTTCCAGGAAACTTCTGAAACATGTAAGAGGCCATCTACTCCTCCTAAATCTATAAAAACTCCAAAATTGGTGATATTTTTTACTATTCCCTTTCTTACTTGCCCTACTTCCAGGGAGTCAAACAATTCCTTCTTCTGGCGCTTTCTTTCTTCCTCCAGAACTACCTTTCTCGACACCACTACATTCTTTGTCTTCCTGTCAGATTCGATTACTTTAACTGAAATAGTTTTATCTATAAACTCATCCAGATTCTTGGGGACAACATCGACACAAGAAGCAGGTAAAAAGGCGTTGATTCCTACATCTACAATAAGTCCACCTTTAACTCTCTTTTTGACTTTAGCAGTTAAAGTTTTATTTTGACTTTGACTCTCTTCTATGTCTATCCAGGCTCCCTGGTAACGAGCCTGTTCTCTGGAGAGCCATACATAGCCCTGTTCATCGACATGGGTAACTACTACCCACGTTTCGTCACCTTCTTCTAACTGATTCTCTACTTCTCCTTCTCTGCCCACCATTTTTTCTCGCAAAGGCAATAAACCTTCCGATTTAGAGCTTATGTTAACAAAGTAACTTTCCTCTCCTTTTTTAATTACTTTGCCTTTAACGAGGTCACCAGGTCGGGCTATGCGGATTTCACCTAAATCTTCATGCGTTAACTCCATTCTCTCACTATTTTCCACAACCAAACAACTCCTTCCTCCATTTCCTTTACACTAAATGGCCCCACTTTGCCGTGTGCCAACCGCTTTGATCCTCGTCCTCAAAAAGGTGGGTGCCCTCCCAGCTGAGCCACAGCTCAAACTAGCGAACAGGCTCCCAAGACAAGGGTGTTGGTTCAAAGCCTTCTCTGGCATCACCAACAAAGCAGGGCCATATCCACTTCAAACTCCCACTTAAATAATAGCATAAGATGGTACTCTTTTCAACCAAAGACTTGATGAGGATAGCGCTAACCTATGGGAGGTAATATTTCCAATCACCATCCATTTAGCTTGAGATTCTTTCGGAATTTTGGGCACACAATAGATACCGGGGAGAGTAAACGTTTCTCACCTCATAAGCTTAATCTTGGTATCAGTCACGCAATAATCCCGTGAAAAGAAGGGAATCAATTAGTTCAGCTTACTTAAGAACTATCTTTAGAGAGACAGAAAGTATGAGAGGCTTCACTCCCCTTTCTATCTGGAGAATTTCTACTGGCGATTTTCTTAAAGTTTTATAGACTCTCTAAATCCCGTGTCTCTGCCTCTATGACTTTTTAGTTTACATTCACAATATCTTCAAATTATTAATTCGTTGGAACCCATCTATTGAAATCTGAAACCCCGTAGAGATTAAATTTCTCTTCCTCCGTTGACATCCCTATTATAATAACTAAAGAATCGGAGAGTGATAAATTGATTAAAGCAATTATTTTTGATATAGATGGAACTATTACTGATACTAACCCGTTATTTTTGCGAAGTATCTCTCAAACATTTCGGGAATTTACAGGAAATAATAAGCCAGAGAGTTTCTTTATTTTTACTTTAGGTATTCCCAGCCCTGAGACATTAAAAGCTTTAAGCATTCCTCCTGAAAAAGGAAAAGCATTTGTGGTTCGCTGGCAAAAATTAATTCAGGAAGGCATGAGAGAAGTGCGACTTTTTCCAGGCATTAGAGAAATAATAGAAGAATTGCACCAGGAAGGGATAAAAATGGCACTGGTAACTTCTAAAATTCGCTCTGAAATGTCTTATCAATTTGACCAATTCATGATAAACCATTTTTTTGAAACTATAATCTGTGCTGAAGATTCCCCTCGTCCTAAACCTTATCCTGACCCTCTCCTTTTAGCCCTGGAGAGATTGGGGGTTAAGAACAACGAGTCTATTTTTGTAGGTGACAGTATTTACGACATTCAGGCAGCTAAAGGAGCTTCAATTCCCTTTGCTCTGGCTTCCTGGGGAGCGCTGGAGTTGGAAAAAGTTCTGGAGTTTTGTCCCGATTTTGTATTAGAAGAACCAGAGGATATTGGGGAGATAGTAAGAGGAAAGCGAGGTTTAACCCCGGTAGTTTGAATTAACGGATGATGAAAGCAGTGGAAACTTTCCTTTCCCCCAGAAGGTCAGATGGTTGATTAAGAATTTGACCCTGAAGATAAAAAGTAGTAGAACCTCCGCCATCTAAATTAAGCGCGTTAACCACCCGGTAATTTTTTAATTCTTCTACTAATTCAGGAATAGTTAATCCTACGCTGTGAGCGGGGTTTCTCCCATCCACTACCAGAAAAAGGATTTTACCCTCTTCGGTTTGAGCAATGATAGTGCGAGGATGTTTTTCAGTTACTATTTTTTCATTGAAATTACCGAATGGTCCTGGCTGCCCATTCCGGAAAAGAAGAGGACCAGAACTTAAAATGTATTTTACCTCTTTCCACTTTTCCCATCCCTCATCTTGGGGGTATATGGACATTTTAACTTTAACTGCAGAGCCAGGGATGAGATTTTGCCACATCCATTGGCTGGCTTCTCCCTTGCCTTGCAGAATAAAGCCGTCAGTGGGAATAACCGTTCCCCCCTCGCTCTTTTTAGTTTCTATAACCCTTCCTCTGACTATAATACTTTCTATTCCTTCTTGCTGGGGGGTTTTTTCTCCTAAGAAATGGTCGTAAAAAACTAATTCTTTTCCATTATTACGGCGGTTAATTCCAGCAATAGAGTAAGTGGTGCCATTTTCTGCTTGAGCCTGAGCTCTAAGCTTTAGTTCTCCAAAAAGTAGTTGATTATCTTCAGTGATGCCCACATTATACCAACCTTCCTGAGGCTCACTGAGAATTCTTCCATCTATCATTAAAGTTCCTAAGGGGTCACCATCCTGGGCAAAAAAACCTGCATTTACGGCGAAAACTGCTCCTTTTCTTCTAGCAATTTCGCTAGTTTTTTCTCTCTCTAAAACTTTATCTTGAGCTAAGGCTATTTCTAATCGTAAGGGAGAATAAGGGTCAAACAATAAACCCAGGCTGAAAAATGGCCCGAGAGGAGTAGTAGGAGCAACAGCGGTAGTAACCGGAGTGGTTTCTACCGCCACTTGATAAGATACAAAGCCCTGCTTTTGCAAACGAGCGCTGACCTGAGGAGCTTCTTCTCTAGAGTAAGGACCTACTCTTACTTTGAAAAGGTCTCCTTCTTTTTTCATCTGTACTGTATATCCCAGCTCTTTAAGCCAGGTAGATGTTCTCTCTGCCCTCTCCTGGTCTTGAAATGCTCCCACTTGAAGCATTACTTCTCCTTTCGCCTCCGGGGTTTCTATGCTGGGAGAAGGAGAGAACCCTTCTTTTTTAATTAAGAGAGTAAGGTATTGATTGATAGCTTTCTCTCTCTGCCACTTTACTTCTCCCCGGGCATAATGAGATATTCTTTCTTTCAATTGAGAAAATTCCCCTCTGGTGAGGGGGTCTTTCGGTCTTAACCTCCCCCCGCTATCTCCCTGATAAAGGGGAGGCTCCAAAGTAGAAGCAAGAACCATCCATTTCTGCTCTTCAGAAGAGATGTTCGCTAAATCAGAGAAAGGGACATCTTTGGTGTCTACAAAAGAGAGTAAATCCTGGTAGGAAAGAGCTTGAATTACCATTTTTGCCGCCTCAAGGCGAGATATAGGTTTTTCTCCCTCTCCAAAATCGGGAATTCTTCCTGAGGGGAGCTGAAGAAGACGGGTCAATTCTTGAGAAAAATCTCTCCAGGTTACAACATCCTGAGCCTGGACAGAGATAGAAAAAAAGGAAAAAATTACCAGTAAAAAGAATATCAGTTTTAGTTGTTTCTTTTTCATTTCTATAATTAGTTTAGCAAAAATACTTAAAAAAGAAAAGGCCGCTTTGTCTCTTAAGAGTACAAACCTGTTACGGGAAGTTTTAAAAAGTTATCTCAGGCAATTTCGTTTAGCAGAATGTACTTGTTAGCTCTTCACCTTCGGCGCTCTACTTAAACACTTCGCAAATCCAGAGTCTTTATATAAAATGGCATGTTTATGAGATATTGTGTAAAATATGGATGAGGAATCAAGGTGGAAATATTGAGCAAGACAGATACCAGGGCGAAACTTATTGATTCCATACTTTATGAGATTGAGTGAGCGGAGGTCTCGTTCATGGCGAAGAAAATCGATAGAATTGCCTCTGAGATACTGAAGTCTGCAGAAGTTCTGTATGTAGCATAAAATTGTTGTGGCGCAAGAAATGGAATTAAATTCAAGTTTACAAGAGAGTTGAAAGGAGATGGATACCAGCATGAATAGCCCAAGAGGGGAGCTCCTCGACTTTATGGTTGCGAATGCTATTTATCCTTTTTACAGCAAAAAGGGGACTATTTTCTTGAAATGTTCTAAAGGAGGGATATTAACCCAAGAAAAAAAGAAAGAAATCATTGAACACTTGAATATCAAAACCAGTAGCGAATGCGCAACATTAAGAGAGACAATTAAAAAGCAAGTAGCAGAACGCCGTACAACTCGCCCTATAAAAGAATGGATAAAGGAAGAAAGACCACGAGAAATGCTGATAAGGCTGGGAGCGGAAAATTTGCCCTTATCCAAGCTTCTGGCCATAATCTTAAGAACAGGGAAAAATGGCTCGAGCGCTGAAGAGTTAGCCCAGAATTTGCTCAACCATTTTGGGTCACTCAGAGCTATAGATGCAGCACCGATTTCTGAGCTATCTAAGATTGAAGGGATTGGCCCTGCTAAAGCAGCTCAAATTAAGGCAGCACTGGAACTGGGTAAAAGATTTTTACAGGAGAGAGCATCAACCAGGAAGAAATTAACCAAGCCAGATGATGTAATTAACTATGTTTGCGAATATTACGCTCCTTACTTGAGGGACCAAGAAAAGGAATTTTTTAATGTAATTCTCCTGGACATTAAAAATAAACCTGTTGATAATATTGAAATAAGCAAAGGCAGTGTAAGTGCTACTATTGTTGACCCCAAAGAAATTGTCAAAATGGCATCGTTGAAATCTGCATCTTCTGTCATTCTGGTTCACAATCATCCTTCGGGAGAAACTACACCCTCCCAGGACGATATAGAATTAACCAATCGCATAGTATCGGCGTGTGAGCTCCTGGGTATAAAAGTATTAGACCATATAATCATCGGCAAAAACATGGAGGACTTTTACAGTTTCGCAAAAGAAGGATTGATAGGGTGAATCAGA
>Ga0209508_1003156_pt1 | contig 9969 bp, 5 predicted proteins | sample AD_UKC129_MetaG_FD_184427 | JGI IMG/M metagenome (GOLD analysis project Ga0209508, IMG submission 184427) | Active sludge microbial communities of municipal wastewater-treating anaerobic digesters from Canada - AD_UKC129_MetaG (SPAdes) (version 2) | ecosystem: Engineered > Bioreactor > Anaerobic >... | reverse complement strand
TTCAAGTATGTATTTGTAAATGTTTACCTGCTGCACCCACTCGTCTTTTGCACCATCAGAAAGTATAAACTTATAGCTGGTAGCATTGGTTGTTTTATAGTCTACAAGCGTTCCATGCAGTTTACCTTCACTATCTAAGTAAAGATTAAACAAAGCATCTAAGCGTCCCAGTATTTGCATGCCATCTACAGAAGCTTCTAAAGAAAGCTCAGTAATACATCTGGTTTTATCTGTAGCATCTTCAAGCACTTTATGTGCTACGATGCCGTTAAAAGCAGCTATAGCAGACCCCATGTCTACCTCCAGTTCGTCCCAGTGAGCTTCTGTTTCACGCTTAATACACGGTGGAGCAATAAGCGATGTTACGTGTATCTCTTCTGGCTTCCCTGGTGGTCTCAGTGTTTCTTCAACTGCTTTAACCAGTGCTTGATGCATCAGTTCAGTTGAACCCGCTGGTGCTGTTCCAAGGTCTTCTAAGCGTATTCTCATAATACATCTCCTCTTATTATTTTATAAATGTTGCATGGATCCATACGGTTCAGTAAGCCCTTCATCTTCATCTTCTAAAGGAACGCCGTAGTATACAGACGGTTCACGATAAAATCGGTGTTCAGTAGTAAAGAAAATAAGCACTTTTCTTGTTTCAATGTCAAGATAGGTAACATAAAGCATTTCAGCAGTGCCAAGTAACTGCTGCGGAGCAACTTCTATTGCTTCGCCGCTTTGTAGTAAACTGGCTTCTGTAGCAGTAAAGTTGCTGTAGTCTACCGTTACTCCACGTAACCTGACTTCATAAGGCTGTTCTCCCATTTCTTTAGCACTTGCAGTATCTTGTTCAATGATAACTGTATTATAACCACTGATTTTCATCTTACCTGATATAGGCACATACACGTTAAAAGGCACTAACTGTGGATTAAATGGATCAAAGCCTGCATTCACATTTAGCGTCATTACAGACCCAAGATAAGTTGTCATACTGTCATGCCAGTTGCTTAAATCCTCCATAAATATCCCTGTTTCTTTTGTGTAGTAATAGTTCGTATCAGTTGAAGTGGTAGTAAAACTTATTGGATATTTCTTAGGATTCATTGCGTAAAGATCTTTACTCCTACTTTTATATTTTTTATAAGCAACTATTGGATCGTAGTAGTAACCCAAATGACGTAAGAAGGTAAAATCTCCTATGCTCATATCTTCGCCTATGCTTAGCTCCTGCTTAAACAGTTTTCCATAAGGAATATAAGACTGCACAAACAAGTTTTTAGCATTCTGTGTTCTTTCATCTGTAGCTGTAAGCACATTTCTTAGTATGTAAATCCCCACATTGTTTCCGTCAAAAGCTTTCTTAATGTTCTGTAGTTCTATAGGTGATAAATCTTCTCCAAAATCTGCTGTAGTAGTGTCAGTATATGCTGTTTTAAGTTCTATGTTAGCTACAGCTACCGCAGTTGTCCTTCTAAACTTTTCCTGAAACTCATTAGACAATTTCTTAAGTAAATCTGGGTATCCTTTAATAGTGTTTACGCCTTGGTTTATTTTTCCCAGCCCTGCATTAAAAGCACTCAGCGATGCTTGATAAGCACTTGCACAGCATTTGTCGCCACCTGAAGGAGGTGTAAGCTGGTTAGCAAAAGCTTGGTATTTTTCTGTGGCTTCATTAAGTAATTTTGTAAGTGTTCCTTCTTTTTCTGGGGTTATTTTGTAATCACCTATGATATCTAACAGTCTTTTATACTGCTTTTCTACCTCAAGCAGTATGGTTTTATGCTTACCCCACATTTGTTGCACATCTTGTGCAAACCGTTCTACATCGTCTGCTTTACCTTCTTCTAAAGGTTCTATGTTGGTAACGTCTCTCAACTGTCTAAACTGTTCTTTTACCTTTTTCTGCACGTCTTCTACAGTTTTTCTCTGTTCCTCAAGCTGCCTTATATACTCATCAGACAGCGCTTGCAGTTCAGCACTAAGCTGAGTGTTATCACTTTGTGTAATGTGACAAGAACATGCACCCTTCAGGGTGCAGAGACAACTAAAACTTTTACCAGATTCTGCAAGTGCCTGCTGTGCTCCTGCGGTCATAGAATTGATCTGTTTTTCTGCTTCGTTTATTTTATCTAAAGCTTCTTTAATCTTAAGATCAAAGTCTTTCTCTACGTCATCGGTTACTTTGCTAAAACCTTCTTGTATCCTACTTCCTAAAAGCAATTGGAAATCTTCGCTTTTTACCAGTTCATTATATTTACCAAGTAGATTTTCATAAGTTAGAAAAACTCTCTTGTAATTCGGCACACTGATGCCAGTCTGTTTACGTATATAAGCTTCTTCTACAGCATCACGCAAAAGCTCATATTCTTTTAACTTATCGCCTGCTTTTGACCAGTAATTGTCATAAAATACTGTAGGTATGGTTGTTGTTTCTATTTTTACATCCATCTGGTTAATAGCATTGCCATAATCTCCTTGCACTGTGCGTATAACGTTGCTACCGCATTTTTCTTCTTTCTTTACAGCAAGGAAGATATCTTCTAATGGTTCTTTCCATAAACCAGCCCCCTGCGGTATGTTGTATGTTGTGCTACTGGTTTCATCATAAAAAGTAGGAAAGTCAAACTCTAAAAAATACGCAGAAAGCAAAGAAATAAACGTCATCGGATCGGTATTTTGTATGTATGCTAATTCCCCTGGATTGTGTGCCACAAACATTAGCCCATCGGCTTTTTTTTCTAAACTTGGATTGTTTATTTTATATACACTGTCTGGTATTTGGTAGCTGGTATCGTAAACATACTGATAGTAAGTGCTGATAGCATCGGCTGGGAACTTAGAGTAGTAAACGTAAGCTTCATTTAAGGGCACTTCAGGCGACAAATGCGTGGTGCCACCATGAACTAATACAGGAATAAGTGCTCCTATAAGAGCTACGATTAAAATCACTGGAACGATTACAGGCGCTCCAGCTGCAACTATACTTGCTACTGCTTCTGCTGTAGCCTTTATTATGGTAGTTACTATTTTTACAACTACCTTTACAACTACCTTAGTTGCTTTTACTGCTATTTTACCTGCGGCTTTAGATGCCTTAGCTGTGGTTTTTACTGCGGCTTTAGATGCCTTAGCTGTGGTTTTTACTGCGGCTTTAGATGCCTTAGCTGTGGTTTTTACGGTTTTAACTGTTTTATTAATATTTTCAGGGGCGTAGATAATCATCTGTTTTACTCTGTTAGAATGCACATCTACACTTTCTGCTATAGCACTTTGACTTCTTGTAGAAGTATCTTGTGCAATCACCTGTTTTGCAGTTTTAACAGACTGCTTAGCCATGTTTTTAACAGAAAACATCGTTGCAGCTTTACCAGCATCGGTAAACTTTTTAGTTACGCTACGGGTATCCTTTACTGCTATGTTTAGTGTTTTATTGTCTATCTTTACATTAGCCAGTATGCTACTTTTTATTACTTCACCTGTTTTTTGAGCTTGTTCCTTAGATAGGTTTAATACCTCAGGCGAGTGCTCCTTCAAGCGAGCCTCAAAGTCGCTGATTATTGTTTGCACATCGGCACTGCTTTCTGCTCCAAAGTATTTCTTATAAACAGTTATAATTTCTTCTGTTAAGTTGGGATCTATGGTAACTTCTTTACCATAACGCACCATAACATCTACAGCGGCTACAGAGCTCAAATACTTTTGATACAGTGGTAGCATGTCGTGTAGGTATTCCTTTTCTGCAAGCCTGCTAAGTGACTGCATTATTTGACTGTCGGATACTTCTACATTGAGCAGACCTAAATCGCCTGCATTGGGTGGTTTAGTAGGCACACCAGTAAGGAAGCTGTTATCTATAAGCTTTAACTGTTCATTTAGTTCCTTAGCTCTTTCTTTTGCTTCCTTATGACGCTTGTAAACTGTTTGTATGCCCTTTGCTGTGTATGCAGCAGCTAATTTGCCTGCTGTAAGCGTTGCATGAGTAGCAGTTTTACGATACTCATCGCCTACTTTCTCTGTGTAGTAAACTATAGGCTCGGCATTAGGGTTGTTCTTGACATCAGCATTACTTGACTTGGGAGCACTGCCAAGGACTGTTTCACTGCTTAGCGGGTTTTTCTTTATTGGTGCCTTGCTACTACCTGTAGAAGGTGTTTTCTTAGAAACATCAATTGTTTGTGCAACAATGTAAATAGTTTTTTCTGGTTTAGGCTTACCTGTCAGCTCATAGTATTTGTTTAATGCATTAGTTACTGACCCATTGCCATAGTATTTCTGATGCAACTGAGAAAGCTGCTGAGCAGTTGTCTGTAGCTCATTTAATGTATATGTGGTTCGGTTTGTAGAGGCTTTCTTTGCTAATGCTACAAACTTGTCTGCTACAGGTTCAGCTTCTCTGATAAAGTTAGCATCATTTACATTCATGGCATACAACCTTCTTTATGTTTCTCCTACCTTAGTAGTGATAAGCTTGTAAATCTCACTCGTCTGTGGGAACTTATCATAAAATGGCATCCAGCGATGGTTAATACCCAGTAAGCCTTGCCCTGCCGAGGATCCACTAATATACCGCATTTCCTGATCGGATAGCTTAAGCACGTTTTTAAGCAAGTCTCTATCTGATGGTGCTTGGTTAAACAGAATAAGAAATTCTGTAGAGTTTGCAAGCATGGTGCGTGCTAAATCGGAACGCAGTAAGTCTTCTACGTTCTGGGTTATACCTGTTATAATACCGCCCCATTTACGTGAACGCTTAAACAAGGTAAACAAGAAGTTCTCAGAATACTCATTCTGGAACAGCAGGTAAATCTCATCGATGTAAATCCACGTTCTCTTATTTTTCTCTCTGTTCATTGCTATTCTGTTCCATATTTGATCCAGCACTACAAGCATGCCCAGTGTTTTAATTTCTGAGCTTAAGTCTTTTATGTCAAACACAACAAACCTGTTGTTGATATTTACATTAGTTGGCTTAGCAAACAAAGAGAAGCTACCTGTGGTATACAGCTCTAAGGTAAGTAGTATGTCTGAAGCTTCTCTGTATTCTTCTGATGTAGGTGGAAGTCCACGCATAGAGTTTTTCAGTTCATTGTAAAAGTCCAGCAGTGTTGGGTAGTAGTCTTCACGCCTGCCGTTTTTCTGCACACGTTCCAGTTCTTTCTTTTGGTAAACCACTCTAAGCGTTCTATCTATGATGGACTTCTTCTTACCTGATAAGTCACCACCAAACATGGTGCTTATTAGAGACTGTAAAAAGCCAGACTTAAGCGTTACAGGATCGCCTTCACCTGCTTCGTAGCCTTCTGCCATGTCCAGTGGGTTAAGGAATGTATTTGTAGCGGGCGAGATGACAATGTCAGTGCCACCTAATGCTTCACACAGTGCTTTGTATTCACGTTCAGGATCGATAACAAGCACTTCATCGTTGGTGCCGAGCACCACAGACGTTATTTCTTTCTTAGCCATGAAAGATTTACCAGATCCAGGTGTCCCTAAGATAAAGCCGTTAGGGTCTTTAGTAGACTCTAAGCGGTTGATAATGATAGGCACTTGTGTAATAGCATTGATGCCGTAGTAAAAACCACCTGTTTCAAGGAAATCCATTGAAGTGAAAGGTATGAGTATAGCAGTAGCCGATGTGTTAAGCAAACGTTCCACTGTTTCTACAGGTAGAAAGTTGCGACCTAAGGGCAGTATGGAGTTTAAGCTTTCAGCAGGGAAGAAAGGCACTACATCAAAGTTTGCACCGTTTTTACGTGCGATGCCCTTTATTTCTGCTATGTTGTTTTTTAAGTCCTCTGCGTTTTTACCAAACACTGCTACAGCTACAGTAACTAAAAATAAGCGCTGTCCTTTAGTGCGCAGATCTTCAAGCAGTGTTTCTGCTTCTAAAATGTTCTGCTTTAAGTTAAACGGCACTACTACATCGCCAAGCCCTGGATTTTTACGCTGTATTTCATACACTTCTGTGTTCATTGCAGTAAGCTTTTTCTGAACCATCTTAATAGCCTCTGCTTGTTCAATACTTCTAAAGAAGATACTTGTTACAGTGTTGAACTGCTGCATGCTCAGTTCAGATACCAGCGTATCCATTATTGTGGGTGGGTAGTCACGCATGACTAAAACAGACATATACATAGGATCTACATCACCTGTATAAAGCTCTATCTTAGAAGCACCAAGCTTAGCCCCCATAGGAGCAATAACATCCTTTTGACGGTGCATTATATCTTTTTTATCGTAGTTAAATTCTTCGTGAGGACGCATTATGCTGTGCATTAAAGCCAGCACTTCTGCTTCATTGTCAAGCAGTTCGGAGTATGAGTTTAATCCGTTCAAACTGCTTCTTACATAGTTTGTCAGCCTATCTAACACAGATCGTGCTGCTTCGTAATTTTCTGCGGGATAGGAAAAAATAATGTATTTCTCACGTTGGAATGTTGTTTTGTTGACAAACAAACTGTTCATCAGCACATCATTGTAATCTTCACGATACTTGTCGTTTGTATCACCACGAGGACGCAATAAAACAGTCTTAAGCACATCTGTTTTGTCCACTTCTTTGTTAAGTATGAGTATCTGCACCGTTACAGCGGGATCGAAAAACGTTATCAATTCTGAGTATTTTGCAAATATTTCTACCTGTTCATCCTGAGATGCTATCTGATAGTTGATATCAGAAAACTTAATAATACGTGCGTAGCGTTTAAGCGTCCTACCACCTCTACCACGGTCTTTTTTACTGGTAGAAGCATCAGCTAACTCAATAGTCCCATCTTCATAAATTCTGTTAAAAGCAAGCAGATTTTGGACTGCTTTGTGCTGTGACTGCTTAAGCTTCTGTTCCTGTTTTGACTGCTTCTTCGTGCGTGGTTTCTGTTCCTTCTTGCTCCAAACTGCCATTGCCTACCTCCTCGTCTAACAAATATTGGTATAAATCAAAGGTTTTGATAAATGTGTAAGTCTTAGGCTGCTTAATAAATTTAAACAAAGGAGAAAGTCTGGAAGTAATGTTGCTAAATCCTAAAAAAGCTACTGTAATAGCCACATAAGCAACAGAGTCAATGTTTTTAGTAATAAAATAAGCTACTAAAGAAGCACCTACAGTAACCGCCATTACTCCAAGTTGTTTAGTTGATAAGCCTAAGAACATTCTATCTTCATGTTTACGTATATCCTGCGGCACTTTAACTTCCAGCATTACCTAATCAACTCCTTTGATAAGTTAAAGCCTTCTTCAGCAGCTGCTAATATACCCGCAGACACTATTCCTACCCCGATCATGATATTACTGAATGAATAATTTTTCTTAAAAAGAGCATCAAACAACGCGGAGCTTAAAATAAGCGTTAACTGTATAGATAAAATAACAAAAGCTCCTTGAAGTGCAGAACCAAGGAGGCCTTTTATCATTCCTTTACCAATATCCTGATAATCCTCAGAAGCAAAACTGGCGATACCAACAGGTATGGCAATTGCATAACCTATTAAACGTATACCTATAGAAATGCCTATGGCTGCTATCTTACCCATAGAAAACATACCCATAAAAAAGCTTAGAGCACACAATGTAGTGAAAACCAGTTCAGAAAAGAAAGGCATGCCTGATATAGATCGAGCCATTTCTACAGAAATTTGGGTGGCATTAAATCCAGCAGTAGCTGTAGTAGCTGTAGTTGAACCTGTAAAAGTTATTGAACTTGCTGTTACCGTTGATAGTGTTGAACTTGCAATATTTGCTGTAAGACCTGTCATCGCTTGAAGAAAAGAAGGTGTAAGAAAAATTAATGGTAGTGCTAAACGTATGATAAGTTGTATAGGAATACCAAAAGAACTTAAGTCGCTACCACCCATATTGCTGATACGTTTATACTGGTTAGCAATTTCGTGCATAGCGAAATAGACATAAAGTCCATAAGCTATAGAACTTAATACACCTATTGTAACTCCAAATATGCTACTTGTTCCAGAAAGCGCTGCACCTACAAGATTGATTGCATAACTTGTTAGCTCTGCTATGCTCGTCATTACTGTAATAAGGACATAAATTAAGTAAATACCAAACTGCGATACAACTCCTACTTTAACACCATTGTCTTTTAGTAATTTTTTAAATCCATCACGACCGATAGCTCCTTTTAAGTTGGGAGCAACAGGATTGAAAGAACTTTTTGGGATAGTATATCCAAGGTTACCTAAAGTAAGCAGTAGAGCTCCTATAGCTATACCTGTTCCTAAAATCCAAGTTCCACGAGTTACGTTGTCTGGTCTGTCATCATACCAACCCATAAGCATAATGACAGCACCAAAGACAATAAGAATTACACTTATCATGTTGCCTATGCTTTGGAAAATGCTTATCATATGCTATCTATCACTCTTTCCTACTGGGAGCCCTATTGGGAGCCCTATTGGGAGCCCTACTGGGAGCCCTACTGCTCTACTGCTCATAACCCTAAAGTTGGAGAAGAGAAAAAGGTTCGGATCATAAATCCTAAAGCGAAAATCCCAGCACCAACAGCGAGTGTTCTAAAGCCTCTTGCAGCATCATCTGGACGTTCCTGATACCAACCCATAAGTGCTGTAAAACCACCAAACAGTATTAAGCCTCCGCCAACAAGATACAGCATCCATTGAAGTACACCAATAATGCGGTTAACCATGTTTTTTGCTTCTGCTGGTATTTCCGCAGCTTCTTCATCTGCAGCCGCTACTGGAATAGCGATACTTAGTCCTACTACAATAGCCAATACAAGTAGCGCTTTGAGTAGCTTTCCATTCTTTACCTTCTTAACACTTTTCATTTTTTCGTTCACTATATGTGCACCTCCTTAAGGTTTATAAACCCATTAAAAACCCTACAGTTATAAGCATGATACCGTATACAATGATGGCATACGGTAAATACTTCTTGTTGCTTCCATGTGGTAGTTTCCTACTTTCTGCCTTTGTCATTCCCACATTTATCACCTCCTGTTTTACCGCTTTCCAGTAAAGAAAGGACAGATTGCTTTGGAATGAGTATTTTCTTCTTACTTATCTTTTTTGCATTTAGTTTGCCATTTTCTATCCAGCGGTAGACAGTGGTTTTTTCTACTCGCAACAGAGCTGCTACTTCTTTTACAGTCATGAAGTGTTCATCAGCAATGTCATACAATCTTCCTGCGCCTCCTATCTTATACATACATCTATTATAATACAACAACGCCGATAAAACAACTTAATAGGCAATAATATCTACTATACAGCTTCTTCTGTTAGCTTGCTTTTCATCAAGGTGCGAAGAGAGTCTCTGTTAAAAGCGTAGTATTCTGCCTGCTCTTTGGTTATCTTGTGAGCAGCGACTAAATCTATGAGCGCTTCTTCCATGGTTTGCATGCCCCTATCCCTACCTGCAAGCATAGCGTTTGGTATTTCCTGTGTTCTGCCATCTCTTATTAAGCTACGTATAGCGGAATCGGCTATCAATACTTCAGCTGCCAGCACCATGCCTTTACCATCTGCTGTAGGTATGAGTTGCTGAGAAATAATGGCAAGTAAAACACTTGCCAGCTGTGATTTAACTTGGTTTTGCTGATAAGGAGGGAACACATCTACAATGCGATCTATGGATTGTGCAGCCGAGTTAGTATGTAGCGTTGCAAATACCAAATGTCCTGTTTCTGCTGCTGTTAAGGTAGTGGCTATGGTTTCATAGTCACGCATCTCACCCACAAAAATAACATCTGGGTCTTCTCTTAAAACACTTCTCAGTGCGTTAGGAAAAGAATGCGTGTCCGATCCTACTTCTCTCTGCATGATAAACGACTTACCACGTGGAAACACATACTCTATAGGATCCTCTATGGTAATGATGTGGTATTTTCTTGTTTTGTTTAACTCATTGATAAGCGATGCTATGGTTGTGGACTTGCCTTGCCCCGTGGGACCTGTTACAAGTATTAAACCACGAGGGCTGTTAATCAAATCTAAAGCAATACGTGG
>Ga0209508_1003150_pt1 | contig 9982 bp, 4 predicted proteins | sample AD_UKC129_MetaG_FD_184427 | JGI IMG/M metagenome (GOLD analysis project Ga0209508, IMG submission 184427) | Active sludge microbial communities of municipal wastewater-treating anaerobic digesters from Canada - AD_UKC129_MetaG (SPAdes) (version 2) | ecosystem: Engineered > Bioreactor > Anaerobic >... | reverse complement strand
GGCAACAGAGCTGCAGGGTAACTATCCCAATCCTTTCAATCCAGAGACCACTATTCGCTACAGTGTGAAAGAGACCAGTCCTGTTACCATTGAGATTTATAACCTTAAGGGACAGCTGATTCGTACACTGGTGAATGAAGTCAAGACCGCAGGTAATTATTCTGTAGTCTGGAATGGAAGAGATAGCCATAATCAGCCTGTATCCAGTGGAGTCTATTTCTATAAGATGAATGCTGGTAAATATAATAGCACCAAAAAGATGATTATGATGAAATAGCATCCCAAAATCATAAAAATACCATAACTCCCTGAATGGTAAAGGTTGTTATGGATTAGAAAAATATAAGGGCACGATAATCTTATCGTGCCCTTATTGGTATGTCCAGAAAGCTTGTCTTCATCTGGGATTGCAAGAAGTCCTGACTCCTAATCGGTGGGAAATCAACATAAGATTGAGAACTTTGTTGGGAGAAGTAGTGAGAATATGGAAGATAGCGTAAATAAACTGACGCAAGTTAGTAATGGTAGGTAACCTTTCAAAAAGTGGGAAACCCCAAAACTGTGTAATTATACAGATTATGACAGATGGCTTCATATTGTTGTAGGAAAGCTTAACTGGAGGATTTTTTTCATCTGGAGTGATGGTAAGATTGATTGAGTTAAGGGTTCAAATGAAATCTGAAGCGACATCAGGTAGCGGATGGGTCCGTTTAATAATTAAGTCTTTACTTATGAAAGCTGTTGACAGACTGGAGGATAAAATACAAGGGTCAATGTTCATAGTAGCATTTGAGATTGCATATCATATGGATTAAATTCATACGAAGGGGTAAAGGTAATCCAAATAACAGTGGAAATGATAAGAAGTATTTGATGCTATGTGAGGAACAAAAGAATAATATGAAAAGTTTGGGCATCAGGATAGTAAAGTATGCAGATAACATCGTGATTTTTGCATCGTCCCAGAGAAAGGTAGAACGATATTAAGCGGATAGCGATTGGACTATTGGAGACGCTCAAGCTATCTGTCAATGCTGGGAAAACGCAAAATTGCAATGTATCATAGGGTTTGAAGTATCTTAGTATTGTGATCAGAACAAACTATGTGTCTATCGATAAGAGAATATCAAACGTTTCAAGGATAAGATGCGGAGTCTGGCTCCTTGCAATAACAGTATCCCCACAACCAAAATAATAGGGATTTATACTAATCCTGAAGTAGTAGGGTCAGTAATTCTGGGTGGCAAATTGTGCATAGTGTTCAGTGATCTCAGAGAATAAATATGCAGTAGACTTTGGATGAAAAAGATGCGTGAGTGGAAAAGATAAAAGGTCTTCCATAAACAATTACACAGAAACAGTTTCAAGGGAGAATGTCAGAAACTATCTATGACCAGATGGAGAAACTCAATCTGCTTTTAGGTGAGCTTTGCCCTTCCCAACAATTGGTTCGAAGAGATGAATTTATTTGATCTGACTGATATCAGGACAGGAGTTTTATTAAGTAATGACGAGGATTGTCCGGAGCCGCGTACGAGACCCGTACACACGTTTCTGTGAGAGAAAGGAAGCTGATTGTAATATCCAGATCACACATACTCGGTTCTTTGTTATCTTAAATATTTGGCTCATTATATTGTATCACTTACAGTAATACAATAACAGGGAGTGGTAAAATATTTGAAATTATAAAAATATTAGTTAGTTGTGGTTCGGGACAATTACGGGTTTGTCCTACTAAAAAAGGACCCAACATATAAAGCTGGGTCCTTCTATCAATAAAAAGAAGTTTATTTGATGATTACCATCTTCTTGATTTGGTTCAAGCTCGGGGTATTCAATCGGTAGAAGTAGATTCCACTTCCACAAGTTTTACCCTTGCTATCTATTCCATCCCAGTTGATGGTATGAGATCCCTGAGTAAGTTTAACGGCTTTGACAACTTCTCCACGGATGTTATATATAGTTAAAGTTCCTGTTTCACCGGCTTTAATTCCTACCTCTATCTTAGTGCTATTATTAGCACGGAAGGGGTTAGGATAAGCATTATTCAGAGTAGTCACCTCGGGAAGCACTGGAGGGACATTACCTTCAACAGTTACAATTACTGGACCGTGGAACTCAGAGTTATTGTAGTCAACGCTTTCCAGCCAGTAATAGTAAGTGACATTATTCTCTACTTCACTATCTACAATATTATAACAATGTTCCTGAGTGGTATTAGTGGCAGGGATCATAGTGGGTGTTATGAGGATAGCATTATCCAGAGATTTCTCTTCATTACGATATACCCGATATCCACTCAGATTAGTCTCAGTCTGACTAACCCAGGTAAGCTGGACATATAAGTCATTGGTTAGAACAGCTGTGAAGCTGGATAATTCAACTGGTAATGGAGGTTGCTCTTCCTCGAATTTTAACATAATATTAGGTATATTTGCATTTAATGTTCCATTTCCTGTTGGAGGTGTATTATCTGCATACCAGAATTGATGACATCCTGTGGTCCCAGTAGTATAGTAAAAATAAGGATAGGGGGTAATACCACCTTCACCGTAAGCTGTTTCTACTGCAATGACTAAATTCCCAGAAGTGTATGAGAATGGGATATCAAGTTCAAATAGATGCCAGTTAGTGGTAGAAAATGTATATGTTCCTTCATCTACTAATGTTGCATTAGCAATAAAGGCATCCCAATTCATAGATGTAAAAGCCGTATCATTTGTCTGCATTATATAAATCTTATACGGAACGGGAGAAACATCAGCAGTTGAACAATTCCAGCCAATTTTTTCTATTATCCCATAACGACCCATTTGTTCATTGTTATACAACGCAGCAGAACGCTCATAACCCCATAATATACCAAAGGGTTGGCGTTGAGTGAGTGTTCCTGTTCCAATGGTCACAGTTTCTTCAGGCAAACCCTCGGCAGAAAGAGCTACATCATAGTTTGTTGTATTATAGGTAATTCTAAAAGTAGCACTAACTGGACCTTCAATTGTAACAGTAGCGGTAACAGGGATTATTACTGATTGTCCGGCATTTAAGTCAACAGGAAGATTAGCAGGATCGAACGAGAACATTGCAGCATTTGGTCCGATAATACTGATGTCACTAATACCTATATGTATAGTTCCAACACCCGAATTAGTAATAGTCACATTTTCAGGTGTAGAAGGAACATTTTGTAGTAATGAACCAAAATTAATGGAAGTAGGGCTGTAAGTTAAAATAGGGGTAGAGGGAGTTTCTCTTATAATTACATTATCAATAAACAAGTCGATGTCACCATATGAATCTTCTAAAGATTCAGCATAAAAACCTATATATTTAGTACCAACATAATCATTAAGTGCAATAGTATAGGTTCCTCCAGTAGCTGGTATATTATCAAATACATAAGGCGATCCAGTGTTATTCCACTCCATCATTACGGTAGGAGAACTCATATCGGGGTTATCGCTGATAACTATTAATAATCTGTCATCAGCTTGATTACCAGGAATTACAGGAGTAGATTGAGAGTTCCAGCGCATAAGTGCCATATCAAATTTCAGTTCATAACCAGTTGAAGGAATAATTATTGGAGGAGTTATTAACCAATCATAATGGGTATTAAAGAAAATATTTATTCTTGCTGCTTTATTTACAGGATAAGTAACATTTAGCCAATCATCCTGCATCCAGCTTCCACCTGTAGCAGGTGTTCCACCAAATATAAATTTTAATTGTGTCCAATTTGTAGGCATCCAGGTGGAAAAGTCTGTAATATAGGGAAGTGTTGTTATAGTAGGATCAGTCCTTGTAGTGAAGTTCCTAATCTCAGCCTGAGTTCCTTCTCCACTTGCATTATAAGCACTAACAGTCCAGTAATATGTAGTATTATACTGAAGGGGGGTAGTAGAAGGGACAGTATAGCTATGAGTAGTAGCATTAACTTCAGCAAAAGGTGTTGTAAAAGTTGTGCTTGTTCCTAAATAAATTCTATAACCAGTAGGATCTCCACCAGTAGTAGGAGCGTCCCAGCTCAGAGTTGGGGTAATACTTAAGTCTGTAGCGCCATCTACAGGTAAACTAAGAACTGGTACTCCAGGAGGAATAGATGCAGGAGTAATTATAGCTACATTAGGACGCCTATAGTGTCTTGTTCCGGGTATAAGAGGGAAAGAAGCATCTAATTGTTTATATACAATCGTATAAAGAGGTGAAGTAGAAGTGTAGCGAAATAAGGGATAGTCATCGGTGCATGTTCCATCCCAGTTTTCAAATAGAAATTCCAGATTAGAAGTGCCGTCCCATGTATACGGTACTGTGAAATAAATATAATTCCAGCCACTTCCATTGTAAGTAATATTTCCCTGGAATACATAGTTGAAAGTAGTATTATCTGGATATCCTGTTCCAGTTTCATTTGTTTCTGTGCTATACTCGGTCAGGATCGTATTTCTCACATAGATTCGTTGGTCCAGCATTGTATAATTTGAGATTGTATTATGTACATAAAAACCCAAACCAGTTATCGGGGTATTGGCAGGCACCCCAGCTGTGCTCAATTCTGAGGCTGTCCAGATTACTTTACTCCAGTTATAGTTATAATAGCCATTAAAGGGACAATTGAATGTGGTTGCGACATCTGTCCCTATAATATAAATATCAGCAAAAGTAAAGGTACTTAGTGCTAAAGTGATGAATAGCAAAGCTAATTTTTTCATTTAATTAAACTCCTTTTGAATTAGATTTTGGAAGTTAGATTTGAATAAATTATTGAACATACAAGGTGAGAACATTAATTACTTTTTAATACTTTAATCTGATTGCGACAGTTAACATTTTGTTATATCTACAGCTTAAATTTTAGGCTGCAGGAATTATTGCGATATTGGTTAATGGAAATTAATCTTAAATAAATTAGGTGATAACCATAATTTATCTGAATGCACCAAGGTAAATTAATATTATATTTTACACCTCCTATTCCCATTTCATTTTGTTGAAATAAAGAAATTAATATTATGTTTTTCATAGCTCTACCTTTCAATCTCAAGTTAAGGCTCCATCATAAAGTAGTTTTTTATTCGATAATTATAATTCTATTTCAATAATAAAAATATACTGTAGTTGTCAATATTTTTCTGAGCTAGATTAGGAATTTTTATTTTTAAATGTTATAACTTATTGTATATCTTGTAGTTAATGATATATTATAACTTACTTATAGATAATATATTTTAGTATTTAAAGGAGATCAGTTATAAAAATCAAAATATGTGTAGTTGCGATATTTTTAAAGAATTTTAATTATATTGGAAATAAATTCAGTTTTCGTTTCATTGGACATTTTACTGATAATTAACATATTTATTTACTCATTAATTTAGCGATAAGCTCGTTCGGGACTTCATAAATGAAGAAATGTATAACTCCTTAATAATGATAATTTAAAACCTATTAATTTACATCATATTAGTGATTCTATCTTGGCTTTCTCCTAACTCTTTCTTAGCTAATTTGGGAAAATAGGGTTAAGGAATTATAAGGGGGGATTCCCCTGTATAAAATTTGATGTATAATAGAATAACAAGGCATTTTTAAGATAATAGAATTATAATAATGAAAAGATGAGGGATTTTATAAAACTGAGTACTAAAATACTATATAATATTCAGCGGATAATAAAAATCATTAATTATATCATAAATTAAGATATATTGTATTGGTTTAATTATATTAATACAGCATTATTTAAAATGGGCAAGCAGGTTACTTTTATCTGTTTTATTATTTTCCTTCTGAGCCTAAACTAAGTAAAGCCGAGATAAGATATACGGCTTTAAAATTATATAGACTTCGCTGGAAGATGGAAGAAATACCCAGATATTTTAAACAGGAATTTGTTGGGAGGATCCAGCTTAATTCTTAGGAGTGTTTAAAAAATCTGAACGAACTATTTTTGTTGGTTAGGTGTTTTGTTTATGTTCTAAAGAGATATACTAATATCTTTATTTTAGTGTTTCCCATAAAATGTTCTATAGTAAGCAATCAGATGCAAAACTTAAAGATTTTTGTTTATTATTATAAACTGTCTAATCTGGTAAAAGAATGTTTTGCCTATTTTGCAAGACAGCAAAAATATCCATATATAGGACATCTGGTGCAAATTTAAACAGTTAATCATCCTTTCCCTTAAAGAATGGGGAATGCATAAAAATTAAATTATCTCTTGACAATGAAGGGGAGTATAGGAGTATAGATGTAAAGTTAATTAAATGATTAAAATGAAGTTTTATACTTTTATTTAAGAGATAAGTCTTGTTATTAGTAGAATTAAAGGATACGAATATAAAGGATATTTGACACAATACCCTTTAAAGGTATTTTAAAACACAAATCCAGAAAGAGGAATTATATTATGAAAAGACTTGCTTTATTAACAGTAATGTTAATAGTAACCTGCCTTAGTTATTCAACAATTGGGGAGTTTTATACTTTTAGTGAGAGAAGAGATTCGTATCATCCCATTAGTGGGACAATAGTTTCTGAAATATCTACTGATGATGCACTGTCTTCTCCAATACCCATAGGTTTTACCTTTCCTTATGGTGATCATAGCTATTCGGAGCTCAAGGCATCATCCAATGGTTGTATTGGGTTAGGTACATCTCATACGAGTAGCTATATGAACAATGATCTTGCTGCTTTAAGTCGAGTTCCCGTATTAGCACCCTTATGGGATGACTGCAATCTGGGTACAGGGACCTGTGAGTATTTACTTTCAGGGACCGCTCCTGATCGTATTTTTACGATTCAATATAGTAATCAACGCTGGGGTTATGCTGCTAGCACTTTTTTTAATTATCAGGTAAAACTTTATGAGAATGGTAAGATTGAGTTTGTTTATGGTAGCTGTACAGGTAGTCCTTCTTCTCCTTCTGCATCTATAGGCATCAATATGCTTCCTGGAGGTTCAGGATGGTTTTACAGTATAACTCCGGGAGATCCTGCTATATATTATACTACAGTAGCCAATAATTCTGTAAATGTTTTTCCAGGAGAAGGTGTAGTTTATGCGTTTCATCCTGTAATTGGGATACCTAATGATTTGGCGGCTCTTTCTATAACAGGTAATGTCATACCTATGATAGGAGAGAGTTACGATTATACCATTACCATTCGCAATTGGGGGTCTAATTCTCAGAGCAATTATGAGGTTAAGCTATTATTAGGGACCCAAGAGATTGGTTCTTTAACTGGGCCAGAAATCCAGGCGGGAGAAAATTTACCTTTAACTATTAGTTGGACACCTTCTGCTACGGGAGCTGGTGTTCTTTATGGTAAGGTAGTATTAGTTGGAGACCAAAATTCTAATAATGATTGTACTCCTCCTTTTAATATAATGGTTCAACCGCAGGATATTCAGGAGGTAGTTATTGGTACAGGAAATGAATTAGCACATATTCCTATGGATTTTTTTTGGAAGAGTTCTTTATATGAATGTCTATATTATCCTGATGAACTTGGTTTTGCCAGTGGGACAATAACTTCTTTAGCTTTTTACAATAACTTTGCTGATTCTCCATCCAATGGAGCAACCAGAATTTGGTTAGGCAGTACTACTCAAGCTGATTTAAGTTCAGGGTGGATACCCTCTACTCAACTTACTTTAGTCTTTGATGGAAATATCACTTATCCAGCGGGGATTAACACCGTTATGATTCCTTTTCAAACACCCTATATTCATACTTCTGGCAATTTGGTAATGATGGTTCAGAGGCCTATGGATGCACAGTATTATTCTATATTAGATAATTTTTATGTTCAGACAGTAGGAACTAATAGGGCACGAAATCATCACAACAGTGATGTGGATTACGATCCGTCTAATCCTCCAGCCGCCGGAATATTATCTGGCCAGTTTCCTAAAACTGCTTTCTTTTATATAGAACAAACTATGGAAGATGATCTGATCCCTTCTAATTTTATTATCTATTTAAACAATGGATTACTCAAACTCTGTTGGGATAGCGTTCCTGATGCACTTTTTTATAATCTTTATATTTCTACAACACCAGAGGGTCTTTCAATAGCTACTCCTGTTGCAGTTTATGACTCTGATTTATCAGATGATATTGTAGAAGTAGATTTGGATGGAGTTGAACCAATTCAGTTCTATCGAGTAACTGCAGTATATTAACGATTAGTAGTTATTTTGATTAAGGAGAAAGGATGAATATGCCTCTTCTCCTTTTTCATAAGAGGAAGGAATATTCTTTGGGAAGGTCAAAACCTACCAATAGTGTAAATATTAGTAATTAACAAACATCCCCAAATAACTTTTATTGTAGAAATGAGTTATCTCAAGATATAGTGGATCTTTAGAAGATCCAAGTAGTGCTTTGGTTAGGAGAGGGCAATCTTTATGGCTAAAAAATAGATTAGCTGTTTTTTGGCTTTTCCCCTTATTTAAACCTAGTAAGAATAGTCAACGAACTCTATGACAGAGATATAATATAGGTTCTAAAGTAATGAAAATGATATAAGAGGATAGATAAAGGGGATAATGTCAATAGTATATAATATATAATTAATACCATAATAATAATTAGGATATAAGGAATAACAATTTATTTTCTAAAAATTTATAATTATTCAAAAGCATATAAAACTCGGTTTGTTTAGTAAAAGGGAGAGGTATACATCACCAGGAGATAATAAATAAGACTAAAAGAAAGTTTATAAATAAGAAAATTCAAGATTATGTAAATGATAGTTATTGGTATAAATAAAGAGAGAGCAACCTTTATGAACACCAATTTTAGAAAGAATAGGTTTATGAATTAGCAAGATATGTCAAGAGATATCGTTTAAGAATGGCTCAAGATGTGCTAAAATAGGGAATAAAGCCATGTACCCGAGCCAATCAAACCACAGTTAATATAGTGCGTAAATTGGTGAAGCGATACCATGAAAATAAGGAAGTTGATTCGCCTGATCTTTTCCGCAAGAAAGAGCACTACTCTATTAAGATTGATAAAAAGAAGCAGCTAAAGATTCTGAAATGTAGAAAAGCACATTCTGGATTACGAAATTAGAAAGTTGGGAACACCATCTTCCGGAATATCTTATCACCGTCAAAGCTTATAAAACTGCAACTGTCTATCTTGCTTATAGTAATGAGAAATCATCTATTGCCACGGTTATCTTTATTGACTATTTCTATAATTATGGTATTAATCTCGAAACTATTACTATCAGAACTGATTATTGTAAAGGGTTCATTAACCCTAATAATCAGAAAATTACTCTAATTGAATTGATAATAACGGAACAATATAAGGCAATATATAGACATATTCCTTACAGAAGACCTACCTATAATAGTTAGGTAGGTTCCTTTCATAATTTTATGAAGGAGTTTTTTATTTAGGAAAAAACAAACAACGAAACAGAGCTCCTGGCTAATACTTTTGCCCATTAAATATAGTCTAACTTTATAGGTCTAATTTGGGTAGTGATAATCAAAAATCCTGAAGAAATATATCAAATAGACCTGAATACTGACAAAGCTATTCCCAAAATACTATCCATTGTAGTTGGCAATTATATATATTTTATATGAAAGGAAGTCAAGGAAGGATAATTTATTCCTCTACTATATAAGATTAAAAAATTGAACTTGACATACTGCTCTGATAAATATTTTGAATATTATATGGTAATACACTTTCTCATTATTCACATTAACACTCTAATATATAAGAAAATATAAATTAATATAAGGAGAACATAAATGAAAAGACTTGCTTTATTAACAGTAATGTTAATAGTAACCTGCCTTAGTTATTCTACAATTGAGGAGTTTTATACTTTTAGTGAGAGAAGAGATTCGTATCATCCCATTAGTGGGACAATAGTTTCTGAAATATCTACTGATGATGCACTGTCTTCTCCAATACCCATAGGTTTTACCTTTCCTTATGGT
>Ga0209508_1003147_pt1 | contig 9989 bp, 8 predicted proteins | sample AD_UKC129_MetaG_FD_184427 | JGI IMG/M metagenome (GOLD analysis project Ga0209508, IMG submission 184427) | Active sludge microbial communities of municipal wastewater-treating anaerobic digesters from Canada - AD_UKC129_MetaG (SPAdes) (version 2) | ecosystem: Engineered > Bioreactor > Anaerobic >... | reverse complement strand
ATGTACCATGATTCCTTTAGGCGTGATTTTGCGGCCTGCTGTATAGCAATCGTTTCGCGTCATGTATTTTGTAAAAAGCTTCATTTCTTTTCATCCTCCTCATTTGAGTGGCCATGCAGTTGTTCCAATGCGTTCTTCAGCTTTTCAGGAATGGGCAGTCCTATATGTGCTGCATTCTCAAGAATTGAAATTCCCTCGTTACTCAGGTAAAAGAAAATCACTGCTGTCCGGATTGCCCCGCCATTACCGAGCACCTGGCTGTCGATGATGTGTCCTACACCTACAAGTACAAAAATAAGCACTTTCTTAAAGATGCCCTTGGCCCCGACTTCACTCGAAAGCTTTCTGTCTACAACGGCACACATCACTCCGGTCACATAGTCAATGGCTACAAAAGCGATGAGTGCATATAAAAATCCATCCAGCCCTCCAAGAAACCAGCCAAGAAATCCGCCAATAGCAGTAAAAACCGCCTGTATCCAGTTCCATACTGTTTTCATTGTCTTAACCCTCCGTTCAACTTGAATTTTGCATATAAAAAAGCGCCCTGCCTTATAGCAAAGCGCTTTAACTAAGTCTTTAGCCTATATTTGTAAAGTTATTATCCCATCTTCCTTAACCTGAAATTAGGTCTGTAGACATTTATCCTTTTCCCTTTCTTCCAGAATGAAAAATCGTCATCGTCCAGCTTCCACAAGGCAATACCGCGAATTCTTTCTCCATGAACCAACTCCAGTAATTCACCTATTGTATCTCCTGCTGCAAACCAAGTTTTCCCGTCATTTGCTACAGCTGTCCACTGTCCGCTCTGGTAATCTTTAATCGGCAAGAGTTTTGTTCTTCCTGCAATCCATGTTGCAAGTTCCACAAGATTTTGCTCCGCTGTCATTTCTTCGCTCCACAGGCAGCCGAACAGTCCGATACCGGCTAATATTTTATGCCTCGGGACAAATTTCAAAAGTGTCATGTAGCGGCGTTTAAAATCTTCAAACCTTGTAATTGCCCCGGGTTCAGTCCATGGCCCATGGTCAAGATACGTCATAGGAGATATTCTATCCGCCCACTTTGCTATTTCGTAGTAATCAAACCAGGCATCCCACTGAATGTTGTTTGCATATGGATAAGGAGCTGCTACCACCAATTCATAATATCTGTTTAGTTCCGTATGCAGTTTTTGCGCTAGTGTCATAAACCATGCACTTGCTGCATTTCTATCTGTTTCCTTTACTTCCTCAAAATCAATACACACCCCATCCCAACTTTCACTAGTAATAGTATCAATTATAGCTTGTATGCTAGCCTGAGGATTCGCAAAAATCTGTGACGCTATATCCGAATCAAAGCCACTCTCCCCATAGTTGCCAAAGACAACATAGGCAGGCTTGCCTATGCTCTGCCACCATGTTTTGTCCGGGTTTATGTCACCTTCCAGACTTAAATCTTCAGTAAAGTTATACCCGTCAAAAACAGCGGTATCAATAAGCTCTTTGTTTTCACGCAGAGAATAGCAACCCCACTCACGATTGATTACATAGGCATATATATCAAGTGGCGGTTTAGGTTTTTGGGGACAAAACATTTCAAAAGTGTGGAATTTAACCAGGTTTGCAAAAGGCGCCATGAGATCATCGTTTAGCATCATCAGTCTTGGAATTTCGTCAATTACATCAACAACTGCAGGGTTATGATTCTGACGCGTGTCAAAAAGACCTGCCTGTATAGTGAACATGGCTTCCATGCCATTTTCCTTTTGATTTTCCCTCAAGGTTTCGTTATGAGCACCGAAGGGAAAAGCAAGCGTCCATACCGGCGGAATATATGCTCCCTCAGGATAAGTACTTTCTTCACTTATAAACCACAAATCCGGATTGACTGCCGCATCCTTTATATTATCAGCTGCTCTGCTGTTCCAAAAGCCTGTTACCTCTGAGTTTTTCGGATCGTACCTTCCTGAAATACAAAAAACCCCTTCTACCTCTCCGTCTTCATTCCTGGTGCTGTTTCTTGTTACAAACTTAAGACAGTATTCATGTCCTGCTTGTATATGATAGCTTTTCCCGTCATCAAACTCTATTTCCAATGTGTGTATTTCACGCCACTTTTTATTCGGTGAAAATCCCCTGCGGAGAAGCCTGAAATTGTCCGGATTTCCGCTGTTCCAGTCCCCGATATACACATCGCACAGGACTACATATCCGTTACCAAAAGGTGTAGCTGGATTAAATACAATTTTCCTGGTGACAAAGCTTCTTTCAAACATTGCTTTTAGGCAGGTTTCTACTTCCTCAAAATTTCCTGCCGGCACTTCTCCAATTTTTTCTCCGGTTATCGGGTCGGTAACATCTACCGTTTCTGTCCAAGAAGCACCGAAAATAGGTATCGCTATGGAATCCGAAGCAGTGTCAATATTTTTCATCGGATTCTCTCTTGTCAATGTGACACAATCACCTACATACTCTTCAATCGTCGTTTTTAGCCGCACCGTATCCGCGTCTATCCTGGCATTATACGCAGTTTCACTTTCGTTTTCTCCTGTACCGTCCGAAAGAATAAGCATGGGCAGCCCATGATGTACTGCCCAGGAACCTACCCTGTCATAGTCGCTCGAATAGCTGTTTGTAGCACAGTTTTCAATACTAAAAAGGCTGGGATCCATAAAGATACGCAACTCCTGCTGTTTATCAGATATGTTCTTGGTAAGAAAGCGGAGATTATACCAATTCCCTGTCTGGACAGTGTAAGGCTGGTCAAAATAAATTATATCGTACCTTCCCACCGGCCAGGAAATACCAAGCCCGGCATCGTAAAGATCCAGAGGTTCCTGCTTCGGCTGCCAGTTTTCTGCTGCCACTGTTTCGTTTACTATACCTGTACTATCCGCCTTCTCACCGATACTTACCTGTATTTTAACATCATAACAGGTCTCGGTAGGAATGTGCGTCGCTAATTTCAAGAGGATGCGGTCCACAGTCATTGTCTTGTCTGCATAAAACCCAACATAACTTTCGATTGGAAAAAGTTCGCCGTTCGGGCTTTTCCCGGTACCGGCAATAGGCAAAGCCCAGTATTGTGAAAGAGGATAATTTTCGCCTTGATTTAAATATGCATATATCCCGCTGTCCTGCCATATCCCGCAGGCAAAGGCGCTTTCGCTGTTTCCCTGTGCATCGGCCAAATCAAAATAATGTAAACCGAATGAATGACTGCCCAGAGTGCAAAGGCCGCTTTTAACCATCTCTTTAAGCTCAGCAAAAGTCATAAAATCCTGTTTTTCAACAGAGCCACCGATAACAAACACCGTAAAAGGCATATTATATTGTTTTAATATCGGATAGGCATATCGGTACACCCCGGCTCTTGCGTCATCAAACACAATCAGCACTGGTTTTTCCGGCAGGTCTTTTTCAACCAACAAGCCTTTCCAATAGTCCACATAATCCTTAATATGAATTGCTTTGTACCCGTTTTCATAAAGCCATTTGATATGCTCTGAAAACTGTTCGGGGTTATTGTAATACCACTGTTCGGTTCCGATTTCATGATAGGCAAGTACAGGGATATACCATGCTTTGTCCTGCATAACATCACTCTCCCACAGGGTCGGTACAGAAAGCCAGTACATTTATTTTGTACCCTGGCAGCAATGCTGGACCTCCAATTACCTTTACCCTCGCCCCGGTATAAATGAGATTGTTGTATTGATCCAATCCTGCTATCGCCTCTGTTTGAAGCATGAATGCCGATGTAGGATCATTTGCTTCAGCATTTACTTTTTGAAGAGCTGCGAAGATCACCGGCTGCTGATAGTAGCTGTTTGAAAAAGTAAACTCAACCGTTTCTGAATAGTCTCTCATTCCGTATTCAGCCAGCGTGTCCGCATCAATGAGTCTGGCTCTGTCCCATACATCTTTGCTTTCCTCTACCATCTGCATAAGCTTTGCAAGCCTGTGCTCTACCTGTCTATAGTTTAATGGCACACTGTCTATAACAAGTTCCTTTTCCTCGGGAGTTAGCGGATATTCAGTCACCTTTACCACAGAACTTTTCACTTCAATGCCCAGGTCATCATCCGTTACATAGACGATATCGCCCAACACCAGCGAATAATCCTCATAACCATTCAACGCGGATAAATCAACGGCTTTTACTGTATAGGAACATTTAGGCTGCTTGATGAGTTCGAGCTTAACCAATGCCGCTTCATAAAGCTGGTTTTCGCCAGCAATATCCGTCTTCCACGCATAGTCGTGTATGCCGTATATATCGGCGGTATCCGCTTCGATATAATCAAGGCCTGTCCCGTTAACTCCTGCGGTGGTCAAATTGTCCCTGCCCAGGGCATAAAGCCGGGTTCCGAACTCCCTGCGGTCAATTGTCCGCTCTATTTCCCTCAGGTTCTTTGTATATGAGAGTCTGACCCCGTTATCTTTACCTGAGCTGTTTAGTAAATTTACCTTTTTGTTTTTCGTATCCCATATAAGTATCCCTCCCCAGATTTCCGGGACACTCATTAAAAGCTCAAGCCGCGAAACATATTCCCGTTTTTCTATTGATGCCGTACCACCAACTTCCACATTACCTGCAGTCCAACTAAAGCGGTTGCCGCCAAGCATTTCCGTAATGGCTTCTTCTGCTGTCCTTGAGTGTAGCTCAAAAGACGGAAGTATGTCCCCTCCCAGTTCGGTCGCCGCTATTTCCGCACCAATGCGTGTATAATTTCCTTTGGCATCCTTAAAATCGGTTACTGTCTGCACAAGATAATACTGTCCGTTCCATTCCAGAAACATGCCTGGGCTGACCGCTATCTCACCTGGTACAAATTCGATTTCCATTTGGGACAATTTATTGACTTCATGTTCTACAGAGGCCTGAAACACATCCTTTAAGAATCCAATAAACACCATCTTTTGAGAATACAGCTTGAACCCATCAAACACTATAACCACCTCCCATAAACGGTAGTCTCAATCTCCGCCTTGCCGCCCTCCGCTAAAAAGACAAGACTGTTATCGCCCGGAGAAAGCTCGAAGAAATCCCCTTCGATATCACTTAAAACGTTATTCCCGTTCAGTTTTGCCGTCCAGCGGTTAAGATCCAGGACAAGTTCATCGTCTGTATATAGATTTCCGTTATATATTAATGTTTTATCTCCCAGATGAAGTCCCGGGGTTATTACCACATTCGGCTCATCCGTCAGCAGTTCCACTTCGTCGATCCAACTGGAGTAGCTCTGTACTTCTCTTGCCTCAAAGAACAGATATACTGTTCCTCCGGAATCTGTTGGGATAACCTTTCCGGTAAGCTCATTCCAACTGCCGGCTGTGCCGGATAACATGGTCTCTGATACTTGCGGATACTGCCATTCAGTGGTCTCCTCTTCTGCATAAACGGTAAGGCCATTATTAACCTGCGACTTTACTCTGGCCCTAAAAGAATACTCATGTCCTGCCTGATAACCCGTTATGGTAAAATAGCAGCGGGGAATATCGCTGGTTGTGTTATTCTTCTGCAACCTGCCCGAAGCAGCACCCGCAAATTTTTCCGTTGTGTCCCGAGTTAAGCTGCCGGAAGATGCCCCTGTGGCCTGAAACACCCAGCCGGAAGTATCAACTTCAAAACCAGGATTAGGGCATAAGTTTTCAGGAGACTGATCATTATTACGGAGGATTATTACAGGAGTTTCGGGATAAGTGCCCGGATTATTCAAAATTAGTTCCTGTCCTCTTTCTATATCACTAAAAAGATAGTGCTGACCGTCTATCGCATAAAAAAACGGATCCGGGCACAGGAAGGTGAGCGTCCCCATACCGACATATGCAATTCTTTCAAACTCAGTAGTACCCGACAACACTGCATTTACGGCTTTGTCCGGAATGTCCGGCAGAATTAGCTGTCTAGGACCCTTTCCCGGATCTAACCATGCTGCTGCCTCAAAGATTCTCATTCGAAGTTCCTTCCGGTTTGAGCAAATAAAGGCTATATCAATTTTTATCTCTCTGACTCCCAAGCGATAACCCTGGTATATTACACCGCATCTTCCCGGAAGTTCAGTTGTTCTGCTCTGGATTCCCGGCAGAATTGAATCATGCACTTTCTGAAGCAATATTTTTTTCTCTCTGCTTCTTATACCATCATAAATAAACTCACTCATCAGATTTGCACCCCTTGAGCACGCAGGTTTTGCAGGGAGCGCCTGCTTAGAATTTCGGATATTGCAGGTGTAATTACCCTGGCAATTTCCTTGGTATCAAGATATACGGGCACTTCAATTGCAATTCGCGACGGGCTTAATAATCCTGTTGCGTCTGCGCTGGTAAACCCAGGCGATATATTAAAGTCCGTCGGCACCGCATTTTGCATATCGTCCGCCACTCTGGCCATAGCCTTGTCAAATCCCTCACCAATACCTAATGCCATATTGCCGCCGATGCCTTCAAAAACGGTGGACGGTGAGCGGATGCCAAGAAAATTTTTCACGCCGTCCACAATTCCGGAGAAAAAGCCGCTGACCTTGTCCCACAGCCAGCTTTCGAGGCCCTTGATGCCTTCCCAAATGCCCCTGACAATGTTCCTGCCGATCTCCACCACCGAAGAGACCGCTTTGTCCAGGCCTTCAATGATGGCCGCAATAATCCGCGGCAAGGATTTAACAAGTTCAGGAATGGCTTTTACAAGACCAATAGCAAGCTGCACGATCAGCGTAATTCCCAGCTCTATGATCTTCGGCAGGTTGTTTGTCACAAAATCAATGATTGATGCAATAATCCTCGGCAGCGCCTCGATAAGCTTTGGCAGGGCGTTTAATAATCCCTGCGCCAGCCCTTCAATAATGGCAAAGGCCGCTTCGAGGATTTGATCCATATTGTTTATGAGTGTCTCGCAGATAAGGATGATTGCTTCGACGATTGCGGGGATCAGCTCGGGAAGCGCCTCTCCGATGCCAATCGCCAGTGTAACAATCATTTGTACTGCGGCTTCCACCAAAGCGGGAAGGTTGTCAATAATTCCCTGCACCAGCGCCATAACAAGCTGCAAAGCACCGTCGGTTATCTGCGGCAGTGCATCGATTAAAGCCTGCAGCAGCGTCATGACAATCCGCACCGCCGCGTCGATAATAACCGGCAGATTGTCCACTATTGCACCGCCGATGGATGTGACGATATCCAATCCTACCTGAATGAGGTTGGGCAGGTTTTCCATCAGCATGTTTACAAGGCTTCCCACCGTATTGCCGATGACCCCGCTGATCTTCGTCCAGTCTCCGTTTGCTTCAGATAATCCACGAGTAAATTCCCCGAGAAGCACAACCCCGTCGTCGGCCAATATCTGAAGCTGGGGAAGCAGCACGGTGCCCAGCATGTTTTTGGCCGCCGCGCCGCCCGCCTTGAGCCGCTGGATGCTGTCGTCAAATTTCCCGAGAGCGTTCAATGAATCCTCGCTCATCACTGCGCCCATGCGCTTTGCTTCCTCGGTCAGCTCCGCTATCCCTGCCGAACCCTGCGCAATCAGGGGATTGAGTTCCTGTGCGGACTTTCCGAAAATCTGCATGGCCAGCGCGTCACGCTCAGTTTCGTTGGACACCTTGCCAAGTGCGTCTATGGTTTCCCAGTATACGGCTTCGCTGTCGCGCAGGTTGCCGTTGGCGTCCGTGACCGAAACGCCGAGCTTCCGGTAAGCGTCCGCGATCTCACCGGTGCCTTTCCGTGCTGAAGACATGGATCTGACGTTCCTTGCCATGCTGCCGGTTAAAGTGTCCAAGGACACATCCACAAGCTCCGCCGCGTACTTGTACGCCTGCAGGCTGTCGGTGGACATGCCGGTTACGGTTGAAGCGGTCAGGATTTCATCGGCATAGGCCGCGGAATTTACCGACATATCCACAAGAGCCTTTCCCGCGCCTACCGCCGCCGTGCCAATAGCCGCCAGCGCCGCGCCCATGGCCACGCCGATCCCTTTCAAAACGCCGCCCAGTTTTTCAAAGTGCCCGCCCGCGTCGTCCGCCTGATCCGCGGCCTTTTTAATTTCATCGCCAAATTCATCCGCCTGTTTTTCCGCTTCGTTAAACTCTTTTTCTGCAGCATCCAGCGCTTTGTTGCTCTGCTCCAGCTCGCGCTCCATTTTGTTGAGTTCGGCTTTGGCGTTGTTGAGCTGTATCTGCCAGGACTGAGTGCGCCGGTCGGTCTCCCCGAAAGAGGAGGCGGCGTTGGCAAGCGCTTTCTCCAAGGTAGCTATTTTTTCTTTCTGCGCGTCGATCTCTTTACTAAGCACCTTGTTTCTAGCAGTAACAGCTTCAACTGATTTATCCTGCTTGTCGAACTGAGATGCGACCAGGTTCATTTCGCTACCCAGTACCTTAAAACTTTGGTTGATCTCACGAATGGCGTTTTTAAATTCCTTTTCGCCTTCAATCCCGATCTTCAAGCCAAAATTGTCTGCCACATAACCGCCTCCTTTCCTGCAAAATTTTTAAATTCCATAAGGTATCACATCATCAATGGTCAGCATACGCTTTGGTTTCGCCAGCCCTAAAAACTGCTTATGGCACTCCCATAAATCCAGCAGGTATCCAATAGGCATTAGCCATACTTCATCCTCTGAACGGTTTAACTGGACAGTGCCGTAATATAAAAGCCGAGTGAACAATTCCTCATCGCTCACCCGGCCGGTTTGTTTTTTGAGTCATCCTCGCTTTCAACGTTTCTTTTCGTGCCTTTGAACATTGCTTCCATTATAGCGTCTTTATATGTTGCCAGTTCCAAAGGAGATGTGAGAAGTTCCACTGTCTCTTCAGTCAGGAGTTCACGCTTATCCTGATTTTTAAGGTTGTGTATCAAAATGCTCTGGTTAGCCAACAGTGTAATCAGCCATACCACTTCGTCAAGAGCCATCTCGAAGTTCTCGGTTTTCATCAGTTTCGTGCCGAGGTTTTCAAGACCGCCGTACCTTTTTGCAATCTCCTTTGTCGCTTTAGTGGTTAGAATAAGCTGATATTCTTCATCGCCGATTTTGATAATCGCGCTTCTGTCATTATCCTGCATTATTCGCTGCCTCCTCCCACAGCAAATACCGGCTCATAAACTTCCGTATACCAGCCGGTAATAGTTTCAGGCGATACACCGGGATCGTCTTCGCTGACCTCCGCCTTCCAAGGGTGCTTTCCCTGGCCATCTGGTTTGTTACGTCTCATGACTGTCCCTTCAATGGTGGGTGTCGAAAAGGTAATGCTATCGCCTTTCGTCTGCAGATTTGTCGCCGGGATGCCGAATTTTACCCTATAAAGCCAAAAATACCTGTACTTGCCGTTAGCTTTCTTGGCTCTAAAGCCGATTGCCACAGGAGCGCCACCATCCTCACTGGCAGAAATCAGCACATTATTGTCATCAAGGGTGGCTCCCGTCAAAACCTCTGCAGCGGCTACTCCGATGTCTGCAACGCCAAGAGTCAGGGTGCCGCTTTGAAATTCCTTGACCACTTCTGCCGCCCCGTCATCGGCATAAAGCGTCGCCTCTGCCAGCTCCACAGAAAGCTCTGCCGTAATAGCCTTAGCCAGCGGAACAGGCGTGTCGTATGTCTCTTCTCCGTTTTCATTCTCAGTTATTTTGGCATAATATAACCTGTCCAGTCCGATTGTGGCCATGTTTTTCATTCCTCCTTTACTTCATACTCTTTTGCCACATCAATGGCATAGTGGTGATAGCCGGTATCGTCCTCATGGCCTATATACCGCCTGTCGGTAATGGTAAAGCCCGCTTGGAGCAATGTGTTCACTATTTCGTTTTTACGGGCAGTGTAGTTTCCCTTTATAAATAAAGACAACCTTACCTCCTGGGTTTCTACCTGAGGCCGGTTGTCTGCAAAAACCTCAAATGTATCTGTCATCGGAGTAATGACAAGGTACTCATCTGGCGGTACACCGCTAAATACCCCGGTTTCAATGGGGATACCCAAACCATCCAATAACGAGTTTAATTCTGACAATATGCTCATAT
>Ga0209508_1003146_pt1 | contig 9991 bp, 7 predicted proteins | sample AD_UKC129_MetaG_FD_184427 | JGI IMG/M metagenome (GOLD analysis project Ga0209508, IMG submission 184427) | Active sludge microbial communities of municipal wastewater-treating anaerobic digesters from Canada - AD_UKC129_MetaG (SPAdes) (version 2) | ecosystem: Engineered > Bioreactor > Anaerobic >... | reverse complement strand
TCTTCACCAGTATCCCTACCAGTGAACGTATGAAGGTTTAGCCTCAGTTTCCTGAGGTTGTCCTCCTCTGAAGGGTAGATTACCTACGTGTTACTCACCCGTTCGCCGCTAAGCTACAATCCGAAGACTGTAGCTCGCTCGACTTGCATGCATTAGGCACGCCGCCAGCGTTCGTCCTGAGCCGGGATCAAACCCTCCGTGATATATATCTACTTCATATATATTTCCCTTTAGGTCTAATCCCTACTCTATGTGATTCACTGTATCCTTATCGGATACGCTTTGTCGTTTCCGACCGCTTCTTCCTCTTCTTCCTGTCCCCGGTTTTTCACCTTTCGGTGTTCTGCTCCATAGCGCATCGCTCCCGCGCTGCGCCTCACCGTGCCTAATTCCTTAGGCAGGCATTGTTAAGTATAAGGCATCAGAGAACGTTTGTCAAGAGACCATGCCTGCATAAAGCCTATTCGAGTGCTTAGCGTTATTTAACCTTGTAGAAAACTAATACGGCAAGTTATGGGTGTAAAATGCAGATTATGATATATGTGAGCCAGAGAAAACCCAACAAAACCTTAAAAAACTTCTTTTACAACCTTTCTCCAAAAAAGGAAATTAAACGCGTAAACACACCTCAAGAGGCGGTGGACTTGCTAAGTAAGAAAGTGGATTCATATGTGTGCGTGGATTTGCTCACAACAAATCTGGACGTAGAGACCCTAAACGCACTCATGGAAAACAGTGACAACCTGCTACTTTTGGGACTACACAGTATGCGCCAGAAGAAAAAGGTGGGCATATTTAGCAGAGGCAGAGCAAACATTGCACTCTTTGATACGGTGGGAACTGCTCTGCAAGAGGCGGGATTAATTAAAAACGCAAAACTGATCAACCTATACAAACCACAAACCACAGAAATAACAGAGGATGACATTTCCTTTGACAGAAGCTTGCAGCAGGACGAACTGGAAGAAATCAACTTCATACCCCTTAGTTCCGAAGATGCCGCTGTGGCGATCATGGAACAACTGCCAAAACTGGACTTAGCCATCCTTGGTTTACCTTATCCCATGAACACAGAACATTTCCTGTGGCACTTAGTAGAAAAAATCAAAAACGGAAACGGTGGAACCGACTTCATTCTAGTTCGACAGCGCATGCAGAAGACAAAACAGCGCCCACACAGAGTAGAAACAGAGGATCCCACAGCAGTTTTCGTACGTAATACGTTTCCTAAAGCCTCTTTCAACAAGGAATGGATAAGACAGCGGAAAAATGAAAGGAAACAAAGAATTGCTGTGGTCATACCAGCTTTTAATGAGGAAGAAACTATTGCTGAAGTGGTGCAGTGCTACCTGCCCCTTAAGAAAGAAGGCATATTGGATCGCATCGTTGTAATAGACAACGATTCCACTGATGCCACCTTCGACATAGCAAGTCAGGCAGGAGCTGAGGTCTTTAGAAGTGGTGAAATTCATCCGGAACTGGGCGCTTTTCGTGGAAAAGGGGAAGCGCTGTGGAAATCCCTGTTTGTACTGAATAACATTGACATTGTGGCGTTTCTGGACGCTGACATAAAGAACCCCACCCAGGACATGGTGCTAGGTACCATTGGACCTCTGGTTTTAAGAAGAGACATACAACTGGTTAAGGGCTACTTCAACCGCGGTGGACCTGAAGACAAAAACCTTAAGAGTGGTGGCGGCAGAGTAACAGAAATACTGGTTAGGCCACTTCTGAGTATGGAAATGCCTGAGCTGCTGTTTTTGTTTCAGCCACTGTCAGGGTTTACAGCTGCTCGCACCTCCTTACTAAGGTCCATACCCTTTTACACGGGCTATGGCATAGAGATTGGCTTTCTCATACACACTGCTAAGAAGTTCGGCGTAAGTGCTATTGCCCAAAGTGACGTTGGATGGATTGTACACCGTAACCAAAGAATTGAAGCTCTAACACGCATGAGCACGGAAGTACTGCAGGCTTTTCACGATGCTACGGAGAATGCTCAAGTGGAAACAGTGGAGCTGAAAACGTCACTGCTTTATGCCCTTCTTTCCAGTGAAAAGTACTCCTTGCTAAGGCGAAATATAACGCAGCTGCGTAGACCACCGGTAAATACTCTGCTAAAAAGCCTAAGCAGCGAATCTGGCAAAGCTTATACGGATTCGCCTAACGCGTCTGCTCCTCATAACACAAGAAAAGATTCCTGAACAGGCAAGCCGTGGTTACAGAACCCACTCCACCTGGCACAGGTGTGATGGCACGTACTAGTGGTTCCACGTTTTCACGATCCACGTCGCCCACTACCTTGCCGTCTTCCAATACGTTGGTGCCCACATCAATGACCACAGCATCCGGTTTTACATGATCTTTGGTAAGGAAATTGGGTTTACCTACTGCCACTACTACTAAGTCTGCTTGCCTTGATAAAGAAGGTAAATCTCTTGTGCGGCTGTGTGCCACAGTCACAGTGGCGTTGCGCTGCACCAACTGTAAAAACGCTGGCAGACCTACCGCTTCGCTTCTACCTATGACCAGTGCACTTGCTCCTTCCAGGGGCAACACGTTGTAGAAATCCAAAATACTTAGTACAGCTTGAGCAGTTGCCGGTACCAACTTGCCTCTGCCTTGCGCCAGTTTCCCCAAATTCACTGGGTGCAGAGCATCTACATCTTTCTCGGGGGGTATGAGGTCAGAAGCTTGCCTAAAGTTCCACTCCTTTGGGAAAGGCTTCAGCAGTAGTATGCCATGAACCTGTGGGTCCTTGCCCATGTTAGCGACATTTTGAGTAAGCTCCTGAAACTGTTCTACTTCGTCTATGCGAAGTTGCACATTTAGGCGCTGCGCTGCCTTGGAAAGCCCACTCAGGTAACCACCTGCATCGGAGCCCTTGTACTTAATAATGCCCAGCGTCAAGTTTAGTGACGTCATGGGCTGAAGCTCTTCATAGATGGCATCTGCCACTGGTTTTCCTTTCATTATTAAAACCATAAGCTTTCATCACCTCGCAAACACGTTATATGCATGCACGTGCACAGTTAACTCTGGCGCATTATTGCTTTGTAAAAAACGCAAACAAAACATCTGCTCGCATGCATTCATTTTACAATCTTCAAAACACCCACAAAAAAAGAAAGATGTTAGGTGGCGCAAATACTTGTGTTTGTAAAAAAAGGAGCCCCCACTGAGGTGGGGGGCTCACTCACCAGCGAACTTTTAACTCCTTATTGGCTTTTACCTCATCAAGGCGCCTAACAGGGGTGTCATGTGGAGCACTCAAAACCGCATCAGGATTGGTAGCCGCTTCCTCAACAATCTCCCTTATGGCTTGCACAAAGGCATCTAAGTTTTCTTTTGTTTCAGTCTCAGTGGGTTCAATCATGAGTGCTTCTTTCACGATGAGCGGGAAATACATGGTCGGTGCATGAAAACCTTTATCCAGCAAACGTTTTGCAATATCCTGAGCTTTCACACCGTAGCGCTTTTTTACCTCTTCCGCTGTGGCAACGTACTCGTGCTTACACAAACCAGGGTAAGCTGTGGGCAGTGTATCCTCCATGGCAACGCGCATGTAGTTGGCATTCAAGACCGCCATGGTACCCACTTCGCGCAGTCCCGCTCCGCCCAGGGATTTTATGTAAGCCAAAGCCTTTAAGGCAACTAAAATGTTCCCAAAATTGGAACGTACCTTGCCAATACTACGAGGCCTGTCATAATCCCAATGGTAGCTACCATCTTCGTCCTCTGCTTTAACCAAAACGGGCTTTGGCAAATACGGCTCCAGAGCTTTTTTGACAGCCACGGGACCAGAACCAGGGCCCCCTCCACCATGGGGTGTGCTGAAGGTTTTGTGCAGATTCAGGTGAACAAAGTCGAATCCCATATCCCCTGGTCTTGCCCAACCCAGCATGCCGTTTAGATTTGCGCCATCACAGTACATAAGTCCACCCACACCGTGGATGAGCTGTGCAATGTCGAGAATGTTTTTCTCAAACTTGCCCAGGGTGTTGGGGTTAGTCAGCATGAAAACTGCTGTATGATCGTCAACCAATGTTTTTAGCTGTTCCAAGTCCACTAAGCCCTCTTCATCAGACTTAACAGTAACCACTTTGAAGCCTGCCATGGTAGCAGAAGCGGGGTTGGTTCCGTGCGCGGAGTCAGGAATGATTACAGTGTCCTTTTCCAGAAGACCATGGTCTTTGAAATATGCTTTTGCCATGAGCAGTGAGGTGAGTTCTCCATGTGCCCCTGCGGCAGGCTGCAGCGTTATGGCATCCATGCCCGTTATTTCAAGGAGATCTTGCTGGAAGGTATATAGCAGCTCAAGTAGTGCCTGCACCCTGCCTTCAGGCAGAGCTGGGTGTATGTCTTGAAACCACGCCGCAACTTCTTCGTTTATCTTGGGGTTGTACTTCATGGTACAGGAGCCCAGTGGATAGAAACCGTTGTCCACGCCGTAATTCAAGTTTGACAAATTGACAAAATGCCTGACCACTTCTACTTCACTAAGTTCAGGCATGCTTAGTGGTTCTTCGCGAAGAAACTCCTTGGGAAGAATTTCAGATACGGGCCGATCTTCAAGACCACTCACTGGCACTTGGGGCCCACGCCTACCCGTTTTGTGCAGTTCTTTAAGCAAGGGCAATGTGCCTTTTCTACTGTTCATCATCGCAGACCCTCCATGAGCTCAATAAGCTTGTCCATGTGTTCCTTGGTGCGCTTTTCTGTGACTGCCACCAAAAGCGTGTGCTCATCAATGACGGGGCCCACATAGTACCCGGAGTCAGCCAAAGCCTCCTGAACAGCCTCAGCATCATGTGCTTTTATGGGGAATTCCTTGAAAAAGTACTGACGCTGCCAAAGTGGATAGCCCACCGAAGCTAACTTCTGAGCTAAATAGGTGCTCCTGTTCAAAATGGTTTGACCCAGCTCAGGAAGTGATCCTCCCATGAGAGATAGGTAAACAGCAGATGCCAATGCCATGAGCCAGTGGTTGCTGGTAATGTTCGACGTGGCTTTCTCACGGCGTATGTGCTGTTCACGGGTTTGTAATGTGAGCACATAGCCCACCCTTCCATCCACGTCCACAGTTTGCCCAGCCATTCTACCGGGCATGTAGCGGATGTAGTCCATCTTGGTTGCAAAGAAGCCAAAATGTGGTCCACCGCAACTCATGTGGTTACCAAGACTTTGTCCTTCTCCCACCACTACATCGGCTCCGTATTCATGTGGGCTTTTCAGTATGCCCAAGGACAGCGGATCTACGGCAGCCACAAATAAGCCACCTGCCTTGTGGATCAGCTCTGAAGCCTGATTCATGCTTTCTAAGAAACCGTAGTAGTTGGGGTTTTGCATAACCAGACAGGAAACATTTGATAAATCCTCAAGCTCAGAAAGGTCGGTTAACCCTTCCTTTTGGGGCAAGGTAAGTATTTCAAAGTCTTGACCCAGCTGATAAGTTCGGAGAACTTCTATGATGTCAGGATGCACGCACTCAGAGACCACAACGCGTCTCTTCCCATTGATGCGCATAACCATCAGCACCGCTTCAGCCGCTGCACTGGCACCATCATAAAGGCTGCCATTCGCTACTTCCATGCCCGTCAGTTCACAAATGAGTGATTGGTACTCAAACATGGCTTGAAGTGTGCCCTGACTAATCTCAGCCTGATAAGGTGTGTAAGCGGTGTAGAACTCGGGTAAAGCGATTATCTTGTCCACTGCTGAAGGTACGTAGTGGTCATAAACGCCACCGCCTAAGAAGTAAACAGCACTGTTTGCATCTGGAATACCGCTTGCCGCTTTTCTAAAGTAGGCCCTAAGCTGTTCTTCGTCCCAGCCGCCTTCAACTTGAAGATGTCTTTTGAGCAGTGCCTCGGTGGGTATGTCGCTGAAAAGCTCATCCACGTTTCGAAGCCCGACGGCTTCAAGCATGGCTTTGATTTCTTCTTTGGTATGCGGCACGTACCTCATTGCGTTTTCCCCCGCTTGTAGAACATCTTTGACACAACCTTGGCTGGCACCATTTGTCCATGGATCTGAACTTCAACAGGTGTGCCGATTCTTGCTTTATCCACACGTAAGAATGCCATGGCAATGCTCTTCTTCAAGAAGGGAGCCATGGTTCCCGAGGTAACCACACCCACTTCTTCGCCTTCAGAAAAGACCTTGTAACCCTCTCGGGCAATACCACCGGTGATCTCCAATCCCATGAGCTTCTTTTGAATGCCTGATTCTTTCTGCTTTACTAAGGCTTCTCGACCCATGAACTGCGGCTTCTCCCAGTCAATGACAAAAGCGTAATTCGATTCCAGTGGCGACGTTTCTTCATTGAGTTCATGACCATAAAGGGGCAAACCAGCTTCAATGCGAAGCGTGTCACGAGCACCTAAGCCAGCCGGTTTCAAACCGAATGAAGAACCAGCATCCATGAACTTATTCCACCACGTGGGGGCTTCCTCCATGGGGCCGTAAACCTCAAAACCGTCCTCGCCGGTATAACCAGTCCTGCTTATGATAAGGCCATGTTCAGGCACTGAGACAAAAACAAAGGGAGCCAAATCAACAACCTGAGGAAAATAGGTTTTCAGTATGTCCACGGCTTTTGTTCCCTGCACAGCAATATCAAACCACTTGTCGGACACATTCTCAAACAGGTGAGACCCTTCTTTGGGCAGGTAGGTAAGTATGTGCTGGAAGTCCTTCTCGATATTCGCCGCATTTACCACAAGTAGGACCTCATCTGGAGATAGGCGGTAAACGATTAAGTCATCGACGACTCCACCACGTTCGTTCAACAGCATGGTGTAAGCAGCCTTCAATGGTTCCAGCTTCGCGATGTCCACTGTAACCACCATGTTCATGGCATCGATGTCGCCCTTGTAATAAAACTCGCCCATGTGCGAAACATCGAACATGCCAGCACTGGTTCGCACAGCCATGTGTTCGTCGATTATGCCGCTGTACTGCAAGGGCATTTCAAAGCCGGCAAATTCAACAAGCTTTGCTCCCAGTGCCTTATGTACTTCATGCAAAGAGGTTCTTTTGAGCCCCAAGATTCATCGCCTCCTAAACACATACGGAAACTTTTAGGAAGCTATCCCAGCGCAGCTTTTATTGATTCATCCAAAATTTCAATAGCTATGTCCACATGCTCCTCTTTTAGCGTTAATGGCGGTGCAAAACGGATCGCACTCTTGCCAGCAGCCAAGCACACCAAGCCACGCTTGAAAGCTTCCTGAATGACTTTGTTTCTTAATTCATAATTATAGTCCCTCTTAACAGGATCCTTTACAAAATCGATTGCCAGCATGAGCCCTATTCCGCGCACATCGCCAATTACTTCGTATTTTTTCTGAAGTTCACGTAGCTGACTTATGAAATAATCGCCAATCTTGGCTGCGTTTTCAACTAAACCAGATTTTAGAAGCTTTATGGTTTCAGTGGCAGCCACAGCAGCTACGGGGTTGCCTCCGTAGGTGTTGGAGTGAGCTGCTTCTTCCCAATCCATGACACTTTCCTTTGCCAAGCACGCACCCATGGGCATGCCAGATGCGATACCTTTTGCAATGGAAACTATGTCGGGTTCCACACCAAAATGTTCAATAGCAAACATTTTTCCTGTGCGCCCCATGCCACTCTGTACTTCGTCAACGATGAGGTAGATACCATGCTTATCTAGTTCCTGCTTTAATCGGGGGAAGAAATCCTTTGGCGGTACGATGTAACCGCCTTCACCCTGAATGGGTTCTACTAACACAGCGGCTACGTCCTCAGGTGGAGCAACGGTTTCAAACATGCGATTCAAATACCAGATCACGAAATCGGTTACTTTCTCAGGCACTACACCCTCAGGTGGCCTGTAGGTGTCGGGGAAAGGAATATGAACCACTTGAGGCATCATGGGAGAAAAGTATCTGCGTTGAATCACTTTTGAAGAAGTAAAAGACAAAGATCCCATGGTTCTTCCGTGGAAACCACCTAAGAACCCAATATACAGTGGCCGCCGCGTTTTGTACCTTGCCAACTTTATGCAAGCTTCCACTGACTCGGTGCCACTGTTGGTGAAAAACACACGTCCATGCTCTTTGAAGGGCCTTATGTCATTTAGTGACTCTGCCAAAGTAACTTGAGGTTCATAGTAAAAGTCAGTACCTGCAAAGTGAAGGAATTTTTCCACCTGATTCTTTATGGCTTCCACAACTTGAGGATTTGTGTGGCCAACGTTCGTTACACCCACACCGCTGGTCATGTCGAGGAACTCATTGCCGTCTACGTCGTAAATCCATACATCCTGTGTTCGTTCCACTACCAGGGGAACATCTCGGCTTAGCGAAGTGGACATCACCTTCGCGTCGCGCCCGATAATTTCTTTCGCCTTTGGACCCGGCAGCTCCGTCTTAATTTGCGGTCTATTCATGGGAACACCTCCTTAGTAGTTAATATTATTTTAACACTTTTGCACACTTTGTTCTATAATGTATAGCCGTGAGAATTGCGAGGGTGATAAAACATGGAAGCAGCAATTAAAGCAAGGAGGCTCATTGTGAGAAGCTTCGCCACGGTAATTTTGGTGGGAGCCGTCTTGCTGGCTCTGCCCATAGCCAGGAGAGGTGGAGGTTTTACCAATTTTGTTGATGCGTTGTTTACTAGTACTTCAGCAGTATGCGTTACAGGGTTAATAGTAAAGGACACATGGGATTATTGGAACTTTGCAGGTCAGTTTATCATCATGATCCTGATCCAGTTTGGTGGCTTGAGCTATCTCACTATTACCACGTTCACACTGCTTCTTCTCACAGGTGCGCGCATCGGTTTGAGAACCCGTATTACGTTGGCTTCACAGTGGAATGTGAATACTCTTCAGGGGGTTGTCAAACTGCTCGGTTTTACAGTAAGATTTGCTCTCTTGGTTGAACTCATAGGAGCATTGCTTCTTGGCATAACGTTCATACCATATTACTTGAATTCAAGAGGTTTGGCAGGTGGAATTTGGGCCTCAGTTTTCGATGCTGTCAGCGCTTTCAACAATGCCGGGTTTGACATTCATGGCGGTTTTAAGTCACTTAGTGAATTCGCACAAAATCCACTTGTCAATTTGACCGTCATGGGCCTCATCATAGCAGGAGGATTGGGATTTGTAGTCTGGTCTGAAATATTCCAGAAGGTCAGGCAAAAAAAGTTTTATTTTTCATTGCATACGCGCATAGTCCTTGGCGTTACCTTGGCGCTAATAGTTTTAGGAGCCCTCCTAATCGGTATTTTTGAGTGGAACAACCCAAAAACCTTAGGTCCACTGAGCATTTCAGAGAAAATACTGGTAGCATTCTTTCAAAGTGTTACACCAAGAACAGCTGGATTTTCCACTATTAACCATGGTTATGCCACTCTGCCAACACTGCTTATCACCATGCTGCTCATGTTCATAGGTGGCTCTCCAGGTGGTACAGCAGGCGGTATTAAGACCACAACCTTTTTTAGTGTATTTCAATACATAAAGGCTGTGTTAACAGGCTCAAGTAGAGTGCATGTGGCTCATCGCACCATCAAATGGTCTATTTTGGATACAGCTAACGCCATATTAATTTTGAACATGACCATAGCGGTAATCAGTATTGTCATTTTGTCCATCTTCGAACCAGCCTTGCATCTGCATCAAATCGCCTTTGAAGTATTCTCCGCATTGGGAACAGTAGGGCTGACCACGGGTATTACCCCTAACCTTTCTGTGGCTTCGAAAATTGTACTTATCCTGACCATGTTTGTGGGCCGTGTGGGTGTGTTCACCATTCTTACGGGCTACATATTCAGACCGGAGCTACCAAGCTACACTTATCCAGAAGAGGATATAATTGTAGGGTAACAAACAAGGAGGTAATACTGTGGCAAAGAAAAGCGTAGCAGTCTTGGGATTAGGCAGATTCGGTAGCGCCTTCGCAAAAACTGCAGCAGAATTAGGACACGAGGTTATTGGCTTAGACAAAGACGAAACAGTAAT
>Ga0209508_1003145_pt1 | contig 9992 bp, 8 predicted proteins | sample AD_UKC129_MetaG_FD_184427 | JGI IMG/M metagenome (GOLD analysis project Ga0209508, IMG submission 184427) | Active sludge microbial communities of municipal wastewater-treating anaerobic digesters from Canada - AD_UKC129_MetaG (SPAdes) (version 2) | ecosystem: Engineered > Bioreactor > Anaerobic >... | reverse complement strand
ACCTCTCACATACAGATGCTTGCGGAGCTTGCTCAGCTACTTGGCAGCGACGAAGCTGTAACTATCATAAGAAATGCAAAGGAGGTGAGCGAGGTAACCCAGCTGATTAAGAATTTCCAATTCTCATGAAAAGGGGTGAAAAGTTATGGTGGCGTTTATCAATTTTCTGGTAAACAACATTTTTAATCAGGTGGCCATTTTAATCGGTATTGTAGCCATGATCGGTCTTATCCTTCAAAGAAAACCTGTAGAAGAGGTCATATCAGGTACCATAAAGGCTGTCGTTGGTATTATGATCATGCTCGCAGGTACTGACCTCTTCACCGCCGGCTTGTCTTCTTTCCAGACCATTGTTTCTTCCGCTTTTGGCATAACTGCTCCTGTCGCAGCCAATACTTTAGACAACTTTACGGCCAATTTTGGCAGCATAGCAGTTTCCATAATGGCTTTAGGCTTTCTCATTCACCTAATCCTAGTAAGGTTGTTTAACACAGGTTTTGTGTATCTGACCGGTCACTTGATGTGGTGGATTTCCTTAGTAATCACAGCAAGTTTCTTACAAGTGTTCCCAACGATGAATCAGGGCTGGCTTATTGTAGTTGGTGCCATATTGATTGCCCTTTACTGGACTTTGCAGCCTCGTATAATTCACAAATACATGAAAAAGGTGACCAAATCTGATGACGTCGGATATGGCCACACCTCCTCCAGTGTTGCTTATTTGGCAGCATCATTAGGTGGCTACATGGGTAAACCCGAAAAGAGTACTGAAAACATCAAAATACCACAGCGTTTGTCTTTCATGAACGATATCACAGTTGGAACCGCATTCATCATTGGCATTATTCTTCTTATCGCGGTGTTCTTTGCAGACAGGGCCGTTGTAGTAGAATTAGCCGGTAATCTTAACTTTGTGGTATGGGCAATTTTACAGGGCCTACGCTTCGCAGCGGGAATTACCATACTGCTTTACGGTGTAAGGCTCTTCTTGGGTGAAATCGTTCCTGCATTCAGAGGCATTTCTCAAAAACTTATTCCAGGTGCAAGACCTGCTTTGGACGTCCCTGTAGTATTCCCGTACGCGCCCACAGCAGTACTCATCGGATTCATCAGTTCCACAATTGTGTTCCTCATTCTCATGGTTATCTTCGGCGTAACAGGCTACGCTACTATTGTGCCATCCATGATCATGCTGTTCTTCCCTGGTGCAGGTGCTGCCATATTCGGCAATGCAACTGGTGGTTGGAAAGGAGCTGTGCTTGGTGGTGCTCTTAATGGTCTGTTCTTAGCTTTCGGCCAAGCTATCACTTGGCCCATGCTTAGTAATACGGCTCCTGAACTTGCAGTACTGGCAGACCCCGACTGGTATATAATCACGTGGATCATTGTTGGCATAAGTAGCCTGATAAAGTCACTGGTGTAAAAAGTAGCGGAGGTGCAATGAATGGCAGATAAGCTAAAAGTAGTGGCAGCATGCGGCGTCGGTATGGGAAGCAGCTTAATCCTAAAAATGAACGTTGAAGATGTGCTAAAGGAACTTAACGTACCATCCACAGTTGAGCACTCTGACATTGGAAGCTTAGTTGGGTCAAACTACGATATTGTGGTGGTGCAAACCTTCTACGCAGACCAAGTGAAAAACTACGGAAAAATTGTAGTAGGAGTGGATGATTTCTTCAACAAAGAAAAATTAAAAGAGAAACTTCAAGAAGCACTAAAAACCTTGGGCGTACTAGAGGAGTAATAAGGCAACAGAAAAACCAAGAAGGCAGGGTCTGGATTTTTCTCCGGATAAACCTTACCCTGCCTTTTTATATTGATTCTAGCGTGTGTAAGAGACAGTTGTAAGAGACAGTTGTAAGCGGCAATGTATATGAAATATAAAAAGGGATGTGGCTCACTTTTTTCAGCTGCAGTCTCTACTTTCTAAGGTTAAGTTCTTTTAGGATATTGAGCTTTTATGCGCGAGCTCCCAACGCTCATGGCGACTCACGCAGTAGCCAAACACGGAACACCCATAAAAACGTAACCAGAATATTTTTTGACCAAGAAAAACCAGTGCTGTTCTAATTATTAAGAAAAAAAGCCTGACCTGTAATACCTAAGACTAAGAATAAAAATACTACATAGCGAAAAAGTCCATATATTTTCAAATGGCATGTAATATTTATTCATGAAGAGTGAAAAGAGATGCCGATATTTTAAACAAAAGAACATTAGTACTCTGGGTCTTAAGGCAAGAAAAATAAAGAGAGGGGCTAATATCTTTATATGAATACGCTACAATTGATAACTGTTCTGGCGAATTTTTCAGCTTTTCTGGTTTATGTTTACCTGATTTGGTTTGTATTAAATTTGAACCAGAAGGAACTACTAAACAGGTTATGTGCCTTGGCCTTCGTCCCATTTGCAATTTGGAGCTTTGCATTCACATTTCTGCACAGCTCTACTTCGCTAAATGTAGCCAAATTATCGATGAACGTGGCTTCAATAGGTTGGTGCAGTTTTCCTGTATTTGCTTTCTGGTTTTACTCAGCTTTTTCACATCATGAAAAACTGCTCAAAAGTAAGAGTTTTATTGCTACATGCTTGCTCTTGGCTGCATTTTTCACTTACCAGCAATGGAATGGCAACCTCATCGTTGATCTTCTAAGACAACCATATGGGTGGTCCAGTGTTTGGGCAATTTCACCCAAGTCTATTGGCTTTTCCACGTATTACATCCTATTTGTCGTTGGCTGTATGTATTTTGCTTTGGATTTTGAACGCAGAAGCAACAGTGTGCGTGAGAGAAAACAGGCAAGAATATTTTATGTTTCAGCACTTGTTTCACTTATTTTGGGTACGATGACAGACGTAATACTTCCTATGTTGGCAGTCGGGACTATACCTCCCTTAGCGGATGTTTTTATTCTTCTTTGGGCAGTTGGATTAGTTTATGCCGTAAAAAGATATGGTTTTATGGGGTTGACTCCGGCCACAGCTGCTGAAGACATATTGTCCACGGTAGCTGACTCACTAATGCTAATCGGGCTGGACGGCAAAATCGTCCTTGCCAATAGGAAAGTTCATGACTTATTAGGATACACGGAGGAAGAGCTAAAAGGAAAAGATATCGTAAGTATAGTAAGTGGTATAGAAATGACTACAGTAGTGGAATCGGGTGGAGTTTACAGCAACGAAACCACGTTTCTCACGAAGGGTGGAGAACAAATTCCGGTGCTTCTTTCGGGCTCTGTAGTAAAGGATCGAGAAGACGAAGCGGTGGGAGTTGTGCTAACAGCTTTGGACATAACTAGGCGGAAAGAAATGGAGCAAGAACTAAAAGCCTCCGAAGAAAAATACAGAACTCTTGTTGATCATGCGCTTGCAGGTATCGGTATACACCAGGATAACAGAATCGTCTTCGCTAACCAAAGAATGGCTACAATGCTTGGTTACACTCTGGAAGAATTGATAGGTTTACCTATTACTGACTTGATTCACCCTGAAGAGCGTAGTGCAGTCCTTGCACGCGCGCAAAGAAGACAACTAGGGCATCCCGAGCCAGAGACCTATGAGATAAGACTGCTAAAGAAAGACGGTAGCTTTTTTTATGCACTCATAAGTAACGGTTTGATTGAATACGACGGCAGAGTGGCCACTCTTATTACAATCTCTGACATAACAGATACAAAAGCACGCAAAGAATTAGAAGAAGCCAACAGGGAGCTTGAAGCTTTTAGTTACTCAGTATCTCATGATCTTCGTGCGCCTCTGAGAAGCATGGATGGCTTTAGTCAAATGCTGCTGGAAGACTATGCAGATAAGTTAGACGATCAGGGCAAAGATTACCTGAGACGTATACGTGCCGCAAGTCAGCGCATGTCTCAGCTGATCAATGACCTCTTGACCTTGTCACGCATTAGTAGAGCTGACATGCACTTCGAAGAACTCAACTTAACAGCCATGGTCGAGGACATTGCAGCTGAGCTTAGGCAAAGCCAGCCTGAAAGGGATGTAAAATTCATCATTGAACCTAACGTTATGGCATATGGAGATTCTCATCTACTACGGATAGTTTTGGAGAATCTCTTGAGCAACGCATGGAAATTTACTTCGAAACACAAGAGTGCCATCATAGAGTTTGGTGTAAAAAAACGTGACGGCAAGACGGTGTATTTTGTTAGAGACGACGGAGCGGGCTTCGATATGGCTTACGTTGATAAGCTTTTTGTTCCTTTCCAGCGCCTGCATGAGGAACATGAATTCGAAGGAACTGGTATCGGCCTTGCAACAGTGCAAAGAATTGTGCGCCGTCATGGTGGCACAGTCTGGGCTGAAGGGGAGGTTGAAAAAGGTGCAACCTTTTATTTCACCCTTCGAGAGCGAGGGAGGCGTTTATGCATAGAAAATTTGTTCTGCTCGTAGAGGACAGCCCGGATGACGTTGAGTTAATTCTAAGAGCACTTTCCAGGAGCTACACCACAGTCGAAGTCATAGTGGCTCACGATGGTGTTGAGGCGCTGAGTTTCTTATTTGGAACTGGTGCTTACGCTGAACGCAACATGAGTGTCATGCCAGCAGTTGTATTCCTTGACCTAAAGTTACCAAGAATAAATGGTTTTGAAGTGCTTGAGCGCATACGCTCAGATGAACGCACAAAGCTACTTCCTGTTGTTATTCTGACTTCCTCTAACGAAGAAAAAGACTTGATCCGCAGTTATGAACTTGGCGCAAATAGTTACGTTTGTAAACCCGTGGATTTCACAGAACTCTCTGACGTTATACGTCAGTTAGGTTCATACTGGCTTTTCTTAAATGAGTCACCGATGGAGGAGAATGAATAAATGTCTATACGACTTCGCGTGTTGTTTGTGGAAGATTCGGAAAATGACGTACTGCTAACAGTACGTGAGCTAAAACGTGCTGGATATGATGTTTCTTTCAGAAAGGTTGATACCTCAGAAGAGATGAAAAATGCTTTGTCCAACGAGGAATGGGATATTATTCTTTCGGACTACGTCATGCCACATTTTACTGCGGCTGAAGCACTGACCATTCTTAAAGAAACTGGACTCGACATACCTTTTATCATTGTGTCAGGTGCGATCGGCGAACAGACCGCCGTAGAACTTATGAAAGCAGGCGCGCATGATTTCGTCATAAAGGATAACTTAGCCAAGCTTGGGCCTGTTGTTCAAAGAGAACTTAGAGATGCCGAAACGCGCCGCGAACGCAAGCAAGCGCAAGAAAGACTGAAAGAATCGGAAGAAAGGTACCGCCTCCTTTTTCAGAATTCGCCAAACGTAATCGCTCAAGTTGATTCAGAAGGAAAATTCTTAATAGCCAACATGGCCATGATTAGAAGCTTAGGCTTTTCCTCTGAGAAGGAAATCATTGGTAAAACCTTGCACGATCTGATGCCCCAAGACGTTGCGGATTATCGCCTAAAAATGGTTAAAAAGGCTTGCAATGAGAACTCAATTCAAATCTTTGAAGACCAGCGCGCAGGAAGATGGTTCCAGAATATCTTCGCTCCCATTGAAACCCCAGAAGTAAAAGAAATGACTGTCCAAATCATTGCGCTGGACATAACCGAAGAGAAAAGAACAAAAGAACAACTAGAACGGTCCTTCGTAGATTTAGCAGAAACAGTCTCACGGGCAATGGTTTCCAGAGACCCCTACACTGCAGCTCACCAGCGAAATGTGGCTGAACTCTCACGACTCTTGGGTAAAAAAATGGGGTTGGATGAAGACACGTTAAAAGGACTGTATATTGGTGGACTGCTACATGATATCGGAAAGATATCAATCCCCGAAAGCCTTCTTAACAAGCCCGGACAGCTTACGGAAGAAGAGTGGAATCTGGTTTGTACTCATGCAAAGAGAGGATATGAAATACTAAAAGATGCAAATTTCCCTTGGCCAGTAGCGGAAATGGCACTTCATCACCATGAACGCCTTGATGGATCAGGTTATCCAGACGGTCTACGCGGTGACGAGCTAAGCCTTGAAGTGCGAATCCTCAGTGTGTGTGATGTTGCTGAAGCAATGACTGCTCATCGTCCCTACAGACCTGCGAAAAGTATTCCTGAAACTGTAGAAGAGCTGCAAAATGGTAAAGGAGAAAAGTACGATGCCACCTTGGCTGACATCTTACTGCAAATTATCAGAGAAGGAGATTTCGATTTTAACAGACGTCTGTAGCCTTAATGTCCCTTAGAACCGCATAAACTTTCCGAACACATCCTAAGTTTATGGGTTGTACATACCAAGTAGGTCTGTGTGCTTTCCCATTTCCCGGTCAACATGAATGTGCCTAAGCTTAAATGTCATTTAACACATTTCAAATTTTTTTGTTTTACAGTAGACTCTAATAAACCTTTAGGAGGTGACCTTTATGCGCGTTTCGGTACTCGCAAGCAGAGAAAAGTGTTCAGCAGCGAGAAATGTTTTTAACACACAGAGGTTCATTGTTTCTTCAGAGGCCACTCTAAAGTGGCAAACCCCTTCTCACCTCCTTTGGCGCTGGCGCAGCGCATAGTACTTTTTCCCCATCAGAAAAGCAAAGTATTTTCTCTTTTCATAAAAAGTTTGAAACGTACTTAGAAACCTTCGCATTCTCAAGAATAGGTAAATGCTCCAGCGCTGCCCTTTTCAACAAAATACCCATACGAGCTAGCTCTTTGGCCCATAACAGCGGCTTTTCGAAAACTTTCTGTTCCACTAATCTGAAGTTGTCTCTGTACATGGCAAATGCACACGGTGGAACACCACATAGCCAATTAGGCTTAATTCTTTTAATAAGAGGGAGGTCTTTTATCCATGATATCCAATGAAAAGGCAAAATTCGGTGAGTTTGGAGGGCAATACGTGCCCGAGGCAGTAATGCAGGCACTCATTGAGCTGGAAAATGAATTCAACAGAGCAAAGAATGATGAGCAGTTCCTGGAAGAATACCACTACTACTTACGTGAATATGATGGGCGCCCCACTCCACTTTACTATGCAGAAAATTTAACCAGAACGTTAGGTGGAGCCAAGATTTACCTAAAGAGGGAAGACCTGAACCACACGGGCGCTCACAAAATCAACAACGCATTGGGACAAGTCCTTTTAGCAAAACGCATGGGAAAGAAGCGCATCATTGCGGAGACCGGCGCTGGGCAACATGGCGTCGCCACAGCTACTGTGGCAGCATTGTTCGGCATGGAATGTGAAATCTTCATGGGAGCAGAAGACGTGCAAAGACAGCGGCTGAATGTTTTTCGCATGGAGCTTCTTGGTGCAAAGGTGAGAAGCGTAACCTCTGGAAGTTCCACCCTTAAAGACGCTGTGAACGAGGCCATAAAGGACTGGGTAGAACACATCGATAACACATTCTACCTCATCGGTTCAGCAGTAGGACCACATCCCTACCCACTCATGGTCAGGGAATTTCAGAAGGTTATCGGAGAAGAAGCTCGGGAACAAATACTCCAAAAAGAAGGGCGCCTTCCGGACTACGTGCTGGCTTGCGTGGGCGGAGGTAGCAATGCTATTGGCATATTCTATCCGTTCGTGCAGGACACCCAAGTTGGGCTGATTGGTGTGGAGGCAGCCGGCAAAGGTCTTGACACTAACAAGCACGCAGCCACATTCAACAAAGGAACTGTAGGCATCATTCATGGCATGAGAACCTATCTCTTACAAAGCTCTGACGGCGAAATTACAGAGCCTTACTCAGTGGCAGCAGGCCTGGACTACCCGGGTGTGGGGCCTGAACACAGCTATTTTAAAGACATCGGCAGAGCTAAGTATGAAAGTGCCACCGACGAAGAAGCATTGGCAGCCTTTGAACTTCTGTCACGTGTAGAAGGCATCATCCCTGCCCTAGAAAGTTCCCACGCCGTGGCATACGCTACAAAATTGGCGCCAAAGCTGAGCAAAGATCAGATCATCATTGTGAACCTATCAGGCAGAGGAGACAAAGACGTGCAGCAAGTAGCAAAGATGAAAGGCATTGAAGAAATTTAGGTGGAAAACGAAGGAGGGCCATGTAATGGAAAACAAAAACACCAGAATAGAAAAGGCTTTCGAGGAAATAAACCGTGAAGGTAGAAAAGTGCTCATCGCCTATATCACGGCAGGATATCCCAGTTTACAAAGCTTAAGCCTCATCGTTAAAGCTTTACAGGATGGCGGAGCAAACATGGTGCAAGTAGGTATTCCTTTCTTAGATCCCGTGGGTGATGCTCCAGTAGTTCAAATACTCTCTAAAAGAGCCATAGAAAACGGTTTTACTGTGGAGAAGTTCTTTCAATCTGTTAGCAAGCTCAGAGAAGAAACTACTTTGCCTATCATACTCAGAGCCTACTACACCACCATATTTGGCTATGGAGAAGACAGGTTTGTGCAGTCATGCAAAGAAGCAAGCGTAGACGCAGTTGTGGTTCCCGACCTGCCACTTGAAGAAAATGGTACCTTGAAATCAAAACTGGATGCCATAGGCGTACCGCTGGTACCCATAGTGGTTCGTGCACCCCAAGAGAGAATAAAGGCTATTGTAGCCAGCGGCGGTGGATTCGTCTACTTAATGACGGGGCCAGCAGAGAATGAAACAGCATTCGTTAATCAGCTTAACGACTTTGCAAAGCAAGTAAAACAAATCACAAACTTGCCTCTTTGCCTAGGTATTGAGCTGAGAGATCCCATACTTGCTAAGAAGCTTACCAAAGACGCAGACAACATTGATGGCATCTTAGTTGGTGATGTGCTCATGGAAACTGTACAAAGAACATCTGATCATGGCGAGTTTGGTCAGCTAACAGATGAACTTACGCGGGTTGTTGAAGATTTCAGCACCTCCCTCGTATTAAGAACGTAAGACAAGGTTAGAGGGCAGTGGCATCAGGTAGCCGACTGGGTATAAACTTACATTAAAGGCGGTAAAGTATGAAGCAGTTTAACCTTTTAAAGGAGGCATGAACTGAATGGAGATAGAGTTTTTCCATGATGTACTTTGTGCCTGGTGCTATGCCCTCTCCCCGCGTTTAAGGCGTTTAATAGAGGAATTTCCTGAGATTAAAGTGATACATCGTAGTTTTCCTTTAGCCCCAGAGCCAAACGACATTGCCCAAATGTTTGGCAGCAAAGAAAAAGGCAAAAGGGACATACTTCAGCATTGGAAAGCTGCCAATATGAATGATGATGAGCACCGCATAAACGCTGAACTCATGGAGCAAAGAGAGTTTGATTACCCCTACTCCACTCCAGCACTATTGGCGTGTAAAGCAGCTGAACTTCAAGGTGGCCAAGCAATGCACTGGGATTACTTCGACAAAGCTCAAGAAGCACACCTCACACTGTGCAGAAACATTGCTGATTTTGATGTTCTAACCGACATTGCCAGAGAGCTTGACTTGGATGTGGAAAAGTTTAGCGCCGACCTAAGAGGCGAACAGGTTAAATACTTGCTGCGTCTTGACATAGACCGAGCCTTGGAGCTTGGCGTGGATGCAACCCCCACCTTAGTAGCAAATGGTAACGTGCTCACAGGCGCAGTACCTTATGACAACTTGAAGCGGTGGTACTTGAAAGTCCGGCAGGAAAACTGAGAAAGTGGAACTTATCCAAAAAACTGCTATGGCAAGAAATAGATCTCACATAGTTTAGGTGTGAGACGAATCCTTCCCGACATAGGGGTAACCATAGCCGATTACACATGAAAGTAAATAAGCTCTAAAACAGAACAAGCTTCGCCTAAAAAGTTCTTGAATAAGCTTTAGCACCACTCTTCAAAGGTGCCTGGGTCAACTACCATGTCGATCCTCTCGCCAGCCGTTAGCCTAAAGTGATAACCGCAGTAAGGGCACACTTTCAAATTATCAAAAAGGTCTTTATAATAAATGAGCCTTTTACACTCGGCACACCTTACCCACTTATCTTCGTCATTTTTGTTGGTAACTATGGGCACAACCACTTTGCTTTTATTTCTTCTTCTAGATGGTGGCAATCTGCTCTCACCTC
>Ga0209508_1003138_pt1 | contig 10004 bp, 9 predicted proteins | sample AD_UKC129_MetaG_FD_184427 | JGI IMG/M metagenome (GOLD analysis project Ga0209508, IMG submission 184427) | Active sludge microbial communities of municipal wastewater-treating anaerobic digesters from Canada - AD_UKC129_MetaG (SPAdes) (version 2) | ecosystem: Engineered > Bioreactor > Anaerobic... | reverse complement strand
AGTTTAAGTTTTCCATTATGGAAATTGTTGGCGACTTCTAGTTCATCAACATCTATTGGTACTAATGTTGTTGTTGCGAGTAATGTTGCAGGGTGCATTCCAATGACTATAGCTATGGGCAGGTCTTCTCCGATTTCTTCAGCTTTTTTGTAATAATTGTAGAGGTGTCTTGGGACTATGCGCACAGCTAGGTGTCTTTCGTCAAGTAACATCATTCGATGGATGGAGGCATTTCTTATGCTGGTTTCTGGGTCTTTAGCTATGATGGCGCCCCCGGTAATATAGGGGCCTCCATCTTTTTCGTAGTATGTGAGGATTGGCAGCTCTTTTAGGTCTGCTTTCTGGGAATGGTAACCTTCAAGTTTTTTGATGTCTTCTATTGGCCTTGGGTTGTCCATTGCTTGGATTATTCGCCTTGTTATGTTCTCTTTTTTGCAATTGAGCGCCCTTGAGATTTTCTCCCTAGTGTTGCATATTCCTGAGATCACTGGCATGTTGGATTCCTTGATATTTTCTAGTATTACGATTTCTCTGGGGTGTTCTCTGAGGATTTCAGCGGCTTCAATATGAGTTGAAACTTTCCTTTTGATTCTTATAATATTGAATTCATCCTTTATGGATTGTAGAAATTTTCTCATCTGATCACCCGGCTGAGAAGTTAGTGGGTCCATCCCTTTAGTTTTTTTACTTTTGTTTCTATTTTCTCATTTTTTATCCCGAGGATTTCGGCTGCTAATATGGCTGCGTTACCACCATTTCCTATGCCAACAGTCCCTACGGGGGCTCCTGGGGGCATGTTAACCATGGAGAATAGGGAGTCTAGACCATAGGCTTTAAAAGCGCAGGGGACTCCTATAACTGGTTTGTCTGTAAGGGCCGCTACTGCGCCGGTTACATGTGCAGATAAGCCGCTGATCGCTATGAATAATTTAACGGTTTCCATACTCTCTATGTACTCTTGGAAACGTTCGGGGTATCTTATGGGGGATATAACATTCAGGTCATAGGATATGCCCAGTCTATCGAGGAAGGTGGTGACTTTCTTGGTGATTTTCATATCGGTGTAGCTGCCTGGAATAACAGAGACGAGGGGGCTGTCATCTGCCACCTCTTTAGCTGTCCATGTCGGCTCTGGGATCGTTATTTTAATCGGGGAGTAGTAGTTTCCTTGGATGTTAGTGATGATGTGTGATTCGTCCCTTTCAACCTTTTCATAGTATCCTTCTCTAAGTTTTATTATACGGGCTCTTATCTTTTGGTTGTAGGTTCCGAGTATCTGGGCGGCGAATAGGGCCCCGTTTTCTCCCCTGTCAATACCCACGGTGGCAACAGGCACTGGGAAAGGCATCTGAGAGCATGCGAAGAGAGCGTCAAGCCCCCCTATTTTAACGTCAACAGGCACTCCAACAACTGGCCGATGAGTGTTCGCGGCTATTATCCCTGGAAGATGTGCTGATAATCCGGCTATGCCAATGAAAACTTCCACACCATTCTTAACAGAATCTAAGACAATATTCTTAACCTTTTCATGGGTTCTATGGGCTGATGCCACCTTTAAATCATAGGGGATTTTAAGTTCTTCAAAAATGTTCATGGCTTTCTCGGCTATAGTATAATCTGTTCCACTTCCAAGAACTATCATTACCTTCGGTTTCATTTTTAACACCTGCTGGACACCCTGTCATAAGGGTGGGCGTTGGAAGCGAGCTTTTCACCCCACCAGGGTTTATATTGAGCTTCTGGAAGCCGGCTCCTGGAGGTTTTAGCTGTCTTCACCTACTGATGCAAGGGGGTAGAATTTTAACCATCCAAGGTAGGAAATCGAAAATTACTATAGGTGGGGTGGAAGATGTCTGCTCCTGTTCATTTTAATCTTTTCTTGGGGTGAAATCTCATAATTTTAGACTTTTCATTTAATGTATATATTGTAGTGTTTTTTATAATAAGATTAGTAAGGGTTAGGGGGATTATTTTCCTCCAACATATAGAATCTTTTGGAGTTAAGGGGCATGTATTGGTTAATCCTCATAATGGTAATACTCTTATGTGTTTTAAAGGGGCGTAGAAGGGATTTTAGCGTTTCAGTGATTATACCCGCCTATAATGAAGAAAAGACTGATGCGAATGTTGTTAAAACGGCCAAGAGCTCATCTTATGTAGATGAGGTTATTGTGGTAGATGATGGTTCATCTGACAATACATACGAGGAGGCTAAAAGGGCGGGTGCGACGATAATACGCCATGCGAGCAATCGCGGTAAGGGAGCAGCCCTTAAAACAGGGTTTAAGCATTCAAATGGGGATATTGTGGTCTTCTTGGATGCTGACCTTAAAAATATCACAACGGCTAAGATAGATAAGATGATAAAACCCATCATAGAGGGTCGGGCAGACATTACGAAGACCAAATTTAAAAGAAGAGCTGGCAGGGTCACCGAGTTAACCGCAAAACCTCTTTTGAGGTTTTTCTTCCCTGAGATAAAATTTGAGCAGCCATTAAGCGGCCAGTTCGCCGCTAAAAGAAGCGTGCTTGAGCGGATGAAATTTGAAGATGATTACGGAGTTGACGTGGGGATAGTTCTTGATGCTGACGTCCAAGGATTAAATGTTAAAGAGGTTGATATAGGCGAACTTGAACACGATATGGCGAGTCTCTCTGATCTTAACATTGTAGCTACAGAGGTTGTCCGCACCATCGTGGCCAGGGCCCTTGAGTATGGTAGGATAACCATGATGGATTCCATGGGGGAGTCAATCCGAATGTGCATACTTGGACTTTCACTCACCACCTTGGGAATATTTAGCATATTTTTTATCAGGGCACTCCCCCCAACTGTGGGTATTATAATGGGTATTGTGGGTGTGATTATAGCAGCCTATTATCTTGTGGCATTGCTTAAAAGATCATATTATGTTCTATCCCGTTCAAAGGGGCGCTTACAGGTTCTAAGATCCTTCGTTTACATGCATTTTCCCATCCTTATATCGGCCCTTATCCTTGTTGCCATGATTTCAGCGCTTCTAGGGGCGGTTCATATTGATGAGGGTAAAATATCCATTGAACCTAATCCTGGAAATCTTATAATATGGAAGAAGAACGTGGAGAATAGGACATTTGATGTTAGGGGGCCATATACTATAGATAGTGCCTTTGAAGGTGAAAATGATACTATAAGGTTGCCGAGGGAGGCTGTTGACACCCTAGGACTCAACTATGGTGACATAGTCTACATTGGAGGAGTAGGTTACACGTTAAGGGAATCAAGGCCTAGCGACGTTAACATTATAAGGATACCTGCAAATGCTAGGGAAGTATTAGATGTGAATGTGGGAGATGTGATTAGGGACAGCGCCCTTCGTAAGGTCTTCAATAATATATTTGTTGTCCGGAAAATTTCAGGCCAGTCTAATATTACGATAGAAAATGGTGTCTTGATTGAGGATAATGATAAAAGTGGGCGTGAAGTAAACATTTACCTTGATGGTAAAAAGATCGCCACAGCTTTGGGTGCGATGGAGAATGGTTCATATTCCATTTATATAAATGGTATGCATGTTAGGACGATATACTTTAGTGAGAGCTCGCCGAGGGAAAATTATACTATATACTGGGGTGCTCATATTATAACAGTAGAGGTCGGGAAGCCGATAAAGAGTAATATGCGATTTGCCACAATAGAGGATGGTGTGTTTCTCAATATCATATCTGATAAATTTTAACAGCCTCTTCAACATTATCTGATAATCCTATAGCTGCAAGGGCCCCGATCTGTCCTTGGGCTCCAGTGACTTCTATTAATTGGATCCTGGTCTTTTCTGCGACTTGTTTAGCCTCCTCTAGGGTGACTAATTCTTTCTTAGCCTTTATAGAATATTCTTTAAGTTCCTCTGGGATCATTATACCATTAAAGATTGCGATGGAAGTCTTATCAGAGAGGGTTTTCTCTTCTAGCTCCTCTACTGTCCTTTCTATGAGCTCTTCTTGGGTTCCTGGTTTAACTGCGAATGTTAATGCAACGGAAACACAATTCTGTGTCTTATATGGGTTGTGTGGGTAAAGTTGCACTATAATATGATCCAGGTACTCAAAACCTTCTTTTGAAAGTTCAACCCCAATATTATGGGCAAGGGTCCATGTAGCCCCTTTATCTTTGGTATCTGTATCATCTATGCCTATGATAACCTTTTCAAGTCTTGGTGTTATCACAGCAGCCCTTCCAACCTTTGACCCTCCACCCACATCATATAGTTCAACTCTCTTGACGCCTTCTGCCATTCCTCTGCACATTGCAGCGCCAACTCCGGCCCCGGCAAGCCCGGCGTGGACGACCTTAACCTCGTCCCCGGCTACGGTGACTTCTTCGATCCCGGCAGCGCTCAAGCTAGCCCTTAGATTGAGATGGGTTTTTCCCGTCCTTGTAAGGTAAATGTGGCGGTTACCATCCCTTTTCGCCTTCAGTATTAGTTTGCTTGTCCGTGGGTACTGGTAGATCATCCAATGGGAGCCTGAAATACATGGGTGATATTCTATTATCTCCACGAGGTCATCGTCCACCATTGTGATAATCTTCTTATAGGGGGCTATCCAGGGGTCCTTGAATTTTTCCTTTAATTCTTCGGGTTTTAGAATCTGCAATTCAATCCCGGGGTCTAGAGTTTTTTAAGTCTCCTATACATTTTAACAGCAGCTTCAACAGCCCTTTTGGCATAGTCTACTCTTTGGTGGGCTTCCAGGCGGGTCATACTAGGCCCTGAGATTCCGAGGGCTACTGGTTTATCATATTCTAGTGCAAGGTCGGCTATTTTACGGGATGCATGTTGTGCCACTATCTGATCGTGATCTGTAGCCCCTTCAATAACGGCTCCAAGTGTTATGACGGCATCTATGTTCTCATCCTCTAAAAGTTTCTTGATTGCAAGGGGCATGTCAAAGACGCCTGGGACTGGCACGACCTTAGTTATCTCGGAACCGAGAAATTTTGCATGCTCTTCGGCCAACTTTAACATCATTTGGGTTATGTCATAGTTAAATTCAGCTACTACAGCCCCTATCCTTACTTTTTCCATTATTATCTTCCTCCGCTGAAAGGTTTATAATAGTGCATAGGCGATTGTGCTTATAATCATTATGATGATTATTATTATGGCTATTACCTGTACTTTTGTCATTTTGGACCCTCAGTTTTTGTTATCTTATTTATGGTTTCTGTTAGTATTTCAATATCTTCTGGGATATTATAGTAGTGGATGGAGGCTCTCACGGTACCTCCCTTTTCGTGGACTCCTAGGTGTCTCATAGCTGGTATGGCGCAATGGTGGCCGCTTCTAACGCATATCCAAGCCATTTCATCTAGCATTTTTGCAACATCGTCAGGGTTTATATTATCTATGTTGAATGATACTATTCCATAAATATTTTTGGGGTCTCCATAACATTCGACTGTGTCGATCTCTGTGAGGGATTCATATAATTTTCTTGTAAGATTTTTCCCATGTTTTTCTATTTTATCGACGCCTATCCTCTGGAGGTAGTCTATGGCCTTTCCAAGGCCTATGAAACCTGCTATATTCAATGTTCCAGCTTCAAATCTCCTTGGTGGTTCTTCTAGTTTAAATTGATCTTCTAGGACGTCAGTCACGGTCCCTCCTCCAAGGTTTGGCGGTTCAAGTTCATCGGCACTTTGAAGGTTACAGTAGAGGAATCCTGTGCCAACGGGGCCTAGGGCCCCTTTATGTCCTGGGAATGCTATGAAGTTTGCTTTGAATTTTTTAACATCGACTTTCATATGTCCGAATGATTGCGCGGCATCTACCATGAATAGGATATTATTCTCTTCCGAGATCCTGCCGATCTTTTTTATATCCTGTACTGATCCTATGGCGTTGGATACGTGTGTTATTGTTATAAGTTTGGTATTTTCGTCGATGGCATCTTCTACACTCCCAGGATCTATAATGCCATTTTCGTCTGCTTTGATTATCTTTACTTTCACTCCTTTTTCTTGTAGTTTTAGCCATGGCAGGTAATTTGAATGATGTTCAATGTTTGGGACTATGATGGAATCTCCCTTCTCGAATCTAAGGCCTGTTGCGACAAGATTTATTGACTCTGTTGTATTCTTTGTGAATATTATCTCTTCTACTTGGGCGTTCACGAAATCTGCTATCTTTTTTCTTGCCTCTTCTAATTTTTCAGTTGCTTTAACTGCAAGTGAATATGCACCTCTCCCGGTATTGGCGTTATACTTGTAATAGTATTTGTCCATGGCCTTTACCACTAATCTGGGGGTTGGTGTTGTGCTTGCAGCATCAAGGTAAACGTAATCTTCTAGGAGGGGGATATCATTTCTAAGTTCTTGGGGGTTCATCCCCTATCACCTCAAATGTGGCTATGAGAGGTATTCTTCTATTAGTTCATCTCTTATTGCCTGTGCTACTTGTGTTGTTGTGTGTTTTCCTCCGATGTCTGGTGTTTTTATTCCTTTTTTTAGGGTTTTTTTGAGGGCTTTTTCTATGAGTGTGGCTTCTTTTTTCTTTTTTAGGTGTTTTAGCATTAGTGTGGTGGATAGTATCATTGCTGTTGGGTTTGCTATGTTTTTTCCGGCTATTTTTGGGGCTGATCCGTGTACTGGTTCGAATATTCCGTGTTTTTTTCCGATGTTGGCTGATGGTGCTACTCCTAGTCCTCCGACCAGGGCTGCTGCTTCGTCTGATAGTATGTCTCCGAACATGTTTGTTGTGACTATAACTTCAAATTCTCTTGGTTTTTTGATGAGGTACATTGCCATTGCATCAACATAAAAATCTTCGGCTTTTATCCCTGGATAGTTTCTTGCAACTTTATAGAATTCCTCCCTGAATATTCCATCAGTTTTTTTAAGAACATTGGCTTTATGCACAGCCGCAACCCTTTCAAAACCTTCATCAACAGCATAATCAAAGGCAAACTTACAAATACGCTTACAAGCCCTTCGAGTTATAACCCTTTTTGCAACAGCACCATCACCCGTATACTCCTCAAGACCAACATACAAATCCTCAGTATTCTCCCGGACAATAACAAAATCCAAACCAGAAAACAAACCCCCAACACCAGGCAAAGACCTAACAGGCCTCAAATTAACAAACAAATCCAACTCACGCCTGAGTTTAACTATGACGTCGGCTGCGGTTTCTCCGGCGGCGCCGAATAAGCATGCGTCTGAATTTCTTATGACCTCTAGGGTTTCATCTGGGAGTGGGTCGCCGGTTTTCTCTGCGCATTCATCTCCCGCTTCTGCAAACTCGTATTCAAAATCTAAATCGAGGCCGCTGAGTATGTGTAGTGCGGCGTCCATTACTTCTTTCCCGACTCCGTCTCCTGGGATGACCGCTATCTTGTACATGCGACTTCACCAATTTTATTTTTGAGATAGGGGATTAAACCACCTTTTTCCAGTATTTCTACCATGAATTCTGGTAATTTTTTGAACTTGAATTCTTTTTTGTCTTTTTTTATTATACCCTTTTCTAGATCTATTTCTATTTCGTCTCCTGTTTTTAGGTGTTTTGATATTCCAGGGGCTTCTAGTAGGGGTATTCCAAGGTTTATTGCGTTGCGGTAGAATATTCTTGCGAAGGATTCTGCGATTACTGCGGATATCCCAGCACCTTTCAGGGCTAGGGGTGCGTGTTCTCGTGATGAACCGCATCCAAAATTTTTACCCGCTACTATGAAATCGCCCCTTTTAACTTTATCTGGGAATTGGGGGTCTATGCCTTCCATTAGATGTTTTGCAAGTTTTTTTGGGTCTCTTATAACTAGGTATCTGCCTGGTATTATCTGGTCGGTGTCGATATCATCCTGGAATTTCCAAACTCTTCCTTTCATGGGCTTTCACACCTTTAGATGTTTTTGGGGTGTGTTATTTTTCCTTTTATTGCGGAGGCCGCGGCTACTGCCGCGGATGAGAGGTATACTTCTGATTCTGGGCTTCCTTGTCTGCCTTTGAAGTTCCGGTTAGAAGTTGAGAGGCTGACTTCTCCAGGTCCGAGGAGTCCTATGTGGCCTCCGAGGCATGGACCGCAACATGGGTTGCATACTAGTGCGCCCGCGTCTATGAAGATCTTTATTAGGCCTTCGTTTAATGCTTTTGCGTAAACTTCCCTTGAGGCGGGTATTACTAGCATTCTGACTTTTTTTGATATTTCTTTGCCTTTTAGTATCTTTGCAGCGTCTCTTAGGTCTTCTATGCGCCCGTTTGTGCACGATCCTATGAATATCTGGTCTATTTCTGTTCCTTCCACTTCACTTATCGGTTTCACATTATCTACGTTATGTGGACATGCTATTTGTGGTTCAAGGCCTTCGACGTTTATTTGTATGGTTTCGAGTGAGGGCGCGTCTGGGTCTGTTTTCATGATATTGTATGGCTTTTTGGATCTTTTTTTCACGTATTTTATGGTTTTTTCATCTGCTTCTATTATGCCTGTTTTGCCACCCATTTCGATTGCCATGTTGCAGAGCACGAGCCTTTCTGAAATGTTCATGTTTTTTACTGTAGTCCCTGTGAATTCGCAGGCTTTGTATGTGGCTCCGTCTATTCCCATCTTTCCTATGATATATAATATGATATCCTTTGCGTATACATGATCTTTTGGTTGGCCTTCTATCTTGAAGCGGATAGTTTCCGGGACTTTGAACCATAATTTTCCAGTGGCCAGGACCATTGCCATGTCTGTTGATCCTATACCCGTGGCGAATGCTCCTAGTGCCCCGTGGGTGCAAGTGTGTGAATCTGTTCCAACTATAACATCACCTGGGACGACATGGCCCTTCTCTGGCAGTATCTGGTGGCATATGCCTTCTCTAACATCATAGAAATCCTCTATTCCTTGTTCTTTCACGAATTTTCTCATGATTATGTGGTTTTCAGCGGCTTCTATGGAATCTGCAGGTACTTGATGGTCGAATAATACAACAATCCTGGAGGGATCCCATACTCTTTCCGATCCTATTTTTTTAAACGCTTCAATGGCAAGGGGGCCTGTTAGATCGTGCATCATGGCCACGTCTATATTGGCCATTATTATCTCACCGGCTTGTACTTCTTTTTTACCCGCGGCTTTTGCGAGTATTTTCTCAGAAATAGTCATGGACATGTTTAATCCTCCCTGATTGAATGTTTCGGGGTTGGTGGAGCGATCATAGAATAAGGCGCTCTTTTCGGTCTTGACATGACATGCCCCCATGGTCTATGGGGGGGCATCCCATCGTGGGATGGTGGCTTTAAGCCACAGGTTAGCCAGCACTTGGGCGGTTCCCATGTTTTCGTCGGTTTGGCCTTTAATGGGGTGTCAAATTCCCTTTTATTTCAGGTGTCGTGTTTTGAGAGTGTCGAGCGCTCTCGTGGCGATGTTTAGTGCTCCGATTTCGTCGGTGTCAGATTGGTAGTCGCAGCTTGTGCATTTAAACCACCAGCTTTGAAGTGTAATTTTGTCCTGGTGGTGTTCAAGGCTTCGGCCTGTTCTGGGAACCGGTTGCGGGCTTCGTGGTAAATTTCCAGCATTTGGGCCATTTTCTCTTTTTTGCCTTTGTTTGGGGGATAGGAGTTTTCCTTTAGGGTTATTGCCTGCAACTTGTACATGATAATGGGGTTATCCTATCATATAAAATTTTTTGGTACTAAAACATTAGGGGGTTTATGTTCCTTTGGGGAACATGATGTTTGACGAGGATTGATTCGGAAATTTCCTTCCGATTTATTCATAAAGGATCATTTAAAAGCTTATTAATTGCCAATACCCCCTTTATAAGTGGGTTATTAACCCAAAGTTAATATATGGGCTCTGATATAATACTTGTTAGTAATTTTACCCCCCATAGAAGAAAAAATATATTTATGTGCACCCCTCTTGGATGGGGGACTTTCCCCTGAGAAAGTTAAATGTGGTGATTTTGTGATTAAGGATTCACACGTTTTAGCTGAACTTCCTTCAAAGGCGGATATTAGCGTTGAAAAAAAC
>Ga0209508_1003137_pt1 | contig 10006 bp, 6 predicted proteins | sample AD_UKC129_MetaG_FD_184427 | JGI IMG/M metagenome (GOLD analysis project Ga0209508, IMG submission 184427) | Active sludge microbial communities of municipal wastewater-treating anaerobic digesters from Canada - AD_UKC129_MetaG (SPAdes) (version 2) | ecosystem: Engineered > Bioreactor > Anaerobic... | reverse complement strand
AACAATAAACCATTTTTATATTCCATGAGAGATAAACCTCTTTTTGGTTTTAAATAAATAAATGTTTTAATTAACTATCCAGAACCTCCCTCCAAGTGTAGAATCTATATACGCCTTACCTTTGTTATCTAAGATTACCCTTTCCGTTACAGTAGATTTCTCTTCGTGTTTTAAGTTTCTCTTGTAAATCCTCCCTGTAATCGTGAGGTCATAGGTTACCTGGTATATATTTGAACCCTGGGGCTGTATGTTTAGATTCTGGATAACCCATCTTACTTCATCGAAAACACGAAATGTATTCCTTAGATTTTTCTGGATATCTGAGATGGTAGTGCCATCCGTTGCCTGCCAGTTTTTGCTGAGAAAGCTTACTACAAGGGCGTCGTTTTTTGATTCATAGGCGTTTTTAAAATTTGTATATAATGCCTTAATACTATCTATTGAACGCTCGGCCTGTCTTTTCTCTTCCTCTTCCCTTCTCTTTTGTTCTTCTTCAAATTTACGACGTTCCTCTTCCATCCTTCTTTGTGCCTCTTCTTGATCCTTTTTCCATTTATCATACAATGCAGAATAATTGAGTAACAGGTTGTCAAGCTGGACTGCAACAGAGTTTGTAGGCGGTAAAAGTGCAGGCTTTAGGGCCTCCAGTTTATTTCCGATATAGGTCCCAAGCCAGGAATAGGCTTGACTGAACCGATAGTGTTCACGGGCTATTATGTCTTTAGAAAGTGATGGCATCTTAGAATAGGTTTCAATTACAGGCTGTGCTGCCTTACTTATTTCTTCTGGTGTTTTCATTAATGCCTCCCTTTCAGGTTTTGCAAGATTATCATAACGTTCACATAGTTGTCTTAACCTTTTCCAATTATCTTCTAATGGTCTGATTATCTGGTCAGAAACAGGCTGAAATCCTCCACTTGAACGAATCTGTATATAATAGCGGGCATTTTTTTCAAGCTTTGAGATAAGTATTTGTTGTGCTGCATAGATTTTCTGCCATAAATTTAGCTCTTCATAAGGATTAAATCGTGCCCATGGAAGTTGTGAAAAATCCTCTTTGGATATAAATTTATCGATCTCTTGGGCAATTGATGACCAGGGTAGACCAGCTAATTCATTTTTTAGTTTATCCTTATCTCTTGTTGCATAAAAACTCTCCTTCGTTGTCTCATGGCTTATCCGATTCAAGATGTCTACTGCGCCGGCAAGTCTATGGCGATATGTATTTACCCAGTCTACATAAAACTCAAGCTCCTTTGCCTTATTTTCATATATAGATGCAATGCTGATAAAGTCTGTTTTTCTCGCTTTAACGAGATGTTCAGGTTCAATCACTTTAAATTCATTTTTTATCCTTTCAGAGTAGTGGGCTATACCTTTTTCTACATCCTTTGCGTAGGAAACAAATTCAGCCCTTTCGCCTAACCATGGTAAGTTTAAATTACAATAATATCCTATTAATCTCCCCCATTTGTTTAGCATGCTTGTAAGTTCAGACTGAGCCTGGTTGGATATGAGCATTCGCTCGGTGTTTATCTCATCATATCTCTTAGATGCCTCTTTTACTTTTTTGTCAATGTCTTTTAACTGTTGTGCGGTGGCTAAAAGACCATTTCTGATATCAACAATATTTCCACCCCAGTCTAAGGCATGCTTTATCTCGTCATCAAGTTTTTCAGAGCGTTGCTTCCAATGTTCTACATAATAAGGCACATCATCTATTACATTGTATACTTTTGTATTAGCATCTCTGAATTTGGTTTCCCATAATCCCCATGCATTGAAAAATTCCTTTGTTCTTGCTCTAATAGCGTTTTTTACTCTATCTTCAAAATAATAAAAAACTTTTGATACATTATAGTATATGGATGTTGTTTTTGTTAGTTCTATATATGAATTTGCATATGTTGTTTGAGAAGAGATAACACAACTACAGTACCTTTTCCACCATCCTTCATCCCACCATTCACCAGCTGAACGAGAACAGGAATATGAAGTATTATTATATGAATCTAATTTATTTTTATAATCATCATATCTTTTTTTATATTCATCGCTCATTTTATTATGCCAATCTACAATAAAGGAATAAAAATTATCAGGGTCTCCACCGTCTTCCACAGAACGGGTGTATGATTCCAGTTGAGATACCATAGAATTAACTTCTCCCTCATAGGCACTCGGAGAAAGGGTTACCTTATTTCCATTGCATAGACCGACTTCACTTCCGTATTTTTTTTCTGATAAGCTTTTTTTTATCTCTTCTTCAATCTTCTTCTTTTTGTTTTCAAAGGCCGCCTTAGATTGCTCGTTCCAGCCATTTATAGCAGCCTTTATCTTTTCTTTATATTCATTCATTTTTTTCTCGTGCTTTTCTAAAATCTTTTCAATCTCCTCCATCTCTCTTGCACCACTCATAAGTGTTTCTATATTTTTCTCCAAATTACTCTTTTGTTTTAAAAGTCCTTGCTTCATTTCACTTAATACCTTTGTCTGGTCTGCTGCTCCTTTAGTGTTATAATAGAGGTTTATCATTGCATTAAAAGTTCCTGCTGCACCCCATGCAATACCTGCAGCTACGATGCCAGGAGGTCCAAAATAAGCACCAAGGACAATAACAGATGCCTCACCTACAAGGGATATCTCGTCAGGGAGAAAGCCTTCTAATGTAGCACCTATAAGCCCTTTTGCTGCATTTAATAGTTCCTTATCTACGTTTGAAATCATTTTGTTAATTTTGTTGAGTTTTTCGTTTTCACCTTTAGCCATATCGAGTAATTCTTTTTTCTTATTTTTAGCCATATTTAAATGACCTTCAAAGGTCCTACCGAGGGCTACATAGGGATTATTGAAATCTGGGTCAAATGCCCTGACAATAGCAAGATTTCTTGAAATCTCAGGGAGGTTTCTCTCAATTGACATGCCAAGTCCAGCCATTTTGTCATCCAGGGCCTGCCATCTATTAAGTTCTCCATATTTTGCCTGCATGGCCTCAGAAAGAGCCTGGCCTACCGCACCCTCATTCATTCTAATCTCATTAGAAAGATTCTGTATCCTAGTGTATGCCTCTTTATAGTCCTCATATGAAACACTTTGGGCTAATACATAGGATGGACATGTAAAAAATAATAAAACTAAAAGAAAAAACTTAAAAAGAACCTTAAAAAAAAGGCAACTTTTGCCACCATTTAAATTTTTATAAAATGTAAATACTTTCATTAATTTTGACTCCTTTCATTTTATCTAAGGCAACCACACTGCCTGCTCAAAAAGTTCAATTAGTATCTTTTCACCCTTTTCTGCAATATCCTCGGCTTTCCATGCTATTGTATAGACCTTATCTTTATAAAGCATTGAGATTGCCACCGAAGATTCTATATTTGTATGAGCTATCTCCCCTGTTGAGATAGATACCATCTTTGCAGAATTTTTGCCTTCTATATTTCTGGCACGGATAAAAGGTATTGGTATTGGGGGAGTGTCTTTTTTTAAATTTTTTCTAAGTTCTTCGTATGACTTTAGTGCTTCATCTGTAAAAAGGCCATATGGCATAACATTCTTAGCATATTTTATAGCAATTTTTTCAGGGTCTCCTTTTGTGTCTACATAAAAATTAATAGATTGACTACTATCCATACTTAAAAGTCTATCCTTATCTCTTATCCAACCATCAGGTATAAAAATAGAAAGATCTGATATATTAAAGGTCTTTGCCTGGAATCTTTTTATAGCATCGTTAATATCTCTGTCATCTTTTATTAGCTCACCGGCACGAATATAGTTAAGTAATGCATCTTTAGGTTTATTTAATTTTTCATAGATAGAACCTATTATAAAGAAAGCCTTACCTTCTGTAGGTTTTAGTCTTATGAACTCCTGTAAAGCCTTTAAGGCTTGATTTAATTCTCCAGATTTATAGAACAATTCACCTGAAAGATAGAGAAATACTGGTTCATCGGGATATTTTTTAAATGCGTTTGCTGCATTATCTGCAGCGGCTTTAATAAAATTTGCCTTTTCCATTGACCTTATCAGGTCTAAAAAACTCTCCTTTGAACCTGTTGTCTTATTAATAGTCTCATATTCAGATATGGCAAGGCCTAACTGATTTTGTTTTTCATAAAGTGAGGCAAGCCTTTTTCTTTTATCCCATGCATCTGGTTTTAAAATAAGTCCCATTTCATAAAGACGAATGGCGCCAGCTAAATCATTCTCTAAAATTCTCTCGGCATCTTTGAAAAATCCCTCAGCATCTTTTGGCAATTCTACACTTAATAGAGGTGGGGGTGGGTCTTTTTTTTGTTCATCTTTTTGTTGAGAAAAGACCTGGGAAAATAAAAATACTGTCATACAGAGACCCATCAACAACAACTTTAAAAAATTTTTTATATTTTCAGTATAAAGTGTTTTTAAATTCATGTTCATTTCCTTTCGTTTTATATATTTTATATTTTTTTTAAAGCTATATCTAATGTAAATACTATATAAAAAAACGCAATGATTTAAATCACCTTTTTTGGAAAAAGAGCAAAGTATAGACAGGTGTCTTTAGGCTTGAAACATTGAACCTCGAACATAAGATTTATACACCTTTTTTATTCCCTCTTTAAGGGCTATTTTTGGCTGCCAGCCCAGTTTCTTAATCTTACTTACATCGAGTAGCTTTTTTGGTGTGCCATCGGGTTTTGATGTGTCATATAAAACATTACCTTGAAAGCCAACTATACCTTTTATTAGAGTGGCCAATTCCTTGATCTTAATATCTTCACCGGTTCCAATATTTACAAAATAGTCAGGTAGGTTTAGTTGCTCACGATTTTTCGTTCCATGTTCGAGATTATGTGGGTGGTAGGGTGATAAATCCCAGGCATCTACATTCTCCATCAGGTAAATGCACGCCTGGGCCAAATCGTCTACGTAGAGAAATTCACGGAAGACCTCACCTGTGCCCCAGATTTTTAGTTCAACGTTCGAGGTTCTATGTTCGAGGTTGGGGGTTCGAGATTTAACGTTATCATTGATAGTGATACCTACTGTGGAGAGGGCCTCTAATACGGTGTCGGGTTTATTAAAGTCTATCTTATTATCTAAACCATAGCCGATCGGGTATATTTGAAGGTCCTTTTTTATGCCTTCCATATCTTTTAGTTCCAGTAGCCTTGCAAGATGGAACTTTCTAATAAGTGCTGGCAAAACGTGGGATGTCTCAAGATTAAAGTTGTCCCCTGGGCCGTAGAGATTTGTGGGCATGGTAGAGATGAAGTTTGTGCCATACTGCTCGTTGTAGTAGCGGCACAGCTTGATAGCAGAGATCTTTGCTATGGCATAGGGTTCATTGGTAGGCTCAAGTAGACCGGTGAGGAGGTGCTCTTCTTTCATGGGCTGTGGTGCAAATTTTGGATAAATACACGACGAACCTAAATTGAGAAGCTTCTTTGCCCTATACCTAAAGGCAGCATCTATGACATTTAAGGCAATGGCCATATTTTCATAAATGAACTGGGCCTTATATGTGTTATTGGCAAGGATGCCCCCTACCCTTGCTGCAGCAAGAAAGACATATTCAGGTTTAAATGCATTAAAGAATTCCTCTGTATCATTTTGTCTTGTGAGGTTCACCTGCACGAATTTTACGCCTTTTAATTGGGGAGGTGTAGTTTTGTTATAGGTAGCAATTATATCTTTGTATCCTTTATCTATGAGATTGCGCAGTATTGCACCCCCTACAAGACCTGTGGCACCTAACACCGATATTTTACTTTCTTTTTCCATCTCAATCACCCTCACTGGCAGTTGAAAAACTAAGCTGGTGATTGGTATAGCAAAAACCCTTATCCTGACATATTTTAATGCCTTCACCAGGGGGTTCAAGACCGATTAGCTTCATATCATAATCGACCATTATCTTGGCAAGCTCTTCAAAGGTTGTGCGGGGCTGCCAGTTTAACCTTTCTTTTGCCTTTGTAATATCTGCCTGCAGATATTCCACCTCTGTTGGACGAAAATATCGGGGATCTATCTCGATAATCACATCGCCTGGGTTCAAGGTTCTATGTTCAAGGTTCAAGGTTTTGTTTCCTTCGTCCTTTTCTAATGTAGAAGATTGAACATTGAACATTGAACAGGACTTTATTATACCCTTTTCAGAAACACCATCTCCTTTCCATTCAACCTCTATCCCCACATACCGGAAGGCTATCTCTACAAATTCCCTTACAGTATGACTCTCGCCTGTGCCCACCACATAGTCATCAGGTGAATCCTGCTCAAGCATAAGGTGCATCATCTCCACATATTCTGGGGCAAATCCCCAATCACGTTTTGCATTCAAGTTGCCCAGATAGAGTTTTTTCTGGTTTCCTTTTAGAATGCTGGCCACAGCCCGGGTAATCTTTCTCGTTACAAATGTCTCACCACGGCGGGGAGATTCATGGTTGAAGAGGATACCATTTACTGCAAATAGGCCATATGCCTCTCTGTAGTTCACAGTCATCCAGTATGCATAAACCTTGGCAGCACCATAGGGGCTTCTTGGATAAAAAGGGGTCTTCTCGTTCTGGGGAGGGGCAGATGCGCCGAACATCTCTGAGGATGATGCCTGGTAGAATCGGGTTTTGATGCCGCTTCTGCGGATGGCCTCAAGTAGCCTTGTAGTCCCCAGTGCTGTTATATCACCTGTGTATTCGGGCATATCAAAGCTTACGCGGACATGGCTTTGGGCACCTAAATGGTAGACCTCGCTGGGGTTTATATTGTATATGAGATTTGTAAGCTGGCCTGCATCAGATAAATCACCATAGTGGAGGAAGAGTTTTGCATTGGGATTATGTGGGTCTGTGTATATATGATCTATGCGTCCAGTATTAAATGTGCTTGCCCGTCTTATTAGGCCGTGAACCTCATAGCCTTTTGAGAGAAGATACTCGGCAAGGTAGCTTCCATCCTGGCCTGTAATACCTGTAATCAATGCTATTTTCATCTTAAATAGGCCTCCTTAATTTATCTTCAATGTTTACAAACCACCCTATTTCAAACTAAAAGATGATGAACCGATGAGTATAAATTTCACATTTTTTCAAATTGTTAATGGCAATTTTTATCCTAATCCCCAAATTATTAATCCTTTGAGCCTCATCTATAACTACCAGTTCATAGCCTGAAACAAAATCTTTTATGATATTTAATTTTTATTTTTAGAAGAGAACACCTCTTCAATTTTTATATCGTCTCCAGTCACAAATTTTTATCTTGCCTGACTCCTGACTGTATACTCTTTAATCATCGTTTTTGCCAACCTGCCCTGGACCGCATATAATTACACATTGTAATTATTGATGAATTTATCTATTCTGTCATAGATGTCTCTATTTATCATAGTCTTATTATACGTGTAATCCTGCAATGTGTAAATATTTTTGGACCTGTAATCCATAAAATATTACTATTTTTTGTATTTATAGCCTACAACGATTACACTTACGAGGTGTAGAAAGCTGGCAAGGGAAACAGCGTAAAATCAGAATCAATGTCAACCCTTGACATTTAACAAATTATATTGACCCTATCTTTCACATAATGGTTAATCTATATGAGTTGATTAATATGTATGTGTAGTTTGCGTATATTTAAACCAAAAGGTAGATTTAAAATCATTTATGCATCATAGTAAAGGGGAAATAGGCGGTCAAGGGTTGGCTCTATTTTACCAAAATAGAAGTTGTAAAAGGAAGGAGATGGCATGGTAATTTATGCTGCCTATGGTTCAAATCTTCTTAAAGAACGCTTTATGGTTTATATCAATGGAGGTAAATTTCAAAATAAAGATTATAAAGGATGCATTGATAAAACCCCGCCAGAAGACCTTGGATGGCAATATGTGCCCTATAGATTATATTTTGCTAAACATTCATCAAGGTGGAATAACGGTGGTGTTGCTTTTTTAAGTTGTGAAGAAGAACCAAATCCTGATTATCATGCAGTGGTCAGGCTGTGGCAAGTAAGCCAGAGTCAGTTCGAAGATATACATGACCAAGAAGGAAAGGGCTGGTACAATAAAATCATACTTATAGGCGAAAAAGATGGATTGGAAATTAAAACCATTACAGGTTGCTGGACAAATGAATTAAACAAACCCAGTGAAAAATATTTGGAGACTATAAAGCAGGGGTTAAGAGAAACAACTTGCTGGGATAAAAAAATTGAAGATTACCTAAATAAAGCTCTTAATTACAAACAAAAATAGAAGAATCAAACTATGCCAAAGCTGGGTATAAAACTTAAAGGCTTTAAATAGGCAGTAGAAATTATGCATTATATTTTTTCATTGTGTCCCTGGAAAACAGAATGCTTATAAGTGCAAGGACACTTGTAAAAAAAAGCAGACATATAATTGACCTGTACCCTAAAGGCAAATAGGAACCATTAATCTTGCCTGATTTATCAAGAATGTACCCTAAAAGGGGCTGAAAGGCCAATCCACCTAAAAAAGGAAATATATTCATGGCACCCATTGATGTCCCTGCAATCTCGGTCGGAAAATATTCCTTAGTTGCAATTATTGCTATAGTGCCTACAGAACTTATTGTAATACCCATAAAGAAAAATAAGATATAAAGACCAATAATAGAAAGTCTATCAAAATACAATAACATTACAATCCAGCATAAAACATTGATAATCGATGTCCCAACAAGAATCTTTTTTCTACTAGATAATATTTTATCAGATAGGTAGCCAAGAACTGGGCTTAAAAAAATCATGGCAAACGCCACCATTGAAAGGATATTCCCAGATTCATAATAAGAGAGATTATAAATATCCATAAGATATGGCCCTGCCCATAGACCAAAAAAACCAAATAAAGCACCTCCCCTCATTATAAACCAGATCGCTATTGCCCAGAAATGTCTTTCTTTAAATATGGAAGTGATATTTTTTAATCCTCCAGCAGTTAATTTTGTCCCAGTATTGGATTGTTCTACTATTTCAGGAAGACCTTTTTTTGAAGGGGTATCAGCCACAACCCACCAGGTAATGGCAACAAGGAAAAGTGATATAATTCCTACTATAATAAAAGACCCTCGCCAACCAAAAGTTTGGGCAGCAATGGCGAGTGGCGTTGTAGCAAGGAGCCATCCAGCACCCCCAATAGACATTAATGTTCCTGATATACGGGCATATTCAATACTTTTGAACCAATGGGAAAGGAGCTTCATAGTTCCAATAAAAATAGCAGATACACCAAGACCTACAAAAATACGGGATATAATAGCCATATTAAAATGATGAGAAATACCAAACATAATAGAACCACATGCAGCTACAAGACTAAAGAGTGTTATTACCTTTTTTGGCCCCCATCGGTCAGATAGTATTCCTACCGGAATCTGCATAACACCGTATGAATAAAAATAGACAGAGGCAAGTATGCCTAATGAAGTACCGGATAAATTGAAAGATTTCATAAGATCACTTGCCACAACAGCAGGACATACCCTGTGAAAATACACAAAAAGATACTGGATGGAAAGTATCCAGAATATATGCCATCTGTATCTTATAGTTTTTGGTATGTCCTTTTCCATTTCAGACGTTTCTAAGTTATTCTATCGACATAGTTTTTGCATATAAAATAAAAAATTAAAAATTCATATCAATTGCTAATTCCACCTGCGAAGTGGATTTTTTATCCTTGACACAGAAAATCTACTTAGGATAAAATATCATATCCGTATAAACGAATATGAAAATATAATTTTTAAGGTGCAAAATGGAACAGATGACCCAGCTTTTTAAGGCACTTTCAGAGGAGATGAGGCTCAGGATTCTTATGCTTCTTATGCACGGTGAGCTCTGTGTGTGTGATTTAATGGCGATCTTTAATGAACCCCAGTCCAAGGTATCCAGGCATCTTGCCTATCTAAAAAATTCGGGGTTAATAAAAGGCAGAAGGGTCGGTAAGTGGATGCACTATGCATTGAAAGAACCAATAGATGGGGTCTTTCAG
>Ga0209508_1003135_pt1 | contig 10012 bp, 10 predicted proteins | sample AD_UKC129_MetaG_FD_184427 | JGI IMG/M metagenome (GOLD analysis project Ga0209508, IMG submission 184427) | Active sludge microbial communities of municipal wastewater-treating anaerobic digesters from Canada - AD_UKC129_MetaG (SPAdes) (version 2) | ecosystem: Engineered > Bioreactor > Anaerobic... | reverse complement strand
TCCTTGTGGCTTTCGTTGTGGCAGCTACTGTGGGGTCGCTGAAGCTTACTGACATCGTGAATGTGCAGTGGGGAGACATAATAAGTGGTAGCAGCCCTAGTGCTTTTAGTTTCAAAGATTGGCTAATTGGTAAACTGCCTTTAGCAGGGTTGCTGGGTATTGTTTCTTTGGGGGTTTATCTTGCAAACATTACTCAACTGTTCAGACAACAGTATTTGGAAAGTTTCCATAAGGGTGTTAGTAAATACGCCGGGATGCAGCTCTTAACGTCTTCTTTGAACGTTGCTGTGAGATTGATTCTCTATTCTCTACTGTTCTTGGGCCCCGGCTCTGTTTTAGTTACTACTCTGAAAGTACTAATGGTTTTTGTCCCTTCTGCTTTAATTGGCATGCTTGTCTCTATGGTGTCTTCAGCAAAACTCATGGGGTACTTAAATACTTTGGTGGTTGTTCTGTCGTTTATTAGTCTGGTATTGACATCTTTATGACCTAACAATAGGAGGTATGAAGGTATGCTGCAGTGTGACGAGGCAGGGAAAACACTTTTAGGCATGCCGGAAAACTATAGAGAGTTTTTCGATTTACCAATGGAAGAGGGCAGTCCAGACCGCTGGTGGCTTTGGGTAAATACCCCAGAAGGCTTGGTAAAAGCACTTTCCGCACTGGAACTTGATCAATGGAGATACAAGTTGGAGGCAAAAATGTTAGAAGAAATGCGTGCCAAACCGACTATGAAGATATCTTATGATGAAGGTATGCAGCGCTGGTATGAGAAAACCAAACCTGCCATCATCAGCGACATAACCAGGAAGTTAAAGAAACACTTGCGTGATCTATGACGGCTTTAAAGGTAAAAGTAAAGGTTTCAACGTGAATACACCTGCGCAGTAAGAGATTTGATCATACGTGCATTCATATACATGGGAAAGTACATTAATAATTTCCTCTGCTACGAGATAGAATTCTTCATCATCCCACAGGCTTTGGTAATGCTTCCTGCAGGTTTCCAAATTAACCCGTTTTTCGAAGGATATATCGCCTATGAATGCTGTTCCTTGCGGTTTAAGAAGCGTAGCCAAACTTAGGAGTATTTCAATCTGTTTTTCTTCATTTAAGTGGTGCAGCGCGTACGTACTTATTACATAATCATAATAGCCTGCTTGCTCCAGTAAACGTTCGGGCAGTCCGTTAGAGAAATCCCACTGGATAATGGTTGCATCAGGCATCTTTTCTTTGGCAGCTGTTAACATATTTGAAGAACAATCTAATGCGGTTATCCTGCTTCCAGCTTCATAAAGCATTGAAGAAAGTACGCCTGTACCTACTCCCAAGTCAAGAATTTTGGCATCGTTCTTAGGATTTACTCGGTCCCAAATAAATGAAAGTACTTTGCTGTAGCCGGCAAAAGGGTATTCGTTATTGTGGTCAGATTCAAATACATCTTCGTCGTATTTTTCTGCCCATCTGTCGAATAGGTTTTCTTTAGAGAAATTCACTTTTTACCTAACTTTTGCAGCACTTAAGCTAATAAGGTAATGATGGTGGTTGCTGCTTAGAACTAAACGCTCCGGCAATATGCATCACGCCGGCAATGAGCAAAGCGATACCAGTTAAGACAGGTAGTGACAAAGCTGCAACAAACGGGTTAAGTATGATTAAGAATCCCGCTATTAGGAGTAGTACGTTAAGGATTATACTAGTGATGTACATTGCACTGCTTATGAGTTTGTAGAAGCCAGCTCTGGTAAGTCCTAACACACCCTCAATAAAAAACCATATGCCAATGATGAATCCTAGAGCGCTTACAGCAAAGGCTGGTCGCGTCAAGAGAATAATCCCCAAGATTATGGCTATTATTCCGTATATTAGGTTAGCAGTAGACTCTTTGTATTTGAAGAGAAAAATAACGCCACTTACTAAGACTGCAATACCTACCAAAATAGCTAATGTAGTCATAGTAGCTGCTGGATTAGTTAAAACCAAAATGCCCACAATAATCATCAAAATGCCAATAAGTAGATTGGTCCAGTCAAAACGTGATTCCATAACAAATCGCCTCCCCTTTGTGTGTGTATTTATGCTGGTTATTATAGCATAGGGATGCCTGCAGCTAGACATTCCTCCATTGTTTCCTGGGGCCAAACGCTTGCTTGTACTTCGCCGATGTGCACTTTTCTGAGAAAAATCATGCAGAGGCGTGATTGGCCAATGCCTCCACCCATGGTTAAAGGAAGTTCACCACTAAGCAATCTTTTGTGATAGGGGAGGTCTTTCTTGTGAAGTTCACCTCTAAAGTCTAACTGTTCAAGTAGGGACTTAGAGTTTACTCTTATGCCCATGGAAGAAAGTTCCACGGCCTGGTCTAAAAGAGGATAATACACAATGATGTCACCATTTAAGCCATGATAACCTTTTTCTGTTACGGTGATCCAGTCATCGTAGTCTGCTGCTCTGCCGTCGTGCGGAAGCCCATCTTTAAGTGGATAGCCAATACCTATAATAAACACGGCCCCAAAGGTTTTCACCACAGCGTCTTCTCGTTCTTTAGGGGAGAGATCAGGATACATCTTCTGCAGCTCCTCACTGTGAATGAAATGAATCCTTGAAGGCAAAAAAGGGCCTGGCAAACTAGGGAAACGTTTGCATATGTCACGTTCAGTGTCTCTGATTATTCTGTATATTTTCCTGACCACGCGTTTGAGGAATTGTAGGTTTCTTTCTGCTTCTGTGATTACTATTTCCCAATCCCATTGATCCACGTAAAAGGAATGAAGGTTGTCTACCACCTCATCAGGTCTTATGGCGTTCATATCAGTGTAAATACCTTCACCAGGTAGAAAGCCATACCTGTGCAAGGCTTCTCTTTTCCATTTAGCTAAAGATTGGACAATTTCCACTTGGCTACCGTCTTTTGTGGTAAAGCTGACGGGTTTTTCAACACCGTTCAAGTTATCGTTTAAGCCTGTGTGGGCATTGACCATGAGCGGGGCAGATACTCTCTGCAAATTGAGTGCTTTGCTCAATTTCCTTTGAAATGAGTCTTTTATCAGCTTTATGGCTACTTCTGTTTCCCTAACATCAAGGTAGGGGGAGTAAGATCGTGGTAATTTCAGTCTGCTCTTCGCTTTCATTTCCAAATCTGTATGCAATCGCAGCACCCCTTTCTCTCATGCCCAACTTTTTTGTATGAAGGCAATTATAGTGGCTTAATGGCACTATGTGAAAAGAAAAGGAGAAGCATCGATTAAGTTTCAGTTAACTTGTTATTACGAAAAAAGGAAGAGCCATCAGGCTCCTCCTTTAAAAGTCGTTTCTGCTTTGCGGTTGCTAGCTTAGAATTGCTTTGCCAGCTGCTCGGCTTCCTTCATGGCATCGGAAACACGCTTCTCCACGTCTTCACCGATGATGTCAAGTCGCTGTGCAGCTATTAGGGAAACATCTTCCACGCCGAAGAACTTAAACATGGTGGTTACGTATTTACTTGCAAAGTCCCATTGGTCAAAAGGCGGAGTAAGGTATTCGCCACCTGTGGTCATGATAACCACGGCTTTCTTGTTCTTAAGTAAACCAACAGCTCCATTTTCTGTGTATTTAAACGTAATGCCGGTTACTGTGATGTAATCAAAGTAAGCCTTTAATATGGCTGGAATGCTTAGGTTCCACATGGGAGTTGCTATGACGTATTTGTCTGCTTCTGCAAACTGGTATGTGTATTTGAGAACTGGATGATCCTTTAGGTTGGATTTGTCTTTAGACATTATGGTGTTGATCTCTTCTCTTGACAAGAAATGGATGTTCTCCTTGTACAAATCCAATTCGATTATCTCATCCTCTGGGTGAGCTTTTTTGTATTCGTTAATAAAATGCTCTGAAATTCTGAATGTACGTGATTCCTCGTTGTTTTTTGGGTTAGCCTTGACATAAAGCACCTTTGCCATGTTCTTTCAACCTCCTCATAGCTTTACAAAGTGTTATCTGTTTCACGATTAGAATTATAACCATTCAAGACAAATGTCATTCACACATTAGAATGGGTCATAATAAACTTTTTTTAACAAAACGGGAACATGACACCGCAGTATATCTAAGCAGCAATTACCGGAAAAGCAAAAACTATTTGTGCGCCTGACAAAAGCACTTAACAATAAAACGGTTTAAATTATGGTTTATAGCCATTTTCTACTTCTAAGAAAGAGCGTCATGGCAATTACAGAGACAGCCATGAGTGTTAACGCCCAAACGTAGCCGTATGTCCAATGAAATTCAGGCATATCGAAATTCATACCGTAGATACCGGTGATCACGGTGAGTGGCATCATTATGGTGGTTATAGCTGTTAGCACCTTCATTATGTTGTTCATATTGTTTGACACACTGGACAAATAAGCATCCATGGAGGTGAAAACCATGTCGTGGTACATGTCAATCATGTCCAGAAGATGCATCAGGTGGTCATAGAGGTCCATGAGGTACATTCTGTTTTCCTCAGAAGATTGCATGGAATCATGTCTCATCATTAAGCTGAGTACATCCAGGTTGTTTGACACGCTCTTTCTCATTTGGTTTATTTCTTGCCTCAATTTAAAAATCTCATTTAGCACTTGTTGGTTTGGTCGCTGAAATATTCGTTCTTCAATTGTCTTCAGCTTATTATCAATCTTATCAAGTATGGGGAAGTAGTTTGCTATGAGTCCATCAAGCAGGTTGTAAAGCAAAAAACCGACACCCCTATTGAGTAATTCGGGCTCACTTTTAATAGTGTTTATGGTATCTTCTATGAAATTGACATCTTTTTGATGTACTGTGACCAAGTAGTTTTTAGAGATGAATGCTGAAAACTGCGATAGTTTGACAACACTTCCTTTGTTTGATGCTGCGGTCGCTTCCATTAGGAGGAACGAGTAGTTTCCGTAACTGTAGAACTTCGGTCTTTCTCCTTCCTTCAGGGCGCTCTCTACGGCAATTGCGTGAAAGTGAAACCCTTCTTCAAGTAACTTTGCTTCCTCTTGACTGGGTTTTGTCAAATCGACCCAAATTGTTTTTTGCGTGTCACTTATGGCAGTAAGTACCTGTTTTGGGTCTGTCATTTCTTCTAAATTCGAAGTCTGATTATCGTATACAAGAACTCTCAGCACAGTCTTACCCCCTTTTCTGCGATATTATCTATTTTAAGCTTTTTCGGATTTCTTTTTGTTCACACCATAAAGCTTAAGGGTAAATAGGTTTGCTACTAAGAGCAGAGCATTAAGCGGGATTTTTATAACCGCTTGAGGCATTTTCAAAAGCTAGGCGTATTCAAGAAAAGGGAGAAAGGCTTTCATTAGCGCCTAAGTAGTTTCACTTTTCTTTACAGTACTTTTCGACGGCCCATATGCCTGCTCGGTAGGTAAGTACAATTCCTTAATGGCCGTGCTTCAGCTCTGTCTGGAGTGGCAATTCCTGTATGTAGCATTCCTATTCTTCTAATTAGACGCTGTCTTCAAATTTTCCAGAAGTACTTTCTGCTGTTGTGCAGGAAGTGAACAATGAACTGACTAGAAGCAAGCATAACAGAGCACTGATTTTTCCCGCACCGACGCAGGAGAGATTTATAAACAATACTTCGCATTGAAATAGCATCACGAATAGCTAAGTGGCAAGCTATGCACCATAATAATGGTATACGCACGTTTAGTGCATGAAGGAAGAGGTGCAAATGATGAGCAAGCTTTTTACCCCTTTGCAGATTAAGGGACTTAGTTTAAAGAATCGCATTGGGATGTCTCCCATGTGCATGTACTGTGCAGGTGAAGATGGGTTAGCCACTGACTGGCATTTTGTCCATTATTCTACTAGGGCTGTTGGTGGGGTGGGTTTAATACTTCAGGAAGCTACCGCAGTGGAGAAAAGAGGCCGCATCACGGCTAATGATCTTGGGCTTTGGGATGATAACCAAATTGCTCCATTGAAGCATATTGTGGATTTTGTACACAGCGTTGAATGCAAAATAGGTGTTCAGCTGGGGCATGCTGGTAGAAAATGCGAAGTCGAGGGGGAACACATTGTGGCTCCGTCAGCCATGCATTGGAGTGACAGCTACCCCGTACCAGAGGAACTAACTATGGCTGATATACAGAAAATTGTTCAGGCTTTCGCTGAGGCAGGGAAAAGGGCAGTAAAGGCTGGATTTGACGCGTTAGAAATCCATGCTGCTCACGGTTACCTTATCCATGAATTCTTGTCACCTTTATCAAACAAAAGAACTGATAAATACGGTGGGAGAATAGAAAACAGGGTTAGGTTCCTCAGGGAAGTTCTGGAGGCAGTAAGGAGCAATGTTCCAGAGGATATGCCCATTTTCATGCGCGTTTCGGCAACCGATTATGTGGAAGGTGGGCTCGATATTGATGAGACCATAGCCATCGTGAACATGGTGAAGGATTTGGTTGATGTTGTGGACTGTAGCTCGGGCGGGCTCTTGTCGCCACGCATCGACCTTTATCCAGGCTATCAAATCGGGTTTGCAGAGGCAGTAAAAAGGGAAACGGGTGTAGCTACTGCTGCTGTAGGCCTAATAACAAGTCCTGAAATGGCTGAAGAAATCATAGGTAACCAGAGAGCAGACTTAGTTTTGCTGGGTAGGGTCCTTTTAAGGCAGCCTTATTGGCCGTTGTATGCCGCTCATTTCCTAAAGGCGGACGTGGGATATCCAAAACAATATGAACGTGGCAGGTATCAGTGAGCTCACGCTCAGCAAAAGGGAAGGTGACAATGGTGTTGGAAACTGATCTGCAGCCTCACATCAGGTTGGGCAGAAATCACTCAGCTGATTATGCTCTTTTACCGGGCGATCCGGGTAGGGTTAAACGCATTGCTGCGTTTTTAGATGATGTGGAAGAGCTTGCATACAACCGCGAGTTCTACAGCGTTCGTGGTAAATACAAAGGGGTATCAGTGTTGGCTGTTTCTACTGGCATTGGCGGCCCCTCTACGGGGATAGCTGTTGAAGAACTTAACAAGATAGGCGTAAAAACGATGATACGCATTGGGAGTTGTGGTGCCCTTCAGGACAATATGAAAGTGGGCGACCTTGTAATTGCTCAAGCAGCTGTACGCGATGAAGGCACATCGAAAACATATATAGATCCTTGTTATCCTGCAGTTCCGGATCCTGATGTGATGTTCGCTATTTTGAAGTGTGCCAGGGAGCTGAACTATAGACATTACTGTGGCATCATAAGAAGCCACGATAGCTTTTACACAGACAGAGAGAATGAAATAGACAATTACTGGAGCGAGAGAGGCGTATTGGCTGCTGATATGGAGACAGCAGCTTTGTTTGTCATAGGACGTTTGCGAGAAGTCAGAACGGCTTCTATACTAAACGTGGTAACTGAAAAGACGGCAAGTTTGGAGCAGAGCATCAACGACTATGCCAGTGGAGAACGAGCAGCAGCTATGGGTGAGGAAAGGGAAATCAAGTTAGCACTGGAGACTTTCGCTTTTCTGAGCGGCTTAGAATTGTCTTCCACTTGAACTGTAAAAGAAGAGCTCCACTGTGTATCGGTCGTCCAAAATAGGTAGTTGAGCACACCTTTTTGTCCCCATGGATTAACAGGGGAACCACCTGCGCCCGTGCTGGCGGCAGGTACCAGGCTGGTCCAGTCAATAGAGGAAGGATAATCACGATAGCGATGATGCATGTGCCTAAGCTCCGCTTTCACATGTCGCTAAGGCGCCATTTTTAAACCCTTACTTGTTTATACACTTGCTGGGAAATCTCTGGGCCTCCCAGTAAAATCATAACGCTGTTAAAAGATATGGGTTATTCGCATTTAGAGTATTACATGAGATAGCACATGGTTGGTGCTCTTTTTAGGGCTAGTCGACCTCTTTGCCCTTGATCGAAAACTGTTGTACTGTTGCCTTAAAACCTTCTTCGTCTTTCGGAGCCCACGTAGACACTTCAGGTTCAGGGGGGTGTTACAAAATGTTCGCTTGAATCACCTGAAACATGATAAATAAGTAATGGATTGAATTGGGTAAAAGGTGCCAATTCCCTGTCAGGTGTCTTAGGAGAGAAAGTGACTATTATCGATTCTACTGAGTTAGGCGCTATCGTGACTTGCTGGTAAGGTCCTCTCCTGTTTGTACTAACTGTAGACGTTGAAGAAGCTGCAGCGTCGGGAGGTAAATACATCTTCGCATCTAAATCAGTGCCAGTAGGACTAACCCCATCAACAATCACTTCCTTACTGCATGTGTTTCGAAGACCGAAAAGTTTGGTGGGATCGAGAAAATAGGGGTGCTAGGATCGCTTTTCTGCTTTAAGGCAAGGTGTCGCGTCTGATGGCTCTCGCACTTTAATGATCCAGTGGACTGGGAAAACGAAATTATTTTTCGTTCCTGCAACTTTCACACTGGTTATTTCATGTACGCCTTCTGTTAAGTTTGATAGCTCCACTGTCAGATAAGAAAATTTGTATTGACGGTTTGTACCGTAAGTCTGGATGAAATCTGCGGGCCAGTATATCCAAGCGTTTTCAGAGGTAGGTTCTCCATCCATGACTACATTAAAGGCGGCTTGTGTATACTGTTGGGGGTACTCATAGTCTTCTCCAGTACCGACCTCATTATGGGTATGTACGCTATAGCCTTTTCGTCTGTGGTAATGCCTGTGTAACCTTCCCACTTTGCTAAGTAAAGTCCGTCTTCCAGTTTACTTTGTTGTGTAGCACAACCAATCAGTGACAGGCAAACTAGGAGCAAACAGCTCAGAGTGGTTATCCGAAACATTCTCTTATTTCCACTCTTATACATTTAGTCCCCTTCCTTTTTCCACCTCGTGCATGGGTGTGGATTCCCTACATGTATGTTAGATTACTTTTGTTGTCTGGTGCCCCTCTACATAAAGTAACACTTACATATTGGAAAAGATTTTCTAAACAAGGCTTGGTAAAAGGGGGCCGGCTTTCGGCCAGCCCCGTTATAAGCAGTTGTTTTAACCTGCTTGGTATGTTATTCTGATGCTCTTTGTATCAGGTAGCCATTCTACATCGCAACCAAGAGATTCTGCTACAAACCTTAAAGGAACCATGGTTCTGCTGTTTGTGATTTCTGGTACCACATTGGGGTTAGACGGGTCGATCATTACTTCTTGGCCATTAACCTTAGCCTTGTTCTTTCCTATCCAAAGGTTTATGGACTTTCCTTCATAGGTTATATCAACGCGTCTGTCAGCAGAGTCCCATTCAACCTGCCCGCCCATGGCTTCAACAACGGCCCTAATGGGAAGCAGCGTGCGGCTGTTCTTTATGATTGGTGGTGCATCCAGGATTTTGGTTTGATTATTTACCTTGAACTGCGGCTTTCCGACTTGGAGTTCAATGAGATTGAGTGGAACCAACTGAATAGTTATGAGTTTCCAAGTTTCCACTGTTAATTCATCCAAAACCTTTCTCCGCGCGATTACTGTGACTTTGTTCACCTGTGTTGTTAGTGGGATGTTTGCTTTGAACATTCCACTACTGTCTACGGGGACATTTTCTCCGTTTATCTCCACAAAGTTGCCCGCTTCTGTTTTTCCGCTCAGAACCAACACCGGATCTGGTTCGAATACGTACTTTGTAACGGTATACTCCTCAGGAATATTCACTGTTAACGATGGGGGAGTTGTATCTGGACTGTTCTTTACTTGAATGTAGCCCGATGCAGTCTCCACATTTATGTACACGTATTGTTGTTCTTTTACCGATATGCCGGAATCAGAAGCAGCTATAACATATTTGTATTTTCCATCCTTCACAGGAAACTTGTCCTCGCCTAAGCCGTTCCAGACAGCTTTGTAATGTCCTATTAACAGTCCTCTCTCAGAGTAAAAAGTGGTTACCGTGGCATTGTTTTCATCAAGTATGGACACTTCAACCAATGAGACCAAGTTCATCAAATATCCATATGGAATTGTGGTTGGGGTGTCCACAAGCGCGGCTGGACCATCAATAGAGCCAAACCTCAATGTGAAGTCAATTGTCAC
>Ga0209508_1003126_pt1 | contig 10038 bp, 15 predicted proteins | sample AD_UKC129_MetaG_FD_184427 | JGI IMG/M metagenome (GOLD analysis project Ga0209508, IMG submission 184427) | Active sludge microbial communities of municipal wastewater-treating anaerobic digesters from Canada - AD_UKC129_MetaG (SPAdes) (version 2) | ecosystem: Engineered > Bioreactor > Anaerobic... | reverse complement strand
AACGAAACAATAGATCGTTATGATGCATATTACGTTGACTATGCCTATGAATATTATTGTGGTCATTGTTTTAACGAACTATATACGTATTGCGACCACTGTGATTGTACAATACGGCGGGAGGATGTTATTACAGTAGACCATGACGGTAACTACTGTGATGATTGCTATGACGAATTGTTTACAAAATGTAGTAATTGCGATGATGTTATACGTATAGAAGATGCTGTTGAAGCAGACTGCGAGTATTATTGCGATGATTGCTATGACGAATTGTTTACAAAATGTAGTAATTGCGATGATGTTATACGTATAGAAGATGCTGTTGAAGTAGACGGTGAGTATTATTGCGCCAGCTGCTGCAAAGAGTTGTTTACAGAATGTAGTAATTGCGGTAATGATGTTGTACGTATAGAAGATGCTGTTGAAGTAGACGGTAAGTATTATTGCGATGATTGCTATGACGAATTGTTTACAAAATGTAGTAATTGCAGCGACGTTATAGCTGTGGATAATGCTGTTGAAGTGGATGATGAATATTACTGTGATGACTGTTATGATGAGTTATTTGCAACATACCAGCCACTAGTGCGGAGTAACTTAGTGTAGTGAAGAAAGGAGAATGAATATGTATAATACCATTGATAATATAGAATGGGTATTTAAACAGGATGCGGAAGAATTGCTGGTTTCGTTAAAAGAAATATTAATGAAGCTAGGTTATAAAACAATTCGTCAGGAAAATGACTTGTTTTTATTTGCTGAAGGTTCTGTACCTGTTATGGTTGTTGCCCATGTGGATATAGTGCATAATCAACAACCTAGTATTATATTTTATGACCAGCGGTATAATGTTCTGTGGTCATCCACAGGTTTAGGAGCTGATGATAGAGCAGGTGTGCTAGGTATATTAAATATATTAGAAAAAGGGTATAAACCTTATGTGTTATTTACGAATTATGAGGAAAGCGGTGGTGCTGGTGCGTACAGTGCTGCCGATAAGTTAAAGAAAATAGTAAAAAAGAATAATATCCGGTACATTATAGAACTGGATAGAAAAGGTACGGAGGATTGCGTGTTTTACTCCTGCAGCAATAAAGAATTTGAGGAATATATAAACACGTTTGGGTTTAAAACTGCTACAGGTGTATTTAGCGACATATCTATTTTATGTCCTGCATGGGAAATTGCAGGTGTAAATTTGAGCACTGGATACTATAACCACCATACTACTGGCGAACTGCTGTATCTTAATGAACTAGAGCATACGGTAGATAGAGTATGTTCTATGCTGGACAATGTACCTGATAAGTCGTTTAAGTATGAAACAGCAGTTAGATATATTGATATAAATTACAATAAGTACGGTAGTGCATATTATAACAGTAATGCTAGCGGAAAGTATAACTACAGTAATAATAACTATGGCTATACTTTTGGTAGGTATGATTCATGGCTAGATTATGACTTGTATGCCTATGACTTGTATGCCATATATATTGATGCTGAAGATATGTATTATAGTGCTGAAATAGGTACTATGCCCATGTGGGAACAGTGGCTTGATGAAAACTTTGATATATTAGAGCCGGTAATAAAAGAAATTGTTATACAAAGTTTAGTAGATTATGGTAAAAACGACATAGCACAATATATATTACAGCAAGAAGAAGAAATTAACAAAAAGTAAATAAGAAAAAGAAAACAAAATAAGCGGTTGTAGGTATGTATGCAGCACTGTAATTGTTAGGAAAGGCAGGTGATATAAAAATAGTATATTATGCATAATTATCTGTTTGTTAAGCCTTGCTTTATAAAGCAAGGCTGTTTGTTTAGTATCTAAAAAGAGGTGATTTAATGGACAAAAAAGAAATAGCTCAAAAAATTCAAAATTTCTTAGCAGACAAAGGATTTCAGTTTGGTGTTGACAGGTACCTGTCAACACCGCATAGGTAAGGAGAGTGTTTTTAATGAAAGTAATCAAAGGTAATATACTAAATCAAAAAAAGGGTATCATCTTACACCAAGTAAACTGCAAGGGTGTCATGGGTGCAGGTATTGCGAAACAAATACGTTCGCTTTACCCGCAGCACTATATAGATTATATAAATAGTCAACAAAAACTTGGTAATATTGTGATTACCCATGTATCACCATCATTAACCATCATAGGCTTATTTGCTCAAGATGGTTATGGTAGGCATAAACAATATACCGACTATAACGCACTTGAGCAATGCCTAATCAAAGTTGCACAACTTAATGAACAACATATTTTTGCACCATATAAAATTGGTTGCGGATTGGGTGGTGGTGATTGGGAGATTGTGCAGCAATTGTTTAAAAAACACTTGCCGCAAACCACATTTGTAAAGTTGGGGGGTTAAAACCCCCTTTTTAATATAAATATTAAAATTAAAAGGAGAGTGTTTTTTAATGAAAAGAGAAGAAATGTTATTACAAGCAATAAGGGAGGGATTTTGTGAAAACCAATCTAACTCCTACTCCTAAAGAAATGTTCTGCTCAGTTGTGAAAGGTGTCAATTTTATAACACCAAATGTAGAAAAGTATGGACAGGCAGGTCGCTATATATATGAGCTATCTAGCGGCAGAGCATTAGACGGCGGTTTAATATACGGAGTAACAGTAGTAGAAGTCAAGGAAGGAGGGATGTTGGAAAAAGTTAATGATTTGTCAAAGTGTTTCTTCAGTAAAGACGACGTTGTGCACTATTTAAACTATTTGACGGCAAATTAAAAGGAGGGTATTGTAACTTGGATAAAATTACAATAAATGACATTTTAAAAAAAGAAGAACGCATCGTAGCTTTAGATGAAGCAATACAAGGTGCAGAAAAAGTTAAACCCATAGCTACTGAATATAGTACAGTATTGCCCGCTTTGTTGGATGTGTTTACAGTATACGCACAAAATAGCAGGGACTGTGCTATACAAGAATACTACACTCTGCTAGAGATAGAAGATAATGAAAGTGAGGCTGATGAATAATGAAAAATTATGGTATACCTAATTTTAAACAGATTAGTAATGACATTATTTTAGTGGTGTTGGAAAATATGCAAAATGGGTGCTTATTTAAAACACCTGATGGTATGTTAGAACTAGTAAAAAATAGTAAATATGACAGTTTAAAAGTAATTACAGACAAAAGGCAAGTAGGTTATTACCTTAATCAGAATGATGCTGTGTTTGCAGAATTAGGTATAGTACATGAATTACGGCACTTAGGTTCATACAAGTATCAGAGTACCCATGTTTTTTATGAGAAAGATATTGCACCAGATGTGCTTGAAGCAGAAGCAGATAAATTTTATGGTACTGTCATTGAACCTTTAGAACGACAAGCTAAAGCACGCCGATACGAACGGTATTATAAAAATAAAAATAATAAAACTGCATCTACTGCACAAGCAGAAAACAGGGTAGAAACAGTAACATCTTCTGCTACTAAAGAAGATTTGTTTAATGCCAGAGTCGCTAAACTTAAGCAATTACTGGGATTGGACAACCAATATACTAATGTTATTGATGTAGTAAATATAACTATTGCGCGTGATGACTTACTTTTGCTAACGGAAGTCTTACTTGGCAAAGCAAGTGGCAGTATAAAAATATCAGTTAAACAAGAACATGATAGCAACTATATAAAAGGTGGTGATTAAATGCATATGTGATCCACTGGTTTTGCTAAAGGAGGGAATTTTGTAATGGGATATGATGGGCAGAGTAAAATAAAACAGTTAAAGGAGGAATTAAATAATGCTAAATTGGAATTGCAAATAGCAGAGCAAAACTTCAATAATGCTGAACCGGAGTTTATAGATGTAGCAGTTTTTGAAGTAACTAGTGCTAGATTAAAATATGATGCTTTAATAAAACGATACAAAAAGGCTGTGTTATTAAATGCATTAAACACACATCAAAAAACTAAAAGTATATAAAAGGAGTGTTATATGCTAAAGAAATGTATTGCGGCTATATTAGTAATAATTAGTTTATGGTTAACTGCGACACTTTTAACAAAAGAACCTGTGGTAAAACCACAAGTAAAACAAGTAATACCAACAACGGTGATTGAAATTGAACCACAGGTTAATACTTCTGAATCAATACAGGAATTTGTACCTGTACGCACAATGCGTATGGAAGCGACAGCATATTGTTTAACTACACCTACAGCCACAGGCACTATACCTGCTGTTGGTACTGTGGCGGTAGACCCTAAAGTAATACCCTTATACGCAAAACTGTATGTTGTCGGCTATGGTGATGCTGTCGCATTAGATACTGGAGGTGATATAAAAGGCAATAGAATTGATTTGTGGTTTGCAACAGAACAGGAAGCTATATCCTTCGGCAGAAGGATGGTTACAGTAATTATTAAAGAGTAAAAATTTAAGTTGCTTTGGGTATTTCCTTGTGTTACACTTAGTCTATACTAATCTACAATAATCTGCAATAGTCGGAGGTGGTTAGTAATTAGTGGAGAAAATCTACAAAAACTTACTGAAGCACAAAAAGCAGGTATAGACTTTTTATTGCAAACTAAACGTGCATTGCTTGCAGATGACATAGGTTTTGGTAAAACTGCACAAGCATCTGTAGCAGCGTCATTAACTAATGCCCCACAGGTATTGGTAATAACTAAGAAGTCGTTATTATGGCAGTGGTGCAAAGAAATAACTTATTGGACAGGCCATAGTGTTCAGGAATATACAACAAGGAGTAAAAGTATTCCTGAAACAAAATTTGTAATAACTAATTATGATACGGTTGTTCGTCGAATAGATGAACTGCTTGCTAAAAAATTTAAAGTGATTATTTTAGATGAAGCCACAGCCATAAAAAACCGCAAAACTATACGCAGTAAAACAGTAAAAAAGCTGGCTAAGCCAGCCGAATATGTGTTTGCCTTAACAGGTACGCCAATAAGCAATCAACCAGCGGAATTATGGCACATATTGCATACACTTAATCCTAAAGGTTTTGCTAGTTATTGGCGTTTTATTAATGAATATTGCGATGTAGTTGTAGAAAAATATGGTAAGCGTAGCTTTAGTAAAATTGTAGGCATTAAAGACACAAACAGTTTAGCTAAGGTGCTTGAACCTATTATGCTACGCAGAACCATAGACTCACTTAATTTACCAGAACCTGTGGAAGAAGCTGTGTACTTGCAGTTAACACCGCTGCAGCATAAGTTATACAAGCAGATGGAGGAAACCTTTATGACATGGGTTAATTCTCCAGAAGCTGAAGAATTAAGCGGTGTAGTATTTGCAAGAAATGCTTTAGCTAAAACAATTAGGCTAAGGCAAATAGCTTGTTCGCCTGCTTTGATTGGTGATAAGGATGAAAGCTGTAAAACAGAAGCAGTTATGGATTTAGTAGACGCAATAGCACCATTTGAAAAAATTATTATATTTACTAATTTTAAGAATTATGCAAATATTCTTGCAAAAAAGCTGGCAGATTTTAAACCTGTGGTAATTACTGGTGCAGTCAACGATGCAGGCAGAGCAAAGGCACAACAAACATTTTTAGAAGATGATGAGTGTAGAGTCATGATCTGTACTATCATGGCTGCGTCTGAAGGATTAAATTTGCAGGTGGCATCTACAATTATATTTACTGACTTAGATTATGTGCCTGCAAATATTAGACAAGCGGTAGGTAGAGCCTATCGCAGAGGACAAACTAAAGCAGTTAAAATTATTAAATTAGTTTGTTCCGGTACAGTTGAAGAAAGTGTGCTAAATATACTAAAGCATAAAGAAACAGTGTTATCTGATATGGAATATGTAAATTTATTAATTAAAGACATGCGTAATAAATAAAGAAAGGGTGGTATATTTTGAAGGAACCTAAATTGGTGTATACAGTTGCGGAGGTAGCTGAATTACTTAGTATTTCAGAAACAAGTGTACGCAGATTAATAGCAAAAGGTGTATTACGTAAAGTTGATTGGTCGCTAGAAGCTACTAGAATTCTTGCACAAGATGTGCATAAGTTAGTTGAAAAGAGAAAGGTTGATGATAAAAATGACCAGTGATGGTAATGTCATTACTATAACCATTCGTCGAAATGGTGTTATTGACGATATAAATGATACTGTAATTGATTGCAATAAATACCTTACAGCAGCATTAACAGATAAAAATGAATTTATATTAACAGCTTTTTGCGATAAAACGTTTATAGAAAATATAATTGCTAGATTACAGGTAGTGCTTCTTACGCAATTATGCAACTACGATTTAGGTGAAATGCTAGCATCTTTGTATGCTATAGAAAGTGCTTTTAGTAACTTCCTGAACGAGCAAGCTGATGAAGGTTTTATCATAGAAATAGACGGAGGTGAAGAAGTGTGCTAACTGTTAGTGCGTCAATGCTTAGTACCTATAAAGTATGCCCTAGATTATACTATTTCAGGTACATTGAAAATCTTGTACCAGCATCTATGGATGAAAAATTAGTAGCAGGCTCAGGTATGCACATAGGAATTGCAGCCTATTATAAAAACAATATGGATAGAAATATAGCATTTGACTATTTAACTGCTTGGAAAAACCTGCTGTGGGAAAAGTACCATGCTTTACCATTAGTAGCACAAACGGATGAGCAGGCAAATGAAATAAGCGATGCTGTGGATATGAGTTATAAATTACTTGAATATTATTTAGATTTTGCTCAAGTTAACGATGCATTTAAAGTAAACGCTATTGAGCAAGATTTTGAAGTACCTGTGTGGAAACCGGATAATAAAGTCATGCGCGGTGTACGATTTAAAGGTACATTTGACGGTATTGTTACAGATCACAACAACAATGTGTGGTTACTGGAGCATAAATCCGCTGCATCTTTTCCACAGGATATAGTGCTGCAATTAGACCATCAAGCCAATTACTATTATTTAGCGGCAACTCAATTATTAGGTAAACCTAGAGGTATTCTATACAATGTGGTGCGTAAAATTAAACGACCTAATCAAGTAAAAGACGATATAGTTAAACGCATTTCGGTTATCCGTAATGAAGATGAATTATTAGCTATCAAAAATGATTTGTACTACACTGTGCAAAATCTTAAAAAAGATATGCCTATTATGCAGCACAAGTTTTGTGCAGGTCTGCACTGCACATGGCGTTGCAGCTATACAAGCCTTTGTACTGCTATGAACGCAGGTATGGATTGGCGGTATATAGCTGAAGCAAAGTATGTAGTAGAACCTGAGCGTGAGTCTTGGGAGGACAAGCTTAACGCTGTGGCTAAGCGTATTACAGAACAAAGAGTTTTAAAGGAAATTAATGAAGGGGGTAAGTCATATGAGTAAACTAACAACAGATACTAAAACAGCTCATAAGAAAATAATATCTTTAACAGAAAGACCATCGTATATTAAGGGCTTGATATATGCTGATGCTGGTAAAGGTAAAAGCTGGTTAGCTGCGACTGCACCTAAACCTTTAATTTTACTGGGTGAAGCTGATGTAACAATAGCTACCCTTAAAGCGTTACAAAAAACCAAAGGCATTGTTCCAGATATTTGGGAAATTAATTCTTTAGACGATATAGCAGAAGCATATGAATTTTTATGTAACGGTAATCATGATTACGAAACCGTTGTAATTGACGGTTTAACAGATATTAACAGCAGAATTAAACGTGCTGCTGTGGAACACGCTGTATCTAAAAGAGATACGCATGACCCAGATATTCTTGAACAAAGCGACTGGAATCGTGTTGGCGAAAAAATGCGTAATTTAGTACGCAGTTTTAGAGATTTGCCGATGCACGTCATCATGACAGCACTAGTTATGGATATTAGATCAGAAATGATGTACGCACCTTTTGTGCAACCTAAAAATTTAGCACTAGAGTTACCAGCATACTTTAACTTTGTGGCATTACTTGATGCAGATACCGATGCTGATGGTGTTGTTACACGCAGGTTGTATGTGCAACCATCTGATAGATATGTATCTAAAAATCCAAGTGGTGCTTTAGACCCAATAGAGTACAATCCTGATTTGGGAGTTTTGTTTCCAAAAATTCTTGCAGCAATTTAAAGGGGGTGCGCTTATAGAGAGGTTGTTGGGTGTATTTAATTAAATCAGTAACAGATTATTAAAATTTATTAAAGGAGGAAGATAATTATGCCAAAATTAAATTTATCTTTTAGTGATTATGATGGAGATTTAAATGTAGGTAAATTTGAGCCTGTACCAAAAGGTATATATGAAGTAACTATTGATGCTTCTTGGTCAGATGAGATCCGCACTAGTCAAAATGGTACACAGTACATCAGTTTATGCTTTGTCATTAACGATGGTGAGTATGCTAATCGTAAAATTTTCGACAATTTTATGATTGAAGGTAAAGGTATTTGGAAGTTAGGCAAACTGCTTGTAGCTATAGATATGCTTGATCCAGCCAATCCCAGTGATGTAAGAATCGATACTAGAGATTTGCATGACAAAGTCTTAAAAGTTAGAGTTGACCAAAGAGAATATAATGGTGAAATAAAGAATGAGATTAAGGACTTCTTACCTTTATCTGCTAAAGATACTAGCAATAATACTAGGAAAGGTAAATTAGCGTTCTAATGAATAATCCAGTAATACTAGCATTAGATCCAGGAGTTACTACAGGTTATATACTGGCGTCAGAACCGCTTACTTATATCGAGTGTGGTGAGGTCGTTAATTTCAACGACCTCCTGCCTGTTTTAAATAAAGCAGATAAGGTAATTATAGAGTCCTTCACATTATATCCTTGGAAGGCACAGCAACAAGCATTTTCAAACATACCGTCTGCAGAAATTATTGGTCGTATTAAGGAATGGTGCAGTATAAACGGTGTGGAAGTGGTAGAGCAACAGCCATCAAAACGGATAGTTGCTACTGATAAACTATTAAAAGCCACAGGTGTGTGGCAATTTACGCGAGGCAAAAAACACGCACGAGATGCCGCAAGACACTTACTAGCGTACTATTTAAACAATGGCGATGAAACAGTATTACGTTCCTTGTGGCAAGCCATTGTAACATACAAAGAATCTAATGAGTTTGATAAAGTGGAATAATCTTATTTTGAATAATAAAAAATTAGTGAGGTGTCATATTAATGAGCAGATGTATAGCATTTACACCATCAGACGATAAAATAGTGATTTGGTATGATGTGCAAAGCATAATACTAGAACCGGCAGTAAACAGGCAAGGATACGTTGTACGCATACAAAGAGCAGGCACTACACAATCAGAGGCAGTGTTTAACAATCTTACTAAAGAACAAATGGCAATACTGTTTAAACAGTTGGCGTCGTGGGAGAACGACAACGCAAAGGGTATGTTCATTTTAAAAGTACCACAAACAGCCCCTGCGGAAATAAAGCAATCTGATGGAGGTATTACGTCAAATGAAACAACATCAGAACAATCTGCATCAGAACAATTTACAGCAGAGCAATCTGCAGCAGAAAAACCAAAACGATCCACAAGAAAGAGTAGAAATAACAAGCTATGATTTATGCGACTGTGAAAACTGTGGTTTATACGGTTGCAGAAGAATACTACGCATACTGCCTACTACAAAAACTAAAATAGCTGTAGTAACTGACATGTTTCATAGTAATGCTAATAGGGTTACAAACATTTTTTACGGTAGAGCGGGTAGTATTTTTGAAAAGGCACTGCATGATGCTGGTTTAGGTTTCTCTGATTGTTTTTTAACAGCAACAGTTGCTTGTGTTCCTAAGGGTTTCAGAGAACCTAAAGCATCAGAAGTAAAGTGCTGTAAGAATCGTTTATTCCATGAATTAAAAAGTATGAAAGAATTAAAAGTAATTGTAGCAGTAGGGGCAATAGCAATGAAACTGCTATTGCCCAATAAACGCAGTATTTACAAAGAAAGAGGTAATGTGGTCTGGTCAGATGATTTTGGCTGCTACGTTATACCAGTAATGCATCCGTCTAACGTAGTACGCACACCGTCAATGTATAAAGAATTTGCTAA
>Ga0209508_1003124_pt1 | contig 10043 bp, 10 predicted proteins | sample AD_UKC129_MetaG_FD_184427 | JGI IMG/M metagenome (GOLD analysis project Ga0209508, IMG submission 184427) | Active sludge microbial communities of municipal wastewater-treating anaerobic digesters from Canada - AD_UKC129_MetaG (SPAdes) (version 2) | ecosystem: Engineered > Bioreactor > Anaerobic... | reverse complement strand
TTTATTAATGGTATTAACATTATTAAGATCATCAAGGCCAATATCTTCCATTGTAACAAACTCTTTAGTATGATATTCATTATCATGATCTATTGGCTTCATCCTTGTGAATTCTTTCCAGTCATATCCAAACGCTGTTATTTCTTTCATTTGTCTTTTTATATCATCAACTGTAAATAATAAATATTGTTCTTCCTGATTGGGCATGTTTACTTTCCTCCTTTTTTCTTCTTATATTTGTTCTGGGTGTAATTCATATGCGTTTATGAAAATCTGATATTATATCTTTTATGAATACAGTATAATTTAATTTTTAATATACTTTTCATTTAATCATATTATCACTTAAGTTAATCAATTTCACAAAATTCTCTAACATGTCGAAGTCTATTCATCCAACCATTATAAAATCTGCGTTGAGATGGATTATTAGCAACTATAGCATCATAAAATGATTTTCTTATGTCACAATATACTTTTACAATGACATCTATTTCTATTGCAGATAAAGCTTGATTCAATGCTGCTAATGTCAATGGTCCAATAGCACCATCAACACTTAATGTAGCACCAAGTGCATTTAGTGTTCTTTGTATGAATCTTGCTGAATTACCAACACCATGATTGACAGATGCATCAAAATGAGCAAATGCTAAAGGATGAGGCATCTGATCACATTTAGCTCTTAAATAATAATTAATTTCATATATCTTTCTAACAGATTCTAAATCATTGGTTAGAGACTCTATAGTAACTGTAGATGGAACTATACCTTGTTTTATAGCAGATTTAAGAGTAGATTCTGTTATACCTCTATTAGTCTTTCCACCTTTATCAAGTGGATCATTAACAAATCCACCTTCATACTTTAATACTTCATTTAAATACTCATTAGGTAATCTTGGATATTTTTTACCTTTTTCTAACAATGTGCTGACATCTCCTTATTCAAATACTTTTATCCATTACTTTGTTCCAAGTTGATTAATGGATATACCTATTTAGAATAATATATTAATATCCTTCTTTTGGATTATCAGTATCATCTTCATCATATAATTTAATATTACTATCTGGTTTAAACTTCCAAGGTTCAATGACTTTTTCATCTATATTCTTAATTTTATTTATTTTTGCAACTTGCTCTTTAGTTCTTCCATTAGTATAGAATGCTGCAAATGTGCCAAATATACCAGTCCAGTATCCTGCAAATATAACCCATTGTTGATCAAGACTTAAAGTTGATCTATACATACTGATAGTTATAAAGAATATATGTATATTGATCCATAGAACTATTAGAAGTATAATCCTTCTGACTCCTTTATAATCTTCAATAAATGTACGTAATGATTTACCTATTTTGGGTAATACTTTCTTCAAAATAGTATTAAAAATATTATTTAACACCATTCACTACACCACTCATTAAAGCTTTTGTATTTGGTTCTATCAATTTTATATTCAAAGTTATTATCAAATAAAAGAGTATCATAATACTTAGTCAAATCAAACATATTTATACTACAATTTGAATTATCATAATATTTATCTAAACTTAAACTGGTATGATATCTTATACAAGAACATATATCATCTATACCATCATGCCAGTTTCTATTAGATGGTAATATTATTATCTGTTTATTACATCTCACTGCTTCTTCTAATGTGGTTGGCCAGGGATCTATAAATACAGTAGACATTGGATATACGAAATGAGTTATATTGGAGAAGAATTCATCTTTATTAGTTGTATGTATAAAAGAAGGACATTCTATTATTTGTTCTCCAAGAATATATACACTATCTATATATGCTTCATTATCTTTGACAAATTGTTTAAACCATTCTTTTGTTCCTCTATATATACTATTATAATATCCAATCACTATTTTATCTTTTACATTATTATTGTTGCATTTATAATTATACATCATAGGTATACAATATTTATATCCATCTATCTCTTTATAAATTGAAAAGCCATTAGTAGCACTATTCTTCCAATAGTTGACTAAGTATGGTCTTAAGAAATGAATTGCGTTAAACATTTCTGTAAAAAACTCTTTCTTTTTCTTATAGAAAAAAGGTACTTGTGTAAGCACTATATTTCGATTACATGACTTTCTAAAAAAATTGCTAATTATAATATGTCCAAGATATTTATATTTTAGATAATAAGCTACAGTTGTTGCCTTTTGACCATCATTTTGTGGATTAGAAATTATTAAGTTATACATTTTTAACTACATCTCTGTATTTTATTATATCTTCTTTTTGTTTGTTAATTAAATATGGTAATAATTTGATATCTTTATATCTAATAGGAGAGTAAAAACAAGTACATATATCTAAATTACATCGTCTATGTTGCTTATTAACAATATTAAAATGTTTTAATTTAGATTTTGACCAACAGGAATATCTTTCTGACCAAAAACATGATGATGCTACATATCCATCTTCTTCAACAGTAATATTTTGCAAGGCACTCGTACAATAATATCCTTTAAAAGGATTATTCTTTTGTGTTCTAATATCAAATAAGGAACATATTTCTTCAGTGTTATCATCATAATGAATAAGTAATTTATTTTTAATAGCATGATACAGTCTAAAATCAGATACATTTCTTAATTTAGTAATATCAGATCCAAATAATGGAATAACCTTAACATTATTAGATTGTAAATATAATAACATATCTTTACTTATATTATTAGGATCAATAATAGCTCTAGCAGAGGCATCTACATTATTAGATGTTAGATAATCCATCTTCTTAATATATTCTTCTATATTTTTTAGTTGGGACATATGTATGCTTATACACACAGATATATTTCTATTATGTAACTTTGCAATGTTATTTGCTTTTACATATATACTAGCATTTTCTAAACCATTAGTAATTATAAATAGTTCATTTACTAATGGTTTACTTGCGCATAATTCTATAATATCAAAAAAATATGGTGATAAAGTTGGTTCTCCTCCAGTTATGTTTATATCAACTAAATGACTATTATTTATATCATTAAAATATATATCCATAAAGTTACTTAAAAGTATAGGTGAAAGGTTATATTTTTTATTATTTTGCAAATGCATCTGGTATACACAATATTCACAGCGTAAATTACACTGATTTGTAATGTTTAATGTTAATTTATAAATATTCTCTAATCCATAAGCATATTCTATATTAGCCATAATTTCTCATCTCATTGTTTATATATCTGCAATATTCTTCTATACCATCATACATTGATTTTTGAACAAGATATCCTAAATAATTCTTAGCTTTATCAGAAGATCCCCACACCACATCTATATCACCTAAATTTTTTTCAGATTTTAATGTATAATTTGGTGTTTTATTCAATAACTTATATAATAAGTTAACTAAATCAATTAAAGCTATTGGTTCATCATCTACTGTGATATTAAACACATTTCCAAAACATTCTTTATTATCTGTTTCTAAAGCAAGTATATTAGCATGAACTATATTATCTATAGGTACAAACTGTCTTCTTTGTTGACCATTATTAAATAATACTATAGGTTCATCACTCATTATCTTTTCAGCAAACATTGGAACTACACCTTTATAACTATAATACTTAATTGGTGCAAATATATTGTAGTATCTCAATGCTATAGTCTCTAAACCAAATAGATTATGATATTGTGTTAACAACATTTCTCCAGCATATTTTGTAATACCATATACAGACTCTGGATTTGGTGTTAAATCCTCTGTGCTTGGAACTTGATTGTTCCCATATATTGAAGAACTTGATGCATATACAAATCTTTTTATATTATATAATTTTGCATAATTTAACATCTTTAATGTAAAAGCTACATTAGAATTAATATACTCATCAGATTTCTCAAGATCAAAGGATTCAGCCACACCAATTTTACCTGCTAAATGCAGTATAGCTGATACATTATAATCTTTAAATATCCTGTTTAAAGCATCTGTTTTATGTTCATCATATGCTCTATTATTAACAAAGAGAAAGTTATTATTACTCTTAATATAATGTATTCTGGAATATGGATTTCCAGATAAATTATCAACACCTATTACATAATAACCTCTTTTAAGCAATTCATTGATAGTAAATATTCCTACAGTACCTAAGCAACCAGTTACCATAATTGTCTTATTATTCATTTTATAATATCCTCCTCTATATTGAATATCTTTCTTTACCAAAGAATATATCAAAACCAACTGATTGTAAATAGGTTTTGAATGCATTAGTCTCTTCATTATATGGAAAAGCATAATATTTTGGTATATAACCAATAACATTTAAAAACCAATCAATCATAAGTTGGGTATCATATTCATAATATGATTTACCTCTGGTAATTAATTTGCTTTCTATATTCAGTATCTTTAAAATTCTTGGATCTGTTTCTCTATCATGGAAATGACTATGTCCACCAATTTCAAAGCCTAATGACATCATTTCTTTAATTTCATCAATAATCATATAAGCAGAATTATCATTATTGATTAACCACATATTATTAGCTGTGTAACAATCTGTTGCAATGGATTTGTTTTTTCTTTCAGTTAATATTCTACCAGTTGGTATACATATAATTTTTTGGTTTGGTAACATAGATATATCTTTTCTATGATGATATATAGAATACAGCGCATCATCAAATGTTAAAATATCATCTTTATCTATATATGGGATATATTCATCTTTCCATGAATGTATTAGAATTGTTTTCATCTTGATATTAAATCTTGTTTTGTCATATTCTAATTCCTTCATATTTTTCTATATTTTCTTTTTGTTTATATATCAAATATGGTAATATACTAATATCTTTATATCTAATTGGCTGATGATAACAATTACATATATCTAATGAACACTTTCTATGCTGTTTAATAATAATATTAAAATGTTGTAGCTTAGATTTAGACCAACATGAACATCTATTTGATGCAAAACATGAAGAGAATACATAAGCATCTTCATTAACAGTTATATTCTGAAATGAACTTGTACAATAATAACCTTTAAAAGGGTTATGTTTTTGTATTCTAATATCAAATAGTGAACATATTTCTTCAGTGTCATTATCATAGTGAATTAATAATTTATTTTTAACAGATGTATATAAATTTAATTCTGGTATATACTTAATTTTAGCAACATTAGACCCAAATAAAGGTGAGATTTCAATATTGTTTGATTGTAAATATAATAACGTTTCTTTATTTATCTTACTTGGATCAACAATAGCTTTAATTCTTACATATATATTATTAGATGTTAAATAATTTATTTTCTCAATATATTTATCTATTAGATTTATTTGTGACATGTGTATGCTTATACATACAAATAATAATTTATTATATTGTTTCGTTATACTATTTGCTTTAATAAATATATTTGGATCACATAGACCATTAGTCAATATGAATATATTATTTACTGAGGAATTATTTGCACATAATTCAACAATATCAAGAAAATATGGTGATAAAGTAGGTTCTCCTCCAGAGATAACCATATTAATTGGGTGTGTATTATTTATATCATTAAAATAAACATCCATAAAATTATTAACAACTATTGGAGATAAATAATGCTTGTTAACATCATTAACACGCCCATAATATAAACAATAATCACAATGTAAATTACATTGATTTGTAATAATTAATGTCAAAGTATATTCATTATCTAATCCATATGCATATTTTATATTATTCATTTTAGTCTATCTCTATCTTATATTTGACATAATATATTGTACTATGTCATCATTTGGCCCAAACATATCTAACATATCCTGCAATACATAACTGGCCAGTTCAATATATCCATTAATGTTCATATCTTCATCTAACTTTTTATATGATTTATAACCAGTGAAATTACTTTTATATTTATTATCAAAACATCTAGACATAATATTATTCAAAGTTAAAAAATCATATTTTTTCCATACCATAAACATTTGATGTAAAATTCTTGTTCTTTCTTTACGAGGCAAATCATATGTAAAAAATATTGGTATATTATTAATAGCATCATCTATATCATGCAAATCTTTAAATTTTTTATTTTGATAATTAAATACTTTAATATTATATTTGTCTTTATTAAAATACATATCAGAATTTAGTTTAAGGTCATATAAATTAAAATCTAATGCTAAATCAGAAGCATATTTAACATACTGCATAGCTACATTAGTTACAAAAGAAGGATCATCTCTATATCGTAAAAGATCTAATGAATTTGGTATAAACATAACTGAATTAAATGCTAAAGTTCCTCCTTGATTTAAAACTATTTTTTTCAAGGAATCTAAATTATTAATTATAGAGAATTCATCTTGAGTGCTAATAGAATGTCTATGAACATTATATTCAAACATACCATCAAAAGCAGAATTTATACAATTTACATTAATTTGTTTTATCAAATTTAATGAATCTTTATCTAAACGTGATAAATTAATAAAGAAACTCAACTTATTTTTTATATTATGTTGTATTAACCACTCTAACATTGTATTAAATCTATCTTTATCTCTGTTTAATTCTGTATCAAAAAATGTAATAGACACTTCTGGATATACATCACTTATATATTCTAGTATATCTTTATAATATTCTAAATTTTCCAATGATGTATATGGATGAAGATTACTACCAACACAATAAGGACAACGCCCAGAACAACCATATACTGTTGAAAGGTATAATGTATCACCACAAATTTCATGAAGTTCATATGGAGTAAAATCAACTACCCATGGTTTAATAAAGTAATCATGAATATCAACATATGATGTTGAATATTCTTTATTATTTAAGAAATTGATCAATGTTGGTCCTATATCTCCAGAACATTTATGTAATTTGTTATCTAAATAGTTTTCACTAATTTTATTTAATAAAATTGTCTCTGGATTGTTATAATTTAAATTTTCTCCCCCACCAAGTAATACATGACTATTATATTTTCTAATTAAATTAAATATCAATAAATATTGAACTACTGCAGAAGCATTCTCTGCATGTGTAAATAAATATATATCTGCTTTTGGTATATTATCAACAATACTTAAAATATCTGATGCGTCATATATTTTTGACTTCTTATACTGAACAAACTTTTTACTGTGTGTCCATGAACAAGATTCTAGATTATAATCCAATGGTCTATTATTAATAAAATTACTAGTTATTTGGAGTAAATATTCTACAACATCAGCTAATTTCTGACATAAGTATAACTCTTCTTGAGGTACATCTGTAGATATAGCATGATGATTATATATAGCTGGAACATTTATATTATGATTTGGAAAAATTGGTATAATGTAATTACTATCATAATATGCAAATCTCAAAGGGAAATAATAATATGATAAATCTATATCATTATATCCTTTTACATATAAATATTGTTTCAACTCATTAAATACTTTAAAAGAAGCAGCGTGCGATACAAGCATAATTACTTTGGTCACTTTATGTTTCCTCCTCTAGGTATAGATCAATCTAAATTTTAAATAATCATGATTGTTACATTGCCTACAAGCAGCATCTTTTAATTTACTATCTTTTAAATTACATCTTATATCATTATATAAATTGCTATACCATAGTTCTAAAATATTATTATAGTTTAAAACATTATCAAATACAGTTTTATCCATAGCATCTATACAGCAATATCTTATACCACCATTTACATTAATAGGCAACTGAATAAATGGAAATATACATGGTTCATCTACAACATCAGAAGGACCAACATTTACAGTTCCCAATCTATTATTATAAAAAGATTTGTCTGTATTATATACTTCAGAATATCTTATATTTAATTTATTATTAATATCTCCCCAATAATCAGGAGCCTTATTATAAGATATATTATATCTATCAAATAACTGTAAGCATTTATTCTTATCATCTTCAGTGTAGAAATCACACATAAGATAATTCAATTTACTTTTTATTAACTCTTCTATTCTATCTTGTATTAAAGTTGTATTAGTAAATAATACTGTACGAAATTGAGAATAAGCATGTTTTAATTTATTAATTCTATTAAATATATTATCATCCAATAATGGTTCTCCATGACCATTCATACACACAGTAACTTTATTTTTGTTTTTAATTTGTCCAATTAAATATAATATATGATTAAATAATTCCTCAGACATTATAGTTTTATTTACTCTCCGACCTTCACCAACTGGGCAAAAACTACATGCAAGATTACAATAGTTGATAGTCTCAATATATATAATATCTAAAGATGGTAATATATTATATTTAATCATATAATTTATTAATTGCTTTCTCTTATTAATATCCTCAGCATATCTATACATATGAATAGGATATGGTATATTATATCTGTAATGAAAAGTATTCTTTATACTGTCTGGAATATTAAACATATTACTTATCAATCCTTTATTATCTGATATAAAAAATCATCATCATGCATAAATAATTCATCTTCAATGTCCTGTTTAGTTATAGATAACAATTGATCTTTATTGTCATTAATTCCAAACAAATTTAAATAATAATGTAAACCATCATCAAATGACTTTGGCTTGCTATAATAATATACTGGCTTACCAAGCCAAATCATTTCAAATATTAGTTTACCTATATTTTCACTGTATGTGCCAGTATTAGATAGATATCTCCTACAAAAATGAAACTCTTTTACTTTATATATATCTGTATTTATATTCTTCTGTTTTTTTAAATCATTATAAACATATTTAGCATCAATTGGTATATAATGTGATGATTTTAATATATGATTAGAAACTGGTATACTATAGTATTTTAACTTATTTAATCTGGTATCTGATAATTTAATATAATATTCATAAGAATCTTTCCATGGAGATATTTTAATATTAGACTTATTACATAATATTATAGCATTTTCTGGTATTATTGCAAAACAATTTTTAAAAGATTCTTCTTCATATGATTGGTAGAATCCAGCAGAATCAAACACAACAATTTTTTTATAATTTAATTTAGGTATATAATTAGAATGTACATAATAAAATGATAATAACTCTGTAGTAGTTATTAATATATCTGTTTTGACATCATCATATTGACATATATGATGATATATTATATTTATGTCTGGACAAAATGTTTTAATAAAAGTTTGATATAGTTTAAATACATTAACTATATCAGTATAACATAAAATATGAAATCTTATATTATCAAATTTTGATAGATTATAATATATATCTACTAATGTTGTGAAAGTACCACTTATATTTCTATTATCAGCCACATGCAATATATCAATCATATTAGTGTCACATCTCCATATATTTTGGTATTTCACATGTGCAATATGTACAATGAGTATTAGTACATATATAATATTTATTCCAATTTAATTTATACCAATTCCAAAATTTTTTACTCAATGCAGATTGCTTAGTAATATCAGAACATGATAATTTAAGTAGAGTATTGGGTAATATATCAATCATAGTATATTTTTTACACAACCAATTATAAAAATTACCATAATTAAATCTAGCATCTGTATATATTAACGGTTTAAATGATTTATAAACACATTCTTCTGTCTTAAAGTATAATATAGTGTAATCATCTTCATTCATATATTGTTTTAACATTTGTAATAGCTGTGTATATTTATCATTATATACCATTTTTATATATGATTTTATATTCATTTCTTTCAACTTATTGTATAACCATATAATATCATCTAGATATTGTTCTGAATTAATCATTATAATTGTAGAAAAATTAAAAGCCATATCATTAATAGTAATACATCTAGTAAAAAATTCTTTTACATTACAATGCTCTGGATGATAAGTAAATTTAATATGTAATTTTGGTATACCTTCAAATTGAACAAAATAGTCATCATATCTGTATCCATTAGACATGATGACTATTTCATTGATATTATCTGATTGTAAATATTGAACATAAT
>Ga0209508_1003121_pt1 | contig 10050 bp, 5 predicted proteins | sample AD_UKC129_MetaG_FD_184427 | JGI IMG/M metagenome (GOLD analysis project Ga0209508, IMG submission 184427) | Active sludge microbial communities of municipal wastewater-treating anaerobic digesters from Canada - AD_UKC129_MetaG (SPAdes) (version 2) | ecosystem: Engineered > Bioreactor > Anaerobic... | reverse complement strand
GTCTAAGCCCGAAGATTGGCTTAGGGCTTCCGTCGAACAAGCCTCTGACGGCACTTATTATCTGACCCTTGAAAGCCAGGTCATAGGCGAAGCACAAAGGATTAACGTTTTAGGCGACGAAAACGGCGGGCTTTACGTGGCAAAAAGCCTTGGCCTTTTAAGGGATAACGGGACCACCAACTTCATGACGACGGCGGAAGATGCCCTGATCTCCTTCGACGGTGCAAGCTACATCTCATCGGTCAACGATTTTTCAAGCGGTAGGCTCATTACGCCCTCCGACGGCTACGCCGCCGATAAGATGAGCGAGATATCGAAGGGCATATTTCTAAAGCTAAGAGGAACGGGAAAGGCCTCCATAACCGTCGACCATCACGTGCAGGGCGGCAAGATCTATGCAACCATGGAGGCTCGCGATGATGTGATCCTGTCTCACCTTGCCTCCTTTGACGAGCTGGCTTACAGGCTGGCCTTGGAGATGAATGCCCTTCACTATTCGGGCCACGGCATGGGCGAAAACGCAGACGTGACGGGAACGGCCTTCTTTAGCCCCATGGCCAAACGCGACGGAGCAGCCGCCGGACTTGAGGTCAACCCCCTGGTCGAAGAGGACTCAAGCTTAATCGCTGCTGCAGGAGACGACGGGACGGGCAAGACGTTAGGCAGCGGCGACGGCACCAAGGCGCTTGCGCTTGCACAGCTCAAGCAAAACAAGGTCATGTCGGGAGGAAGCCAGAGCTTCGAGGAATTTTACCTGAGCTTCATGGCGCGCTTGGGAGCGCAGGGACAGAGGACGACGACCATGGCAGAAAATCAGAGATCACTGACCGATCAGATCAACGCGCAGAGACAGTCCGTCATGGGCGTCAACATCGACGAGGAGATGATGGACATAATCAAGTTTCAGCAGGCCTTTGGCGCCATGGCGCGTTATATTACGACCATTGACGAGATGCTTGATACCATCATAAACCGCATGGGCACCGTCGGAAGGTGACCTTTGGAGGGATAAAGATGAGCCGTGTCACCAACTCCATGATGAACCAGGTCTTTTTGGCCGATATGCACAACAATTTGACCCGCATGCTGCAGATGCAGCGGCAGATGTCCACGGGAAAGCTGCATCAACACCCTTCAGACGACCCCTTGGCTGTGGGAAGGGAATTATCTCTTTCTACCACCATATTTGAAAACGAGCAGTACCAAAAAAACCTTGACGACGGCATAATGTGGTTATCCAACACCGATGCAGCTTTAAATCAAATTACCGACGTAATGCAGCGCATCAGGGAGCTTGCCGTCTATGCCGGAAACGGCACGTTCAGCGAGACGGAGTACGCGGCCGTCGCAGAGGAGATATCGCAGCTTCAGGAAGAGCTGATGAACACCGCTGACTTTTCCGTGGAGGGCAGATATCTTTTTTCTGGACTAAACGCCTCACAGAAGCCCTTCATGCGGGACTCCAGCGGAAAAATAGTGTACGCGGGAAACGAGCTGCACGTAGAATACGAGATGGAACGCGGCGTAAAAAGCCAGGTCTCATTTCACGGCCGCGAGGTGTTTCCCGTTGGCTACCGACAATATACGTTGGAAAGCTACGAAGTTCCCCTGTCCTTTTCCTGGACGGGCAGAAGCGAGGTACTCCAGGTCCGAGTAGGCGACAGGACTGCCAAGGTTACGATCCCCGAAAAATGGTCCGACGATAACGAAGACGGCTTACAGGACGTGTCCGATATGAACGGCTTTCGAGACCCGGGAGAGCTTAAGGGCTACAGCTTAGACGAACTGGCAAGCATCATAAACGAAAGCCTTGCCATGGGGGACGTGGGAAAGCTTGTGTCCGTGTCCGTCGAAAAGGACACGAACCGCGGAGTCCAAAGGCTCGTAATAAAAAGCCATACGGGTGAACCCCTGTCGGTCACTTCATGGCCTGCCACGGACTTCGAACCTCTTCCAAGCGACGAAAAGGTCGGCAAGCCTTTAGACCACAGCCACATAGGATTGGCCTCCTATTTGGGCATTGAGACCTCGCTGAAAAGCGTCGAATTTCCGACGGGTCAGGCCATAGACCCTACAAACAGCCCAATTTACTGGAGGCTTGAAAGCGGCGATGACTTTGCAGAGGTGCGCATAGACGGCGGGCCTGCTCTTTCCCTTCAGGACCTGGCGGACAGGCTCAACAGCGCTGCAGGAGATTGGTTGCAGGTTGTCGTTCAAAGCGACGGGGAAGAATCGTCGGGTGACGATTACGAAGCTCCAACACAAAAATTAGTCTTTCGCACCCTGAACGGTCAGGCACTTAATATATACGATCTAAATCCGACAGCAAGCGCTTCAGCGGCCGAATTCGGTTTGCAAACGGCATTGGTCATGGATGACGCAAATGCCGTATTTCCCCTGGACGGGCTTGATCCCAACATGCCCGCCTTAATCAACGTCGAAGTTGGAGGGCAAAGCTATAGCGTAAAGCTTTACCGCGACCGGATAGGCACCCTTTCGGGAGGCACATGGAACGTGGATGCCCTAAAGGTCGCCGAGGCCGTACAGTCTCAAGTCGGTGAGGATTTGATCGGCTACCGAAAGCTTGAAGACGGCCGTGTGGCCCTTTATTCAAAGACGGGCCAGGCGCTAAAGGTCACCGACCTTCCTTTCGGCGATCCGCAGTTTTCCGATTACACGTCAGGCATCGCCGCAAACTTGAGGGTTCATTCAGGCATTACCGGAGACGAAATTAACGGGACGACCGCGCCAAGCGACGGCGTTATCCGCATCCGTTCGGGCGGCAGCTCGGTTGACGTCTCCGTCTCAGCTGGAGAGACTGCCGAGGAGATCGCAAAAAAGATAAAGGGATTGTCAGGTTCCTGGCTTGATGTAAACCTATACGACGAAAATTTAAGCGACCCGTCAGGAAGCCAAAGGATTTCACTGGCGGCAAAGGACGGCTCACCTCTGGCCGTTTATGATGTTCAAGGAGATGTCGCAAGCAGCTTTCTGCAAATAGACACTGCCTTGCGCAGCGCCACCGATGTATCAGGTTGGACGGGAAGCGGGCCTTTAAGCATCACCGTCAACGGCTATACTCATACAATAGATACCAACGGCATGAATGTAAATGATTTGGTAAATACCGTAAACGCCAGGTTTCAGGGCGGCGATGTAAGGGCCGAGGTCGCAGAAAACGACACCGGAGACTTGCGGCTGGTGTTGTGGTCTCCAAAAGGATACGTCATTCATGCTCAAGGAGATATCCCGGGATTACCTGCAAGTTCACCCATAAGAGGCGGCATGGGGCCTTTCAATCAGGCTGTAGCCTCTAGGACCTCGGCCGATATAGGCTATACCGATTTCTTTGGCCTGCTTGACGACCTTATTCAAGCGGTAAAACAAGGGGATGCGGAAGGCATATCCAAGTCCATACTGCCCAAGATCGATGAGGCCATGGACGGCGTATTTCGAATCAGGACCCAGGCGGGTGCCCTGATGAAGAGGTACGAGACGTCAAGCTCGAGGCTAAAGCAGATGAACTTGAACTACAACGAGCTTTACAGCAAGGTATCGGATACCGACCTTGCCGAGGCGGCGACAAAATTTGCCATGGCACAATCCGTATACCAGGCAAGCCTGGCCACCATAGCAAGGATAATCCAGCCCACGCTGGTGGACTTTTTGCAGTGACACAGATAGAGGTGTAAGAACATGTCGGTAGCTGTTAAAGAATTGGAATTGACCTGGAAGGCTAATTTAGAGGCCCTACAAATTACACAACCTTACCTGATAGAGATCCTTGAACAGCAGGCAGTAAACTTGGGCCTTGCTTCTTGGACGGTAAGCTACAAGAGCCCTTACGTTGAGCTTTGCGACGGCAACGGCAGGCTGTGCTTCGTCGAAAACACAGGGTTAAGTTACAATTGCATCAACGAGACTCCTGAGGGCAAAAGCGCCATCGTGCTGGGGCTGGGCCTTGGCGGACATTTTTTGGCTACCTTTGACTCTATGGATGAAAACATGAGGTTTATTTGCTGTGAATTGCGTATACCTCTTTTGTATTGGGCTTTGCATTTACACGATTTCTCTCATTTAATTTCCAAGGGAAAGTTATTTTTCGTCGTTGGAGAAGAGAGATCCGACAGGGAAGCTCAGTGGCGCAAAATATCCCCATGGATTAGGCTCATGGGCAACATAGAACCCTCCATATACATACACAAGCAATATTCCGGAAGCGACATTTCAAAGATGAAGCAGTTCTTGAGCGAATATAGGGGAATGCTTCTTTCTACCATATCAACGAGCACCATTCCGCTGTTCAGAAATTTGACGGAAACGGCTCAGACTGCGGTAAATGCCTATATATACAGGGATAAAAATATCATAACCATTGAGGAAATGCAGGAACATTGGAAGGGAAAGCCTGTCGTGATCGTTTCGGCGGGACCTTCCCTGGACAGGCAGATCGAGCTTTTAAGGGAAGCGCAGCATCACTGCGTGATCGTTGCCAACGACGTCATTGCATATTATTTGATGGAAAGGGGCATAACGCCACATGTTGTAGCAGCCTTGGATTATTCCCATATAGTCTACAAAAAATTGGAAAAAGCGATCAAATTCCTATCTTCCCGCGACCCAAAGCCCGTTCTCGCCTTCGGTAGTAAAGTATATCCCAAACTGATCTGCGAATGGCCCGGTCCTCTTTTTCCTAACAAATCAGATGCCGTGGGCCCCAAAATTTGTGAAATACTGGGCTTAAATCCCTTGGATAACGGCTCCTCCGTAGCTCATTTTTGTTATTCCATAGCGCAGGCAATCTGTCCCGAAGAAGTGATATTTGTGGGCCAGGACCTTGCCTACGGAAAGGATGGCAGGAGTCATTCAGTTGGATTTGCTGAAGGATCGGCGCCTGCTGATTTGGAGTTTGAGGTCACTTCTTGGGACGGTCGCGGAACGGTCCAGTCCAATAGGCATTGGTATGGATTTCTCAGTATATTTGAGCACCTTATAACAGCTTCCCCGGTACCTGTATATAACTGCACCGAAGGCGGCGCTAGGATAAACGGCGCCATCCATGTACCTTTCAAGGAAAGGCTCGATGTGCATATTGAAGTTCCTGCTCCACCCTATTTAAAAGGCTCGAGGATAGAAAATATAGGACTTACCTTGGATAATCAACGCCGTATATTGAAATTGATAAATGTTGTTTTGAAGGATACAGAAGATATTAGAAAGGAATTTCTAAAGGTCAAGAGATTGCGTGTTTCAAGGTCCGTTAGCTCCATCAAGAAGACCTATGGGGCGGCTCTTGAAACCTGGCGGGACATTTTCTACCACTGTGAGTTTTTAAGGGGTGTAATCACCTCCCTAAGGTTCAGCAGTAGCGGCGATATATTGAGCAAGGCAATGGTTTTAATAAGGGATATTCAAGGTGCAAAAGAGATCGCCAATCTCTTTCTAGATGACGTAGAGTTCGCTCTGGCCTACTTGCAGGAGATAAAAAGCATTTGGTCCATGTTTTCGCCCATCTTTGGAAAAGAGTGTCAAGAAAATCAGGAAAGCCAGAGAGAAAGTGGCTCCATACAAATGCACGAGTTATGGCTTGCAGTGGCTTCATCGGGAGAAAGGCCGTGGTGGAGTGTCTTTTTGAACGCTGAGGACATAAACTGCGAAATATTTCTGGAACTTGTCGCGAAGGCTCACGGTGCCCATCTTCAAGCCCCCTTAAACCAGATGATAGAGGACTTACAGGAGCGGGTTCCCTCATGGCTTTACGATCTTTCGAGGAGCTGGTACGACTTTTTATATCTTGGACAGTTCGAGAAATACCTGATGTTTTTGAGGTCTTACCATAGGGCTGAGCAATTTTTAGCAGCTACAGAGTCGTCCATGGGATGGCTTGAAATCATGGCGTCCTTTCTTCCTGCGCAGCTTAGAGCGTTGGCGCCTTTTGTAAAATTTAGCGACTTCGATGATGAAGCCGATACTTCCCTTTTGGCCGACATGATTAACGTCGAAGCCTTATATTGGGAAGGAAGGCGCAGGGAATTCCTCTCCGAGTTGTCCAAATTGCTGGATAAATTTAAAGCGGAACGCAAAGTTGCACTGGCAATAGCCTCGGCTGGAAGGGGAGCATGGGTCACATCGCTTGTGATTCGGGCGTTGAATGCCTGCCTGTGCGCCCGTGTTCCTGCGGAAAAATATCAGGAAAAATTTTACGAAGCCTTTGGAATTCATGTAAAGCTACAACCCCAAAATGCCGATTAATAAATGAAGGCCCTTAATGAAAGGGGTGATTGCCACAAAGATAAAGGTTGATTTATAGGCGTATCAGGTTTTACGATAAGGCTTTCTGTCAGGATGGACAGAAAAAATTTAAAACTCACGGAGGAGGTTTTGCAAAATGAGAGTGTACCATAACATTCCTGCCCTATTTACGTATAACTCACTGAGCACAACGAACGATCAGCTTCAAAAATCCATCAACAAATTGTCCACGGGTTTGAGGATCAACAGCGCCGCTGATGACGCCGCAGGGCTGGCCATCAGCGAGAAGATGCGCGGCCAGATTAGAGGCTTGGACATGGCCGTAAGAAATGCCCAGGATGGCATATCAATGATCCAGACGGCCGAAGGCGCATTGAACGAGACTCAGTCCATCTTGCAGAGGATGCGCGAACTGAGCGTCCAGGCCGCCAACGACACCTTGACGGCAAACGACAGGCAGGCCATACAGCTTGAAATCGACCAGCTAAAAGAAGAAATCGACAGAATCGCAAACACTACTCAGTTTAACAAGAAAAAACTGCTTGATGGTTCTGCTTCCATCCTATGGTCTACCGATACCCCCGACACCAAGGTCTTCGTCAGGGGCGGCTTACGCCAGGTCGATGCTTATGGGCAAAAGACTGCTTTGGAAGGCAACTATAAGGTAACGATAGAGGCGCAGGAAATAGGCCAGGGCCAGGTTCTAAAAACCGACATATTCAAACTTAAGCACGGAAGCGCAGCGGAGATCGGCCAAGTAGCATCCTCAGACAGCAAACTTTACGACATAGATAAATTCTGGGATGCAAACGGCAAATTCATGCTCGAGGATCCCCAAACGCTTACCCTCGTTATGGGCGATGGACAACAGCGTAGCGTGACGATATATGCAGATGACACTCTGGCATCATTGGCTGAAAAACTGGGTGGAGCTATACAGGATATGCAGAGTGCCTATGTGGATACATCATCGGTTACCGCTGGCAATTTAGTGCAATATGTTGGGAGTGCTGCTACATCTGGAAACCTTGCTGTGGAGGGCACTATTGTCATATCCAGCGCCGTCGCAGGCAAGGCCGGGGAGATTACATTTATAGGTGACGAGGACCTGCTTAAAGCTTTGAGCTTGAGCCAAATCCAGGAAAGCAAAGAAAATAGGTTTACGGTTACCGTGACCGATGCACATAGCGGTGATTCGGTGGCTAATGCCAGTGTTACGGGGAACCTGCTCGTCGGTATAGTCCACGAAAATGTCGATGTGGAGTTCAATAGCATGGCAGATGTAACTGTTTCTTGGTCAACTACAGATGGCAAATGGTCTTTTGTACAGATTAGTTCAGGAACAACTGATGCATTTACCACATATATCCATTTAGCCGACAATACCACAGTCTTTCAGATCGGGGCTAATGAAGGCGAAGATATGGGAGTTGACCTCGGCGATATGTCTGTCCGATCGCTGGGAATCCATCGCGTGTTGGTCACCGACCGCGAATCGGCTGCCCGGTCCATATCTATAATCGATAGCGCCATTGATAAAGTTTCTAATCAACGGGCAAAGCTCGGCGCTTACCAGAACAGGTTGGAGCACACCATAAACAACCTGACCACTGCATCCCAGAACCTGACCGCTGCCGAAAGCCGCATCCGCGACCTCGACATGGCCCAGGAGATGATGAACTTCACGAAGCTACAGATCTTGATGCAGGCCGGCAACGCGATGCTTGCCCAGGCAAACACCCTGCCTCAGGCCGTGCTACAGTTGCTGCGGTAGTCGGCGAAATTGCTTAATGATAATTGGTTAAGCAGTTAATTTAATTTTTGCAAGGGAGGAAAGATCTTTCCTCCCTTGCAAAACAGTTAAGATAGATTGATGTTTTAAACTTAATTTCCCGTTTTGAGGAGGGAGCTTGCATGAGCGTCGACGGCATCGGCAGGTCAGGTTTCTTATCTCAAGGAAACAGCATGCTAAAGGCAGCTGATGCTGACCTTGGGAGCATTGTTTACAAAGAAGGCATCAATTCGGAAAAGTTGCGAGCGAAAACAAATTTGCGGGAATACTCCAAAGAAGACATCAAATCCGCCATCCGTAAGGCTGAACAGATGGCGATGATCTTCGACCGAAGCCTTAAATTCAAGTACGTAGAAGAAGCTGACATCTACCAGGTCCACGTCATCGACCACGCCCACGACGACAAGGTCATCCGAAAAATCCCTCCCGACGAATTAATACATTTTATAGCAAGAGTGAACGAGATGATCGGTGCTCTTTTCGAGACAAAGGTCTAAAGTACCCGCGGGAGGCCAGGTCTTGGATTTTAGGCTAGCAGGTTGATAAGTTAACGATGGGGATCAGGTCTTCAATCTTGAGTTTTAGTTAAACAGGTTAACACAGTTGCTGAAAAATGTTTCATTTCCCTTTAAATAAACTGAGGCTTACACTAAGGCCAAGCAAGACTAAGTTGTGTTGACGGAGATTTCATTAAGATGATGCAGTATTTGAGGAGGTTGGCTTAAGGCAAGATCATGGAAAGCATAAGGGAGCTTGAAAGAGGATTTATAGACGCAGAAGAAAAGCTTAACAACGCTAAAGTGATCATTGTTTTTGGAGCAAGCAGCGGCGGCAAGAAAGTTAAAGCATATTTGGAAGCTTACATGAAACTTCACGTTCATTATTTTGTTGATAACGATCCGGAAAAGTGGGATAAAAGCATAGAGGATGTCTCGATCATTTCTCCTTCGAGATTATTGTCTCTTTATAGTACATTTGCCAATCCGCTGATATGCATTGCCAGCGATTGGGCAAAAGATATATCACATCAGCTGCGAGAAATGGGGGTAAAAAACTACATCAACATTAACTATTTAGGTAAAATACAAGATAGTTCCGACCATGAAAAACTCGCAAGTCATATAACAGAGTTGGAAAAGGTATGTCATTTTCTTGCTGATACTGAATCAAAGGAAATTTTTCTCTCAATTTTGGAACATCGCAAATCTTTAGATCCTATCTGTTTGAGAGTTTCTGAGTACGATCAATATTGCCACCCCTCAATAGATTTTGCGGGGTGTAAGGTTTTATTTGATATTGGAGCGTGGACGGGGGATACAGCAATTAAATTTGCAAAACTTATAGATCAAAATGGTAAAATTGTGGCCTTTGAACCGACACCACATAGCATGGCTGATTTATGTAAAAATATTCACGATGAAGGCCTTGAAAATAAGGTTATTCCGGTAGCTGCAGGAGTAAGCGACAGAAACGGATATGCATGGATTCAGCTAGCCCAGCATAGCGGTTCTAATTGCATTTCATCAACGGGTTCCGTTTTGGTCAACATCACAACCATAGACGATTTCTGTAACGAAGTCAAAATGGTGCCCGATCTGATAAAGATGGACGTAGAAGGCAGTGAGATGGCGGCATTACGCGGGGCAACGAATGCTATTGTTAAATACGGCCCCGGACTTCAAGTGTGTATTTACCACCGCTGTGAGGATTTATGGGAAATTCCGTTGTTTCTCAAAGAACTTCGGCCTGATTATAAGCTTTATCTAGGGCATCATACTCAGAGTCTTAATGAAACGGTGTTATACGCTATGCGCTAAAAAGATGTATATCAAAATATAAATGCCTCTATAGCTCTGCGAGGGTTGTTGTTAAAGGAAAAAAGGAAGACATAGATGTCATTCACTCCTATTGCGCATCCAAACACGATGGCAATGATTTAGATACATTATGAATTATAAGGTTGTTCGATTTTAAAGTTAAAGAAACAAATCTGGAGGTGTCATATT
>Ga0209508_1003112_pt1 | contig 10080 bp, 8 predicted proteins | sample AD_UKC129_MetaG_FD_184427 | JGI IMG/M metagenome (GOLD analysis project Ga0209508, IMG submission 184427) | Active sludge microbial communities of municipal wastewater-treating anaerobic digesters from Canada - AD_UKC129_MetaG (SPAdes) (version 2) | ecosystem: Engineered > Bioreactor > Anaerobic... | reverse complement strand
ACAGAATACTGCATGTTATGGCTTAATTCTGTACATAAAAAGGCAGACGACCAAACATGATCATCTGCCTATAACTCATATGCTACTTCATTTTACTTAGTTCCACCCCAACATTTGACGTAGAACCATTAAAAAACGGGCTGTCACATGACAGCCCGTTTTTTTTATTCTTCCTTCAGCCTCTTCTCCAGGGCCTCGAGCTGGTTCTTAAGTTCTTCCGGCATGCGCTCGCCGTAGGAGCGGTAGTGTTCCTTGATGGATTCGACTTCGGCCAGCCACTCTTCCTTGTTCACGCTGAGGATCTCGCGCATGCGTTCCTCGCTGACATCCAGGCCGCTAAGATCCAGCGCGTCTATGGTAGGCATGTAACCGATGGCCGTCTTCACTGCCTTGCCCTTTCCCGATACTCTCTCGAAGACCCATTTGAGGACACGGCTGTTATCACCGTAACCGGGCCAGATGAATTTGCCGTTCTCGTCCTTGCGGAACCAGTTGACTGAGAATATCCTGGGCAGCTTTTCGGGATCAGTCTTTTTGCCCATATCAAGCCAATGCTGGAAGTAATCGCAGACATGGTATCCCATGAAGGGAAGCATGGCAAACGGGTCGCGGCGTACCTGGCCGATCTTGCTTGAGATGGCGGCTGCTGTTATTTCCGAACCCATGATGGAGCCCATGAAAACGCCATGGTTCCAGTCGAAGCTTTCATAAACCAGGGGAATGGTGCTTGGCCTGCGGCCACCCACCAGTATTGCCGAAATCGGCACGCCCCTGGGATCTTCCCATTCGGGTGCGATAACCGGGCACTGGCTGGCAGGAGCGGTGAAACGGGCATTAGGATGGGCCGCCTTCTCATTGGAATCGGGTGTCCAGTCCTTGCCCTGCCAGTCGATCAGGTGGTCCGGAGCGGGCTTTCCAATGCCTTCCCACCATATATCGCCATCGTCCGTGAGGGCTACGTTGGTGAAGATGGTGTTCTTTTCAATGGTCCTCATGGCACTGGGATTGGAATCCATGGAGGTGCCGGGCGCAACTCCGAAGAAACCGGCCTCAGGATTGATGGCATAGAGCCTTCCGTCTTCGCCGAATTTCATCCATGCGATGTCGTCGCCTATGGTTTCAACCTTCCAACCGGGAATAGTGGGCACCAGCATGGCCAGGTTGGTCTTTCCGCAGGCGCTTGGGAACGCGCCGGTGATATATTTAACCTCGCCCTCCGGGCTTGTAATCTTCAGGATGAGCATGTGTTCGGCCATCCAGCCTTCATCACGGGCCTGTACCGAGGCAATCCTGAGCGCAAAGCACTTCTTGCCCAGCAGGGCATTTCCGCCGTAGCCGGAACCGTATGACCAGATGGTCCTTTCTTCCGGGAAGTGGGTGATGTATTTCTGCTCCATGGGAGCACAGGGCCATGCCACGTCCTTCTCGCCCTCGGCAAGGGGAGCGCCTACTGAATGCAGGCAGGGCACGAATTCGCCGTCCTCGCCCAGTACGTCCAGAACAGCCTTGCCCATACGGGTCATGATGCGCATATTTATCACAACATAGGCGCTGTCGGTAATCTCCACACCGATCTTGGAAATGGGCGAACCCAGGGGACCCATGCTGAACGGAATGACATACATGGTCCTGCCCTTCATGCATCCGCGATACAGGTCGGTCATTGTCTTCTTCAGTTCAACAGGATCTATCCAGTTGTTTGTGGGGCCCGCATCCTCTTGTGTCCTGGAGGCAATGTATGTTCTTTGCTCAACCCTGGCCACGTCTGAGGGATGGCTCCGGAAAAGGTAACAGCCAGGACGCTTTTCCTGGTCGAGCGGTATGGCGCTGCCGGATGCTACAAGCTCCTGGATCAGGCGCTCATTCTCTTCTTCAGAACCGTCGCACCAATAGACATTGTCGGGTTGGCACAACTCTTCGATCTCTTTTACCCATTCCAATAACTTCTTGTGTTTAACCATATTGAATCTCCCTTCCGTAATATGACTTCTATTAAGTAAGACAAGGATTTTCAGCCTTATCAATCATTGTCATGCAACCCTGGCAAATCCCCGGCAGGGTATAACCCAAAAAATCGTTCACATAATACGAATCATCTCTATTATATCCCAGTATCCCCACTTTTGAAAGATAGATTGTGAAAAAATTCATAAAGTTTTTTCATACACAACCCACGACAAAGGCAGGGCGCGTTATAACGGCTCAGGACAAAGCATGCAAGAAGGCGCCGGTATTTAGAACTTGCAGGTATCAGGAAATATTTGCAAGTATTATTGCATCAATATTCATAAATATTACCAGGGCATGGATTATCAAGGTTCCTGCCGGCGGCAATAAGGCCATGAATCATGCTTCGGTTGGTAACCAGCGCTTTGATGTCCATTTGCGGCTGTGCCACCTGTGGAGCGAAATAAAACCCCTCAGCCATTCATCCATTGCCATGGCAGCCCACATGCCCACAAGGCCGAATCCGGCCACAACTCCAAGGATCCAGGCGCCAAGTGTGGCAACGCTCCACATGGAAATGATGCCGATTATTACCGGAAAGACCGCGTCACCGGAACCTTTCAGGGCATTTATGATCACAACGTTGAAGGTACGGCCGGGTTCCAGGAAGGCATCGGCCATCAGCACCATGGCGCTCAGCTTGATAATTTCAGTATCATCTGTGAAGATCCTGATGAATGTCCCGCCGAACAGGAAGAATACGGCGCTTATGCCCAATGTAACAAGCAGGGCTTTCCTGAAGTTTTTAAGGCAGGTATGGTATGCTTCGTCGAACTTACCCGCGCCCACAAGGCGCCCTATGAGAATCTGGTTCGCCTGACCGATGGATATGGACAGGGTGATGAAAATAAAGATGATCTGGTTGGTATAGGTCCTGGCAATATAGGCAGTGTCGCCAAGATTATAAAGCATTATTCCGGTGAGCACGACCTGGCTGACGTTGTAGCAAATGTTCTCAAGGGCCGATGGCAGTCCGACCTTGAAAAGGTCCCTGATAATGCGCATGGGGACTTCCCGGATATGGCGAAATGCTTCCCTGTCCAATATATTCCTCAGTACAAACCCCAGGGCCATCAGCATGGCAAAAAACCTGCTCATGGCTGTAGCCCAGGCCGCACCGGCAGTTCCCATATTGAAGCCGAAGACAAGTATGACGTCCCCCAAGACATTTATGACATTCATACCGGCTGTTATACCCAGGGTTTCCTTGGAGTATCCATGGGTGCGCATGATAACGGTGGAGATGTTCAGTATTGCCTGCATGAACATCATGCCGCCTACAATACCCATATATGTTTCGCCGTGAACCAAAAGTTCTGACGTAACCCCCATCAGGCGCAGAATGGGCTTCCCGAGGAAAAACAATACTGCGGAGGCCATAATGCCCACCGCGGAAACCATAGTATATGAAACTGCCATGGTTTTCTGGGCCGAATCACTGTTTTTCGCGCCTATGTATTGTGAGACCAGAACATTTGCACCAATGCAGATAATGTTGAACACTATATTGGTGATGCTGAGGATCTGGTTGCATGCGCCGACCCCGCCGGCGGCCTCGTCGGACACACGGCTTAAAACAAACATGTCCACCATACCCAGCAGGGAGAACAGCAGCATCTCTATAAACATCGGAACGGCAAGGCTCAACAGGGTTACTTTTCTCACCATATGTATCATTTTCTCCGATTTATTTATAAGGGATATTACAGTGGATTCCTTCTATTATATAACAAAAAATCCCTGGATGCTTTGTACAATATCCATAAGTTTCTTGCCGGGACATGCTTATTGTATGGAAATACCAGGAGCGGCAGCAGGATATGGACACAATCCTTTTGAAACGGTAAGATAATGGAAAAAAGAGTGATATTGAAAAAGAATGATGGAGTTGGTCGTATGATAAAGGTTGCCATTGGGCAGGACAGCCACCGGTTTGAACCCGATGGTTCCGATAAAAAGCTGGTGCTGGGCGGAGTTCCAATTGAAGGCTGCCCGGGCCTGGAAGGGAACAGCGATGCGGATGTGGTCCTGCATGCACTGACAAACGCGGTGTCCGGCATAACATGCGTCAATATCCTTGGGGAAGAGGCAGACAGGATGTGCCGCCGAGGCATAACCGACAGCAGTGCCTATCTTAAGGCGGCTTTGGGTCACATGAAGGAGGGTTCCAGGATTATTCACGTATCCATATCCATCGAGGCTCTCCGGCCCAGGTTGTCCCCCCATCTTGAAAGAATCCGGACAAACCTTGCGGAACTGTTGGGAATCGTTCCGTGCTGCATCGGCATTACTGCGACAACAGGCGAGGGGCTCACTGAATTCGGGAAGGGCATTGGCATATTCTGCACCGTGATCCTTACGGCTGATATTCCCGAATGACCCTGGCAGGACTGACCTTTTCCATTGTTCCCGCGGGTTATGCAAAACAGGAACCAGTATGATATAATGCACTTATTGGCAAAATGATAAACGGCGGGCACTGCCATGGACATTCAAACCATCATGAGGAGGTAGTCTCAAGGTGAACAGAAAGACATTCTACATTACAACGCCGATATATTATCCCAGCGGAAAGCTCCATATCGGGCATTCATATACAACGGTGGCGGCCGACGCCATGGCCAGGTACAAGAGGCTTCAGGGTTATGATGTCATGTTCCTGACCGGAACCGATGAACACGGCCAGAAGATCCAGCGGGTAGCGGCCGAGAACGGCGTGACGCCGAAGCAGTATGTGGACAGGATAGTGAGCGGCATCAAGGACCTTTGGCGTATGATGAAGATAAGCTGCGACAAGTTCATCAGAACGACTGATGATGAGCATGTCGCATGCGTGCAGAAGATTTTCAAAGTCCTGTATGACAAGGGGGATATATATAAAAGCGAGTATGAAGGATGGTACTGCACTCCCTGCGAATCCTTCTGGACTGAAACGCAGCTGGTGAACGGCATGTGCCCCGACTGCGGAAGACCCGTTGAAAGAACCAGGGAAGAAAGCTATTTCTTCAGGCTTTCCAAGTACCAGGACAGGCTTATAAAGCATATAGAGGAAAACCCGGATTTCATCCAGCCAGTTTCCCGGCGCAACGAGATGCTCAATAACTTCTTAAGACCGGGCCTGGAGGATCTCTGCGTTTCAAGGACATCCTTCGACTGGGGTATACCTGTGACATTCGACGAAAAGCATGTGGTCTATGTATGGATAGACGCCCTGTCAAACTATATCTCGGCGCTGGGCTACCTCTCGGATAATGATGAGGCCTTCAGGCGCTACTGGCCTGCCGATGTGCACCTGGTGGGCAAGGAAATAGTCCGGTTCCATACCATCATCTGGCCGGCCATGCTGATGGCCCTTGACCTTCCGCTGCCCAAACAGGTATTTGGTCATGGCTGGCTGGTTCTGGAAGGCGGAAAGATGTCAAAATCCAAGGGCAATGTGGTAGACCCGGTAATTCTGATAGAGAAGTACGGGCTGGATGCCATCCGTTATTTCCTGCTCAGGGAGGTTCCCTTCGGGGCTGATGGCGTTTTCTCCAACGAAGCGCTCATATCCCGCATAAACTCCGATCTGGCCAATGACCTGGGCAACCTGGTCAGCCGGACTGTTGCCATGATAAAGAAGTACTTTGATGGGCTGCTTCCCGGGCAGGGCGAGGAAGGGGAATTCGATTCCGAACTGAAAAAGGAACTGCTTGGCCTGAAACACAGGACCGAGGAACTCCTGGACAACCTCCAGTTCAGCCTGGCCCTGACCGAGATATGGAAGGCCATTTCCCGCACCAACAAATATATAGATGAAACAGTACCCTGGGTGCTGGCAAAGGACGAGAGCAAAAAGGACCGCCTGGCAGGGGTCCTGTACAACCTGGCTGAAAGCATACGCATTGTATCCATACTGCTGCAGCCCTTCATGCCCGAAACCCCGGTGAAGATCTGGGATCAGCTCTCCATAGGAACTGACGAAACAGGCTGGGAAACAGCCGGCCAATGGGGTGTATACAAGCCGAAGCCGGTACGGCAGGGCGAGATAATTTTCCCAAGGATAGACATGGAGAAGGAGTTGGAAAGCCTGTCCTCCGCAGCCCCCAATCCGGGAAAGGACGGATCAGCGGAAAAGGATGAGAAAAAGCAGAAATCCCAGGATGCGGAGGGTCCCGCTTCCGGGGATATCCGGCAGATATCAATTGAAGACTTTGCGAAACTGGATCTGAGGGTTGCAAAGGTTATTGCCGCCGAGAGGGTGGAAAAGTCGGATAAATTGTTGAAACTGAAGCTCCAGGTGGGCGCAGAGGAAAGACAGGTGGTTTCGGGTATAGCCGAGTACTACAGCCCCGAGGAAATAACGGGCAAGACATTGATACTGGTTGCCAACCTGAAACCAGCCCGGATCAGGGGCATTGAATCCCAGGGAATGATACTGGCCGCCGCCGACGAGGCAGGAGGCAGGCTGACCCTGGTCACCGTTGACGGCGATATGCCCAGCGGAGCAAAAGTGAGCTGATAATATGATCGATTCCCATGCCCATTACGATGACGCACAGTTTGAAAACGACAGGGATGATGTCATCAGGCAGGCCGTTGAGGCCGGGGTGACGCATATCATAAACGCGGGCAGCGACCTTATGAGTTCAAAGCTGTCCATTGAGCTTTCAAAGAGGCATCGTGAGGTGTTTGCCGCGGTCGGCTTCCACCCTCATGATGCCTCTTCCTGCAGTGAGGAAAACCTTTTGGCAATTGAAGAACTTTCCAGGGAGGAAAAGGTGGTGGCCATAGGCGAGATCGGTCTCGACTACCATTATGACTTTTCTCCCCGGGATACCCAGAAGGAATGGTTCGCCAGGCAGATAGCCCTTGCGGCGAAACTGAGGCTGCCCATTATAATCCATAACCGCGAATCCCACCAGGATATGCTGGATATCGTAAAAGCCTTCCGCTCCGAAAACATCACAGGTGTTTTCCATTGCTTTTCGGGCAGTGTCGAGATGGCAAGAGAACTGCTGGATATGGGTTTTTATATAGGAATCGGAGGTCCTGTGACCTTTAAGAACGCCAGCAGGCCTGTTGAAGTAGTCCGGTACGTTCCCGCGGACAGGCTGCTTGTGGAAACCGACTGCCCGTACCTTGCCCCTGAACCCCACAGGGGGAAACGGAACTGGTCGGGCTACCTGAAATATATAATCGATAAAATCGCTGTCATTAAGGGTATAGACTATAATGAAACTGAACGGATAACATCGGAGAACGCAAGGCTGCTTTTCGGCCTGGACAGGTTTTCAGATACAGCCTGCGGGCGTGACTGATAAATTGTCGGTTGTAGTTGGATGGTCTTGGCTTGTTGACTGATTTGTCATGGCTGGTCGGACCCTTGCCGGCAAATAATGCTGAAGGTAGGTTCAGTGGGATGAAGAAGTTCGTCGTAGTCATGATAACCATTCTGGTATTGTTTGTTTTCCTGATGCTCAATTACCTGTTGTGGGACAAGGAGAACCTCCAGAAACAGAGCGAATACGACAGGATTGAACAGGATTGGCTGAGGGGCCAGAACAGGACCCTGCAGGCCACTGTCAATGAGCAGGAACAGACCATAACCGCGCTGGAAAAAGAAAAGACCCAGCTTCAAAACAGGATGGACAACCTGCAGGAGGAACTGAAAAAGGCCAATTCCCAGGTTGAGAATTACAGGAAGGAAATCAGCGATAAAGGCCAGGCGATAAATAACTACAAGATGCTTACGGAAGGCCTGCTGTGCCAGCTCACCCTGGATTGGTTTGAGAGCATAAGCAGCCGCGATTATGATGCCGTATGGGAGCTTTTAGCACCCGACCACACGATTTTCGGCAGACAATATAACCAGGAAGACTTCTTCCGGGACCTGGAGGCCGTACATAGCGTCAGCCTTGTACCAATAACCGATGAGGAGGATGATGGAGCCGGCCGGGAAACGGATGCAAAACCGTGGGAAGCGGCTGGCTACCAATTTGAGATACTGAGGGGCTTTGGAAATGAATATGAGGTTATGGCAGAGCTGATGGCAGAGGTAACCCTGGATGAAGATGCTGCAGGTGAGGTTACCGGTTGGGCACAGGGCTCCAACAGGATCCGGATAACCTTCCTGTTCAACCCGAACGACCAGAAATGGGCAATAAAGGCTGTCGCGAAATTAAGCAGCTAAGACGGCTGAAGAGGCAGGAAAAGCCGTGGAGGACTGGCAGACCTTGACAATTTGCATGTTCCTGTTATAAAATAATTGGGCTTTGCGGCATAATTAAAGTAAAGGCATTTTTTGCAAGGATGAAAGGAAGATGGTTGTTCAAGCTTTGCCATCGGGCTGCAAAGCGAAAAAATAGGAAAGGATGCTATGAATGAGCGGTTTATACCTGCAATACATCAGGCGTGCCCTTCCCCTCAGGCGGATGGCGCTACTGCTCCTCATAGTTGTATTGGCTGTTGCTTCAGGTGTTGCTTTATACGGAAGGTTGAGCAAAGAAATCAGAATAATAGATAACGGCAAATCAATAGCTGTCAGGACTATGGGTGCAAGCGTAGGTCAGGCTCTTGACCAGGCGGGAATAGCAATAGGGCAGTACGACTATATGAGTGTTCCGAAGGACACGCCGCTGAAGCCGGACTTACCCAATGAAGTAACAATAAAAAGGGCGATCCCGGTGTTTCTCACGGTAGACGGGGAAACAAGGACGGTCATGTCCTACAGGGATACGGTGCAGGAACTCCTGCAGGACAATGGAATAACCCTCGGCCCCCTGGACAGATTTGAGGGCGTTTCGCCCGATGACCCGCTGACAGAAGAATTGGAGATCAGGGTGGTCAGGGTTGAAGAAAGAATCCTTACCCAGGAAGAGCAGATTCCCTACCAGGTTCTCGAACAGCCCAACAACGTTATGAACGAGGGCGAATCACAGATCGTGGTAGAGGGAGAAAACGGGATAAGGGAGAAAAGATACAAGCTGACCTATGAAGACGGGGAATACGTCAAGCGTGAATTTATCGGCGAATCCATCATTAAAGAGCCTGTCAACAGGGTTGTCGAGTATGGAACCGTACCCAACTTCATAACTTCGAGGGGGGACCGGGTCCGATACTCCAAAGCTTTGAAAATGCGAGCAACAGCCTATACCAACTCCTTTGAGGACACAGGAAAAAATCCTGGCGACCCCGGGTATGGTATAACCTATACCGGAATGACGGCACGTACCGGTATTGTCGCCGTCGACCCGAAGGTGATACCGCTGGGTTCCAAACTCTATATCGAAGTGCCAGGTTCGGCGCCTGATTATGGGTTTGCCATAGCGGGAGACATTGGAAGCGCCATCAAGGGCAACCTGATCGACCTGTTCTTCAACACCACCGAAGAAGTCAGGCGCTGGGGTGTACGCAATGTTGTGGTCTATATTCTTAACGAACAGAATGACGACCGCTGGAAGCAGAACCATAACCCCTGCGATTGGTAAAACGTAATACTTGGAGAAACCAGGGTTTACAGTACAGGTAAACCCTGGTTCTGTAATATATAGAAGTGAGATGTTGGGTGCGAGAATTAATCAGTACGGATTCGCAGCCATTCTTGTGCGCCAACCCCTCGCATCTCAATTCCGGGATAAGGAAGGTAGTCCATGATCAACACAAACGAGATATTAAGCAAATATGGACTCAAGCTTACAAAATCCCTCGGCCAGAACTTCCTGACCGACGCCAACATTATCAGAAAAATCGTGGATACGGCTGAGGTGGACGAGAATGACCTGGTCCTGGAAGTAGGCCCGGGTATTGGCGCCCTCACAGCCCGTCTGGCTGAAAGGGCGGGCAGGGTGGTGGCGGTGGAGATTGACAGGCGCCTTTTGGAGCCCCTGTCCGAAACCCTCGGAGGATACGGGAATGTCCGGGTTATACATGCCGACATCATGAAGACCGACCTGCGGGAGCTTACGACGGGTTGGAATGGTTCCCTTAAGGTGGTCTCAAACCTGCCATATTACATTACCTCGCCCGTAATCATGAATATGCTGGAGTCCGGGATTCCCTGGAGTCTCCTGGTATTCATGGTCCAGAAAGAGG
>Ga0209508_1003108_pt1 | contig 10098 bp, 6 predicted proteins | sample AD_UKC129_MetaG_FD_184427 | JGI IMG/M metagenome (GOLD analysis project Ga0209508, IMG submission 184427) | Active sludge microbial communities of municipal wastewater-treating anaerobic digesters from Canada - AD_UKC129_MetaG (SPAdes) (version 2) | ecosystem: Engineered > Bioreactor > Anaerobic... | reverse complement strand
CTCTTCTCTCGCAGCCTCTTTTCAAGCGATTTGTACACTTGCGCTTCAATTTCTTGTGTGAGGTGATCTGCGATGTCTTCACGTATATTCGCCAGCACCCTCCTACTACTTTCCCTAATAGCCTCGTCTATGAGGTCGATCTCTTCTTTTTTCTGTTCAACTTTGTGAACATCCCCTGCGTAGTTGACCACGAATCCGAGAACGACCGCACAAACGCCCAATCCGACGAGCAAGGGATTCAGGTGGGTCGAGGCGATTCCATTCTGAATGATAATGAGTCCTGCGGCTATTAGGGTGCTGGATGTGCTTGTTTTCACCATATTCGTTTTCAGCACGGTTCTTTCATAATGTTTTAAGATTATCTTCTTATATTCTTCACTGATCATCATATATGATCCCCTATGGTCTGTAAGTGAATTTTGTAGCGTATATGTGAGCGTCGACGCTTGTGCTTGTGCGTTCGCATCTCACAGCCGCTCTCAGGGACTGGTCACGGATATTAGGCGTGTATATCACTTCTATCTCACTGTCCTCTGATGGTGGGTCGTCAAATGTGATTTCGCCGGTCGCGTAGTCGACTGTGAAGTCTACGTCTTCTATTTTGTCTTCGTCGTTGATTTGGACGCGGGAGATTGGCATGATTGGGACATAAGGGAGTTTGAACGTTTTATTCGCACCATCACCGACTCCTATCCATCTTTGGGTGTCAAGACGGGCTGGTAGTGTGCCATCCTTGGAGTTGAGGCTGGAGACGATTATTGGCAGGTAATTGACGGTTATCGTGCCTTCAAATTCTTTATAGAGGGTTATCTTAGCGTTTTCATGATCTAAGTAGAAATCGTCGTATTCATAGAGTGTTTGCGGATCGTCGCTTCCAGAATCCAGCGAAAGGCTAACAGAGCCTTCTAAGACCTTCCCCACCGGCAAGTTGATTTCTGACACACTGTAATCGACAGTTATCGTTGCTCCATTCCCTGGAGCGGCTACGAAGGTGATTTCGCCCTTTGAGTAGTCAATGTCGTAGTCTGTGCCCTTTGTTTTTGTTTGGCCGTTCACTTTAACCGTTTCACTGCCAAAGAAAACAGGAACGTGCGCTAATATGAATTTCTTCTTCGAACCGTCGCCCACAAACGATTCCGCGTAGCTTACTGGCTCATGATAGGATATAACCTCGTCTTTGGCCACGCTAACGTCAACGGAGACCTCTGGGTCGGCCTCATACGTTGAATCGACCGCAGACCAAACGTTCGCACACAGTATCCCAAACGCGGGCGGAGTGAAAGGCTCTGAAACAATAAACATCTCAGAGGCCTGGTCCATCTCAAAGGAGAGGTTTAAGGACGATATACTAGGAGTGGATGATTCATTGGATGTTTGGAGCCTAGCGCGGAAAAGAACAACGTCCACCGGTGAATTGAAGGTCTTGTGGTAGTTGTTTGAGGGATTGAGGGCGTACCAGGCCACGCCTGTTGAAGTTGGGACTCCTACTTCGTAGGTTATGCTTGTGCCGGATGGTTTAGTGTCCGTTGCGGCAAGCGTCACTTTTCTGATCGGATTTAGGCGAATGGGCTTTGTATAGACGTATTTGTCATCGGCGTATTTTGTGACCGTCGTTGGCACAGAAACGGTGTACCAATAGTCGTATTGATATTCTACCTCTTTTGGGACGAGCACAGTCTCAAAGACAGGATATGAGACGTTTACTTCGTCATATACTGTTTCTCGAACGTATTCTATCCAATCCTTCACTATCTCCTTTGGTTCTTGAATCACAGACACGCCGTCGATTCTGAAGCAAATTGAGCCGACGACAGTCTGCCCTTGGCGTGTTCCAGCAAGCCTTTCCCATCCTGTTTGCTGGTTCCAGTACATCCATCCTTTTCCGATCGTAGCGTTGTTGCTGCCCTTGATTTCGTTTTTTCGAACGCCAAGAACCCGCCATCCGTCCTGTGACTGTTCTTCCTCTGTCCAAATCACGATAGCGTAGAATTCATCTTTTTTTATGGGCGTTGCGAAGTCGAGAGCCACCACATTCCCTTGGAAACCCTTAGCAGCGTCTTCTAGCTTATGATACTCAAGGAAACCCTCTATTTTAAGCCTCGGGCACCTGTGATCTTTTATTGTGATGTTTGGAGTGCCGTTCGCCTTCACTTTAGCTAATCCGACGTACAACGGCTTTCCCTGGCCTTTTGGAGGCTCCACACCCAGGTAAATCTTTTTTACGGTTGTGTCGTATGGTGCTTTGAACGTTTGGGCTATGATCACTGTGTTTTTGCACCAGGACTTGCAGCCAGGCCTCCAATCAACGTCAGAGGCCTTCAGAATGTTTTCTGTCTCGGGCCATCCGATGATGGGGGCCAAAACTTCCTTAGATTCCGTGGAATAGAAAATCTCCCTGTGGGTGATCGGTATTTCTACTTCTCGGGGCACAGTTCGCGTTTCCCATCGTGTGCCGGTCCACACTTGCGTCTCTACTTCAACAACCTTTTTTTCCGTGCGTATTTCGTGCTGGACGACTTCTACTATCTCTGTTTCGTCATAGTCGGGGAGTCTGATCCTTGATTCCCCAACAGCGATCTCAGCGTCTGTCCTTCGAAGGTCAACATACTTTTTAACGGTTTCAAAGTCGCTAAAGTCGATTGTGATGGACGCGGTCTTCTCATTATTGAAACTATAAGCGTCCCTTCCTTCATATGATCCTAGAGAGTACCCGTACGAGTATTTTTGATCATGGAAGGGCGGCGTTACGATTTTAGTGATTTGGGGGCCTGTCTTCGCGTCAATTAACTCAGTTTCATCCTTCAGGTAGCAAAGGGCGCGATGATAGCGTCTTAGCACGTCTTCTGTGACTTTGCGCTGGTCTCCGTAGCTTGTTTCCCAATCAGGGAGTGGAAAGCCGTCCTTAGGGCACTGGCTGGTCAATGAGTCACCCCCTCACTTTCAAATGGATTATGCTCTTGATAGAGTGAGTTCGTAGGTCACAGAGACGGTGAATCCGCTGGGGATCTGCACAGCTGGCGACAGCACTTTCCTGGCGATCATCTGACCCCCGGAACTTGCATTGAAGATGCCTACCTCCTGCGTTCCGTTGATCTCTGATGAAGAGAAGCTCGCTTCCGCCTTTATCTTATAATTGCTTGTGTCTACCGTGACTGTGGCTGATTTTCTTACCTTTTCACTTCCAAGAGTCGTCTGGGTTGCTGATTCTGCTGTGCTGCTTGTTCCGATCGCAAGATGCGATATGGCACCGTATGAGGTGTCTTTCAGCCTTGTTAAGGCCACAATTAGCCCGGTGTTCGTAACGATGTTCTCTCCAAAGCTTATTCTCATTTCCCGGTCCAGGAACATGTTCTGAACGCGTAACACGCCGAATACTTCCCCCTTTAGCTGAATAGGGGCCTTTTCTCCAATTTTCATATTTTCAGCCGTATTTGTTTTCATTTTTTTTAACCTCCTAAAACGTCTTAGATTTGCTTAGATAATGCTTAATATAACCTATTGTTGGTTTTGAGGTCCCTCCGCTGGTAATTCCGAATATGAAGTCGAATGAGTCGCTTGACGCTGATACTGAGATCGATGTTAGGTCTATATTGTTAGTGCCGCTAGATAAGGATCCGGATTTGACAACGGAGCCGTTTTTCTTCACCGTATAGGAAATGGAGCCTTGTGGTATGCTGCATGACACCGTTAAGGTGCCAAGATTGTTACCAACACCAATAGCGGACCCTGATAGCGTGTAGCTAGCTGTGCCGCTCGTAGGGACCGTATAATAAACATTCACGCCCACACAGTCAACGTAGAACGTCGCACCAGCCCTTGAGTAATTGTTTTTCGCGGAGATGTCAAGATAAAGCGTGTTTATATTGGAGGGCGTTGGAGAGAGCCCCCACAGATCAGTACTCCCCCCGTACGTCTTCGCAGTATATGACTTGGGCCAGTACGTCGACGTATCAGCCTTGTTCGTTGAATTAGAGCCTCCCACATTGATCCGGACGAGCTGGTCGACTCTATTCACTGTTCCGCTTTGTCTACGCGTTATTGTGACTTCAATGCCTCTGATCGTTGCGTTTGACGGTACTCCGAAGCTAAAGCCGCTAAGCCGCAAAATATCGGTGTAGCATGCTTGGGCTGGTGTGTCGGCCAGTGCACCGTTGCTATTACACGATCCAGTGGCATCGCTGCGCTTATACCAGTATCCGATGTAGCTACAGTTGCTATAGTCCACGTTGGACGCTGACGTGGGCCTTTTGACCCCAGTACTTGTTTGTGTTGGGTCTGGCACTGTTAGGACAGCTCCTGCGCCTGTTCCGCTGATTATAGTGCCGCTGCGCGTCATTTGCTGGAATTCAGTGTCGGTGTCGAAAACGCGTATGTATCCAGCGAATGAGTAAGAGCCGCCATCTGAAATTTCTAAACTGTTTGAGGCTTTGCCGCTGGCTGCGAGGGCGGCTGAGTCGCTCGCACGAATGGAGTCGGAGCCCGTACCCGCCCCGCTTCCACCGATCGCATCAGAAGTGCGAAGAGAATCTGCAGATGCTCCATCTGCGTCTATATACGTCGCATCAGACACGCTAAAGAAATCTGAATACATAGAGAGAATATCAACTTTTGCACTATCAGATACATGTAGAGTGTTAGAATACTCCAAGCTTGAAGATCCTGCAGCTACATCGCTGATTCTAAGATTGTCAGCCGGTTTCCCTTCCATAGACATGATAAAACTCTCTCCGACCATTGTAGGGTCAGAGACACTACCAGATCCTGCTCCTTTAGCAGCGTCCGAAGCTCTGATCGTATTAGATAGTGAGCCAGCTGCTGCAGCGGATAAGGAATCCAAGGCCTGTATCGTGTTCTTTGCTGGAGATAGAGTCCATTTAAGGGTTTCTTGGCCTACTTCAAGACTATCTTCCAGTTTTTCGCCTTTAACAGACGCAACATATTCAAATTTCTTGGAGGGGGACAGTGCTTGTGTGATTTCCTCTAATTCGTCAGGATCCCAGCGTATATTGATTGGCAGGCTCTCTACGTCGGCCGAAATTAGAAACAGGGCCGAATTCATGTTCTTTGTAGCCATATACTTCTCATTTTGGAAGGATACGTTCTGTTCGCAAAGCTGGCGCCAGAATCCCTCGATTGTAGGCTCTGTGCCAAGGAATTTGAAAATAGAGGCGAATATGACCCCTTTTTCCCTTAAGTACTTGAGATACTTGTCCATTCTCTTCTCATAGTAGTAGTCCGGCTCAAGCCTCTGATCGTGGTATGGAGGGTAGACACGGTCTAGATGACGATAATCAGCCTCTCTGAGTGTGTATCTTGCGCATCCAATGGTCTTGCCTTTTAGATCAAGGAGAAGATCGATGTCGAAGGCGTTTCCGCGGATTTCGTCATTTTCAGGGATTCCCTTCTCAAACACGTTCCCATAATAGTCCTCTACTTCAACGCGGTACAGGGATTGGGGGATAATGTAATCTGACGACAGTTCGACCTGCTTTTCAAATTTGTGAACTCCTTCACCCATTACTCCTGAATCGAAGATGCATTCATGGTCTTCATAGAGTTTAACACGGCGTATGTCCTCTAAAGCAATATCGAAGTTGATAGAGTACTCCTTTGGCCGATTCTGGCGTCTCCAGAGCCTGATCGGCCGTCTTGGCATAAATATGGTCTGAACCAGCTTTTTGGCTGCCTCAGCTTCCTGCAACTCCTTTGCAACGACTTGTAAGTGAGCGATTGTGCTGCTTACTGGCGAAAATGTGAGGAACCAGGGCAAACGCCTTTGTAATCTCTCTACAACCTTCATAATAGATCACTGGATCGTAACTTTCACACTCCCGCTCTTAGCACGCTCATCGTCGCTTATAACAACCTTTTTGGCCGGGTATTCAAAATCCACCTCCTCCAGTTCGGGGTGGATGCTAGCAAGGAAATTTCCAAGCTTGAATGGATTGAAATCCTCTCCTATCCTGAGCCCTTCGATAATCTGGCCGTTATAAGCCCTCCCACCGTCAATGAACGCACGTATGTCCTTCTCCAGGTAATAAGGGAGGTTTTCTCTCTGTTTTCCGACAAGGAAGGCATCAGTGATCGAAAACTTCGCAACACAGTGAATGTCAATAACCTTCTCTCCGATCCCCACTACCTTAACGTCCTCGTCAGCTGTCTGCACATCGATAATAGCGTCCTCTACAAAGCTTATCATGATATTGGTGGGTGGATCCACGATTATTTTCACTGTGCCGGGCCCATCCCATCTTGGAACGATTCTAAAGTCGCGAAGGCCTGGTATTTTGCTGAGAGCGGTTTCATAAGCGGTGTATGTGCCTCTCTGTTGCTCAAATGGCCACAATCTGATCCTCCTCGCCAGTTCGTCGTCCGTTTCCTTACTGTTGCCCCCGGTGGACGCCTCTGGGTTGAAGACGGTCACTCCTTCGATTTGGTCGATGAAGGCTGTCAATTCACCAGCCCCCACCCGTGTTTCAGGCCTTGCGTCCTGCGATATCGCATAGGTCATCCCTTGTAGCTCTGTTTCGGGTATTACGACTTCATACATTGTAGAATAGACAATACCTTTTTCTGTGACGATTCTTGTGCCAGCGGGGATACGCATTTCCTGCCCCTGAGCTGTTTCCTTTTTTTCAAAGACGACGGGAGCGATCGATTTTGTCGGTTCCAGGCGTTCTAATCCAACTATGTTTGCTAAGCGGTCCAGATCAGAGCCTTTTGCTTTATCCAAGTCGAAGGAATCTATCAATTGTTCTAGATCTTGATAGTATTCAGCGAGAGCATCGGCGAAGGAAGATAGGAAGAGCACATAAGTGTTCTCGACTGATTCGCCCCTCGAAATCCTATCCAAGAAAGAGGTATCGTCTGATAGCAGCCCAAGCCTGTATGCTCTTGTTATCAAGCTTGTAAGCAATTCTCTGTGGTTTTTTAGCCTGACCATATCTTATCCACCCGTCAGATTTACTTGGAAGTAATTTACTTCGCCTTCAATAGTTTCGACCGTCGCTTCAACCACCACAACCCCTTTGTCGGCCTGGGAGGCTTGCACTCCAACGACCCGGCTAATACGGTCCATCTCATCCAAAGCGATCCACACAGCGTCCTCGATAGAGCGTAGGGCGGCTGGAGAAAGCGTTTCATAAATTTTCTTGTAAACGTCACTACCCCATCCTGCCCCGTACGGAGGATACTCTAACTCGCCTCTGACGGTCAGAATTTTCAAAATAACCCCTGATATGACCGCTTCTATGTCTTCAACGGTTGAGATGTCTCCATCCTTGAATAGAACGTCCCACACTTTTTGTTCTGGATCATGGGGATCTCCTGGGAAGACGACGTTTCCGTTGATTTCCGTGTCGTATCCGACCATCCCCATCGCCACAACCGTTGGTTCGTTGATCTGGCCGCTACCATCAACGCTTCCTTCGGCTAGGAGGGTTTCGTAGCTGTATATGACGAATTTCACGTTTTTGTCAAGGCGTGGGTAACTTCCCATGTTATTTGACCTCTTTTCCGTTTATATAGACTTTTCCACTTATTTCGATGCCAGCGTCCGATATTACAATCTTGTTATCGCAAATGCCGATCGTTATGCTTGGCTCTGGGGTAATGTGGATCTTAGCACGCCCAAATTCCATAATCCACCCGCCTTCAAGCGTCCCGCTGGAAGATACAAGCTGATCGTCCCTTTTCACAAATCCAAGAATATAAGCCCCCTTTTTGTCCATCTCGCCCTCAACAGCAAGGGCTACGGCAAAGACGTCACTAGAGGGCACTATATAGTTGCCGTAAGCGTCTACGCCTTTATTACCTTTAGGGGTGCATGCTAAGATGGTGTTATTGTCAAAGAAGGGATATGTGAGCCGCACTGGGTAAGGATCGAAACGAGGGTTGTTTATTTCGCGAAAGGGCTTCACATATGCGATTCCATGATCGGGGTATATTTTATATACTTTCACTAATCGTAGATAGATATCTCGCTTGTCTAAGGGCGGATGGCCAGGCAATTCTTTCATACGGCCGCCTAAGAGCTTCCTTATGCTTTGTTCAACATCTCCGGGCGTGAAAATAGTCATAACAACTCACCTAGTTCTGTCTATACACAAAGAGGCCGGGGCGGCTTGCTGTCGTGTTGAAAAGCCTGTTGAAACCGTATTCCCTGTAAGGAATGTCTACCCACTGCCCATTTTGATAAATCTGCACTGTACGGTGTCTTGGAGAGTATTGAGTTGCATATTGCAGGATTCTGACCTTGAAACCAGCCTCTGATAGCCTATTGAAGAGATAGTCGGACATGGCCCAGCAATCACCGCAACCAAGCCTTACAAGACAGTTAGCGTCTGAACAGCCTCCACAGTAGCCGAATTTCGCTGCTTCGCGGAGTATGCTCTCAAACTGAGCCTTATCCCCGCCGCCCGCGGCTTCTTTTCCAGATCCGGCCGTTGTGGACACTGGTGGCTTCCATAGAGACATTTCTAGGCTTGTTACAAACTCTCCAGCTTGGATTTTGTGTGAAATCCCTGTTAAGTAGAGATAATCGTTATAATCCTCAACCAGGTTCTTTACATTCACCCACTGACCTGGGTAGAAGGTAGGGTCGGCTAAAACATCGCAGGACACTGCCTCAGAGGATTCTACGCGTTGGACTTCTCTCAGAGCTTTCTTTCCGATGAGAGAAGCGTCCTCGCCGCTTATTTCGGGCCAAGTGACGTCCACAATGCCCGGATATCTAGTCTCAGGATATTTGTCTATATCCTTGTCGTAGATCACATTGCTTTTCTTTTGTGATTTGCCGTTAGCATAGTTGATCCTGATGCCTGAGACGATCGGAGCTTTCCCCTCTGTCATATCAAAGCTTTCTTCTATCATGTTGTGATCTGACCATGCAACAAGAGTTTTTCCAACCTGCTCTGGCAGTTTGATCTCCTCTATGTAGACCGTATCATCTTTCACGTACACATGCACGTCCTTTTCCCATTTCTCCAATGTTTTGTAGATTGCATCCCATAATGTCATCTCTTGTGTCGACGTTGACTCGCCGCCACTCTCAGAGCCCGCCTCACCCGCAGAACTGCTGCTACACGTCGTCTTCAGGACTCTTCTGTGAGATCCGTCGTGTATTGTCCCGCAGCCGCAGTAATCTCTGTCGCAGCTGCAGCAGAAGAACGATCCTTCCGGGAATTGGTTAGCCCCGCCCTGCCGGGTGTCCCCTCTCCCTCTGCCGGCACATTTGTTCGTATTACAGTCAGGGGGGCATCTACTATACGCGAAATTAGTAGCCCCGCACACACAGGGGCCCGCTGTCGTGCAGGTGACGTATCTGCCGCTTCCGCTTGGTGGGAGTGGACAGTCGCTCCTCCCGCAGGAATTCTGGAATTGTCCGCTGGCGTGGCCACCGGAGGCGCTCCCTCCGCCTTCTTCGGATTTTGATTCGGATTCTAGTGTGACTTTTGTTTCAAGTATTTTCTTCCCAAGTTTGATTATGCCTTTGAGGCCGCTGTTTCCGATTATATCAGTCAAGATTTCTTTAACGGTCTTGTCGACGTATGAGAACGTCTTCTTTTGTTCTAGAATGACCCCTGTGTCTGCGATGTTTATTTCGATCTCTCTTTTTGTTTTTTTCACTTCAGCAACAAACGCTGTAAAAGCATGACTCAAAATCTCCCGCGTCTTAACCCCTGATTCCGGGTCTAGGACATCCTCAGGGTACCTGTAGCCAAAATAGATGCGCAGCTCATCCCCCTGACCTATCCTCTTGAACCTGTCCTTCGAATAGAGCAATGAGATCGTGCCAGTGCCCGTTGCCTCGTTTATCTTCTTGCTGAAGCTTATTGAGATGATATCCTGCAGCTCCCAGCGATCTAAGACTGGACAGTTGTTTACAAACTTGTATATGCCAAATAGAGCAATATTATCCAGCATATACGATTCAATAGTAGGAGTCTGCTTTTCCTCAGTCTCAGCCTCAACTTCCTGCATTCCGCTTGTTCCAGCTTCAGTCTCCTTTGTTCCCTTTTTTTCGGCCGATGCTTCTTGCGTTTTCTCAGGGGTTGACAATGACGTCTCAACTGCTGTAAAATCGATCGATATGCTTGT
>Ga0209508_1003107_pt1 | contig 10101 bp, 8 predicted proteins | sample AD_UKC129_MetaG_FD_184427 | JGI IMG/M metagenome (GOLD analysis project Ga0209508, IMG submission 184427) | Active sludge microbial communities of municipal wastewater-treating anaerobic digesters from Canada - AD_UKC129_MetaG (SPAdes) (version 2) | ecosystem: Engineered > Bioreactor > Anaerobic... | reverse complement strand
CTGTTAATTACGTTGGTGGGGAGCGTGGTTCCGACAGTGGTTCCATTCTTTACAAGGCACTCTCAGAAAACCCCGACGCGTCTGTTTTCCTGGTGGACACTGCTGGGCGAATTCATACTTCAAGGGCTCTCATTGATGAGTTGAGTAAACTCGTCAAAGTTAGTAAGAAGTTCTCTGCGGAGTTCCCCCAGGAGGTACTGCTGGTGCTGGATGGTACGCAGGGCATTCAAGGGTACCGTCAAGCCATATCGTTTGTCCAGGGTGCACCCATAACGGGTTTAGTACTAACTAAAATGGACAGTACGGCAAAGGGTGGGATGATTTTCTCTATTTGGGATGAGCTAAAAATCCCGGTTAAACTGGTTTGTTTCGGTCAGCAGCTCGATGACATTGATTTTTACAGCCCAGACAAGGTTGTCGATGCCATACTTGGTAACAACGGTGGTGGTAACGGTGACTGAGCAATCAGTGGAAACTGTTATGCTTAGGGCTGTTAATCTTGCGCTTGCCGAAATAGGGGAGTACTGGTACAGCGCAGTTCCCTGGGAACCTAAAGGTGTGGATGATCGCGTAACGTTCCTTGATAAGCAGATTGAGAGGAAAGTACAAGACTTTTTGCAAGAATACAGCAGTTATGGTTTCATGGGTGAAGAATACGGACTGAAAAATCGTGGTGAGCGTCTGTGGGTATTGGATCCCATAGATGGCACAGTGAACTTCACAGTTCGCCTTCCGTTGGTTGGGGTTTCACTGGCGCTCATGGAAGCTGACAAGGCTGTGTTGGGAGCGGTGGGAGAAGCAGTTACGAAGCGCATCTACTGGTCTGATGGGGAGCATCTGTTCTTGAATAACAGCGTTGTTAAAAACACCAGACGAGTGGATTCTTTGGGGGAAGCGTTTGTGGGGCTTGGGACGCCCAAGAAAGACGATCCTTATGCTGCTGGCTACGGGGAGTTCCTAGCAGCTGTTCAAAAGAAGGCAATGCGCTTAAGGATGCTTGGGTCTGCTGCACTGGGCTTGACCTATGTCGCTTCAGGTGCTTTGGATGTGTTACTTCTACCACGTTTTGAACTGTGGGACGTGGCTGCCGGAAGGCTGTTGGTGGAAGTGTCTGGTGGCACGTGCTGGCAGGAAGGCCCAAATGCTGTTCTCATAGCAGCACGCAATGAAGTGCTTCTACAGGACCTTAAACAAATTTGGTATGGTGTAAACTGCCAATAGATGACTTTTGGTACTAGTTAGTTAAGCTTGCAGGATGTAACCTCAGGAGGGGTTGCAAGCACTTTTTGGATATTGTTATGTGAAGGGGGTGACTGGTCCATGAGAAAAGAAATCAGTAAACCCAGAACATTGGGGCAGATTGGTGCTGTTTTATCCTTGCTGTATTTCATTCCCGTAGCAGGGTGGGCTTTTGCTTTAGCAGGCATGGTTTTGCTTTACCTTAGTACGGAGGACTTAGTAAAGTCAACGAGCTATGAAGGAGCAGAAAAGCGTCTGCTGACCGCGGTCATCCTTGAGATCTTGTCGTGGGTGGTTCTTGTTATTGTCTTGATCTTAGGCATTGTAGCAATTAAGAAAGCCTCGGTGCCGTCTGCATATGGGAGTGCCTGCTATGGAGAAGGTGGACCTTATTTGGAACTACCATTCTTTGGGGTTGTGTGCATGGGAGAACTCCCAAATTGGGGTGTCATACTGCTGTCCTTGGTTGTCCCTTACGTACTGAGCATCATAGCTGGTTTGATGTACAGAGAAGCATTTTCAGAACTGGGCGATTTGAGCGGTGTTACTACCTTTCATACGGCTGGGAACTTTATCATGTGGGGCCACATATTGAGCGTCGTCCTGGTTGGTTTCATTGTGGACTTCATTGGTCGGGTGATGCTGGCAGTGTCTTTCTTTAACTTACCTGAGTTTGTTACGTTGCCTAATGCAGCTGGTGGTAATGATCTGAATAATTCTGTGGGCGGCAGAGAATAGAAGGTAAGGTCACTTTTCACAAGGTACTTTGGAGAAGACACACTGTCATGATAAAATAATTCTGTTGTTTGGTTCTGCGTGTTGGGGGATCGTCTAATGGGCAGGACACAGGACTTTGGATCCTGTAGTGGTGGTTCGAGTCCACCTCCCCCAGCCATTATAGGGGGTGATGGGGTTGGGGAAGAGTATTTCCAAAGCAAGGACGTTAGGTGAAATCGGTTCCATTATGTACGCAGTCAGTTTGGTTTTCCCAAATCTGTTTCTTTTAGTCGGCGCTCTGATACTGCTTCTTCTGTCGGTTATGGACATCGTTAGGGACACGGAGTACAAGGGTTCCGTTAATTCATTCATTATTGCCATGATCCTGGACATAGTGTGGCTTTACGTTGCTGTGGTTGCAGCAGGATTAACGCTGGGAGCTTATAAGGCTTATGTTGAAAGGCCTGGCGCTGACTGTATAGGCCCCATGTGCGACCGCCTATTTCCCAATCCCTTTGCACCTGGAGGGCGTGGAAGAACTGTTCTCATAGTAGCACTAGTGGCGGTCATTATTGCGTACGTTATTAACATAATTACAGGCATACTTTACAGAAACATTTACAAGAACATCGGTAAACTAACTGGCGTTTCTAACTTTGAGCGATCGGCAAATTGGATTTTCTGGGGAAGGATTCTAAGTATTGTCCTTGTGGGACTGGTAGTGGACCTTGTTGGCAGGATCATGTTAACGGTGAGTTTCTTCCATTTACCAGATACCCTGCCCGGCTGGGAAGAACCCGCTAAGGTGGCAAACGAGTAAGTACATGTTTTCATTGTAGCTCTCATAATTACGTAGGATTTTGAAATAATTGGTTTTTAAGAGGCTTTCTTAACAGGTATCTGTATTTCAGTAAGAAACTCCTCTGGTATGCGTGTCTCGTGTATGTCAATGCGGTAAAACTCTATTGGAGATCCGGCCAATATGTAACCCTGCGCTTCGATGAAACGAATTAGCTCCGTGAGATATGTTTTGTTGTTAGTATAGGGGCCTCTGTATGCCAATGTTGCGTAAGTACCAGCCGGAAACTTTATGTCGCCTTCGTGTCCTTCAGGCAAGACCGTGAATACTGCCTCGTATTGATTAAACACGTTATGTTTTATACTCTCAAAGTCATAAATGGCTCCAATCCTGGGGTTGCCTAAAATGTAGAATTCCTCTTCGCGATCTCTTTGAAGTTTTCTTACAAGGAAATCAAATTCTTCATCCCTGGTAATTCTTTCATGCAAGATTAATGCCGTTCTCTCCTTAAAATGGACCATGTCAGGTGTATTGAGTTTTTCGTGTTCAAGTAGTTTTTCAATGTCTTCTAAACGTTTCAGTATATTGCTTCGGAAGGCTTGAAGCTGTTCTATCGTCGATTCTATCACGGCCACTTCTTCTTTGAGAATTTCCGTAGTGCTATGGAGAGACCTTCCTTCGATGTACTGCTTTATTTTCTCCATGGGAAATCCCAAGGCTCTAAGCTCTTTAATGGTGTTAAGTTTCCAAATATCGGTCAACGTGTAAAGCCGGTAGTTGTTTTCACCACGTATGGGTTTTAATAAGCCAATTTCTTCGTAGTACATCAAAGAATCTCTTCCGATGCCGTACAATTTGGAGATTTCTCCTATGGTGTAATACTTGTTTGCCAATGTTGTTACATCCTCCTATGGCTATTGACCTTGGTATTATACCAGGGTTTAGAGTGTCTACATATGGCAAAGAACGCTCCTCTGAACAAACAATTCTTTAAATTTGTTTGGCCTTCTGTACTTTCTATGTGGGTTTATTCACTTTACACCATGGTAGATGTCATATTCGTTGGCCACGGCGTTGGTCCTGACGCCATTGCAGCTGTGAATGTGGCCATGCCATTTGTAAATGTGATTTTTTCCATCGGGGTAGTGTTTGCCACCGGTGCTTCAACCATCATTTCTATGTCCTTAGGTAGAGGGGACACCGATGGGGCTCACAGATTGTTCAGTATGATGTCCTGCGTGGTTGTTGCCATAGGGGTCTTCATAGCTGTGATGTCGCTACCAAACCTGCCACGACTGGTTAAGACTTTAGGTGCAACTCCGGAAATAATGGATTACTCGGTTGCTTACCTAAAAATTGTGGTATTATTCGGGGTTTTCCTCATGTTTTCCTACTATTTGGAGATCGTTGTAAAAACAGATGGTTTCCCGCACCTGGCCATAATCGGTGCAGTGCTTTCGGGCCTGACTAATGTGGTGCTGGACTACCTGTTCATCATGCGCTTTGGTTGGGGTGTAAAAGGTGCTGCAATTGCCACAGGCATTGCCCAAGTTCTTGGCACTTTGTTCTACCTGAAGCATTTCATTAAGGGGAATTCTCATTTGCGTTTCACGGGTTTTCGCGTGAATTGGCAAGCACTTTGGCGAGTTTGTGGGATTGGTTTCTCAGCTGGTATAACTGAAGTGTCCACTGGCTTGGTTATTTTCATGTTCAATAAGGTTGTGTTCAAAGCGGTCGGTGAAAACGGACTTATCACATATGGAGTGATTTCCTACGTGAAGCAGTTGGTCTTTATGACTGTTGTGGGCATCGGTCAGGGTATACAACCGCTTATCAGTTTCTACCACGGTAGAAGAGATGATCGCGCTGTTAATTACTTGCTTTACTTAGGTGCTGCGACTGTGAGTCTTGTAGGATTGCTTTCTTTCGCATCTTGTATGATCTTTGCACCTGCAGTTGTTGCTGCGTTCTTCAAGAGATCGTCGGATGTGGACGCTTTTACTTATACCGTTAGTGCCCTGAGGATGTTTTCCACCTCGTTCTTGCTTGTGGGTCACAATGTTCTTTTGTCCTCCTACTTCACTGCTGTGGCACAGGTCAAAGAGAGCATTGCTGTGACCATTCTTAGAGGCATTGTCGCAGTCTGTGTATTTCTTTTGCTTATGTCCGCATTGTTTGGTGATAAAGGTATTTGGTATGCCGAGTTTGTATCTGAAACGGTAACCCTTTTAATGGGGCTCTCTCTTTTAAACAGGCAGATCTCAGTGGGGGAGTTTCAAAAATAGGTTTTAAGCAGAAGGGCGTTTTATGATCTTCCCAAAATGAATGAAGAAGAACTTCTGGTGCTTAACAAACTTAGGCTCAACACATAAAATATGTCTTTCATTAGAAACACCAAGCAAAAAACGGGGACCATTTAGGTCCCCGTTTTCATTTTCCGTTGTTTAGTTTACTTATTAGGTTTTATCCGCATTTACTGTAGCCACAATTTGGACACATGAGGCACCCTTCAGCGTTAACCATGGGAGCCCCGCACACAGGACAGAGTGTTAAGCCCATGCTGTTTAGAAGTTCTTGTACACGTTCATCTCCATAAACTGCTTTCATGGCATCCACTTGCTCCTTATCCAACTTAGGAGCCTTAGCGGTTTTGGAGCCCGGGCGCGGTTCTTCCATGGTCAGGGAAAAGGATGTTGCACTTTTTAGTCCGTTTCCTAAAATGTTCAATCCCTTACTCACAGCTTCCTTTAATGCCAGTGCAATGCCGTGAGCATTGCTCCTGAGTCCTTCGGGCGAGAATTTGTAGCTGACTGGATCCACGGGCTGTACCAGTTGATCCACAATTTCGTCAAGTGGTATGCCATACTGCAGTGCAATGGATACAAGCCTCGCTATGGCTTCTAATTCGGCTGGAGCCACTGATCCACTTGCGTTTGTGAACACTTCTATGGGTCGCCCGTTTTCATCCACATTTACAGTCACATACAAAGTGCCAGTACCAGTCTTGAATTTTTTTGTGAAACCTGTAAGTACCTCGGGTCGTTTTGGAAATATCCTTTTGGGTGTTGCCTCTGTGGTATCAACTACTGAACTCTTTTCCTTGGCTGGCGTGGAAGGAACATTTAGTACCTGGAGTTCCAGCGATTTGTCCCTGTACACTGTTATGGACTTTGTGCCCAGTTCATAAGCCATTAGGTAAATGTTCTCAACATCTTCCACGGTGGCTTCATAGGGCAGATTGACGGTTTTAGAAATGGAACTGTCGATGTTCTCTTGCCAAGCTGCCTGCATGCGCACGTGCCACTCTGGGGTGACTTCCATGGCTGTGGGGAAAACATTTCTTATGTCCTCTGGTAGATCTTCCAAATCACGCAGTTTCCCTTCGTTTTCTATGATTCTTTGAACTAGTTCTTCACTGTATAAACCCCTCTCCTTTAACACGTCGAGTAGGGTTGACTGTACTTCTTGGAAGGTGCCTGCCGTAATCTTTCTTTCAAAAGCCAGTGCGAAATATGGTTCAATTCCGCTGTTCACATTAGCCAATATGGAAAGTGTGCCAGTAGGTGCTATGGTAGTCACGGCAGCGTTTCTCATGGGTATGCCGAGCTCTTTCCATTTACTTTGATCATAAAACTCAAATACGCCACGTTCCTGGGCAAGTTCCTGGGAAGCTAGGTGAGACTTCTCTTTCAAGAATGCACCCACTTTTCTTGCTTCTTCTAAAGCTTCTTCGGAGTCATATGGTATTCCGAGTAGAGACAAAGCATCAGACCAGCCCATGACACCTAAACCAATTCTCCTGGCTTTCTTTGCGTACTGTTCTAGTTCCGGTATGGGGTAGTCGTTGGCCTCGATGACATTATCCAAGAAACGCACTGCCAACTTAATAGTACGTTGGAATTTGTCCCAGTCCCACTCATAACCGTTGTCTGTTTTCTTTAACATGTGCTTTAGGTTTATGGAGCCCAAATTGCAGGAACCATAGGGCGGTAAGGGTTGTTCACCGCAGGGGTTGGTCGCTTCGATGTGGCCATCATCTAAATAATCCGATTCGTTGATGCGGTCTATGAAGATAATACCAGGGTCCCCTGTACGCCAAGCATTTTCTGCTATTTTGTGCATTACTTCGCGAGCACTGAGTTCTCCAACGACCTCTCCTGTGTGAGGAGCAATTAGCTTGAATGGAGTATCTTCTTTGTAAGCCTTTATGAATTCTTCTGTGACAGCTACGGAAATATTGAAGTTATGAAGTGGCCCTTGTCCGCTTACATTTTCTTTCTTGGCATCAATAAACTCCAGGATGTCTGGATGGTGCACATTTAGGACTCCCATCTGTGCTCCACGTCTCTTTCCACCTTGTGCCACCACATCCACCATGACATCGTAAATGTGCATGAAAGAAACAGGGCCGGAAGATTTTCCACCACTGCTCTTAACTAACGATCCTTTAGGTCTTAGACGGCTGAAAGCATAACCCACACCACCACCAGCTTGCATTATCTTAGCTGCATCCCAGAGGGTTTTAAAGATACCATCAATACTGTCCTCGATAGGGAGCACTATGCATGCCGACATAAATCTTCTACCTTTGTATTTTGGATCCTTAGGTAAACCTGCATGGAAAAGGGTAGGTGTATTCGGCAAGAAGTCGCGCTTCCACAATATGTCGAAGAAGTCTTGTTCTACTGAGGCGATCTGATCTGGAGTAGCTCCCCAAACGGTTTCGATTTCCGCTAGCCCGCGCGCCACGCGGTGCATGAGCTGCTCTGGTGTCTCCACAATGTTACCTTCTTCATCTCTGAGGAGATACCTTTGTTCCAAAACTCTTAATGCTGTTTCACTCCACTCCAACTCCATGGCTTTCTAACCTCCACCAAAAACCTTTTCTAGTTCTTCGTCCAGAATGCTACTTACCAAATTCCCGTCGGCCTTACCTTTTAGTTCCTGCATAAGTAAGCCCATGATCTTCCCTCGTTCCTTGACGCTGCTGGGTTGTACCCTTTCTATTTGTCTTTTTACCGCTTGTCTGATCTCTTCCGCTGACATCAAAGGCGGTAGGTAGGTTTCTAAAACGGAGAGTTCTGCTTTTTCCTGTTCTAAAAGGTCAGTTCTGCCTGCTTTCTCGTACATCTCGATGGCTTCTTTGCGCTTCTTCACTTCCTGTTTAATGACCTGCAACACATCTTCGTCCTCTGCTTCTCTCATCTTCTGCACTTCCAAGTTCTTCACGCCAGTCAATACTGACCGTACTACTTCCAATTTCACGTTATTTTTAGACTTCATTGCCTCTTTCAGGTCTTCTTGTAATTCTCTCTTCAGGGACATGATATGTTAAAACGCCTCCTTTTACTGGAGCTGTAATATAATCCTAACACTAGGTACAGATCTGGTGGATTGTGAGTTAGACAACATGAGAAGAGGAGAAATGCGGTGACACATTACCTTTCAGTAGAGGGGCTATTCAAACTTGAGGTCCCGCATGACCAACCCTTTTGGGAGGCCATAAAAGCAAAACAGGAGTACAGAACACTGGTGGAAAAAGAAGAGGCAGTTGCTATTCACATGGGTGAAGACATTTTGCCCTTGCAAGCACCAGTTAGGAACGATGGTGCACTCAGGCTTGTGAGAAGAGGGACTGTACTGGGGCAGCGCATTGCCGAACGTTCTTCCATGTTCGTGGTGGGTATGGCAGCACACAGGCTATTCGGTGAGAAGTACATGGAGGTCAAGTATTCCTATGGTTCAGGCATATTTTGCAGCATGGATGAGCCGCTAAAGGACGAAGAAATAAGGACATTGAAGCAGGAAGTGCAAGAGCTTATCCAAGAAGATATTCCCATAAACTGGGCTGTTTTAAGTGATGGAGACGTAATTCCCAGTTCATTATTTGTGAGGGGCGCAAGCAGTCTTGCAAAGTATCACAGTGTTAAACACCAGCTGTTTTACAGCGAGGGCTATGGTGAGGTTTCTTGGCTTCCGCTCTTACCCAGTACAGGCATGATAAAAGGGATAAACCTGGTGAACTATGCTCCTGGTTTTGTGGTTGTACCGGAGGACAGAGAGTTCGAGGAAATACCGAAGCTGTTCCAGGCATTTTTCGAATACGACCAGTGGCTCAAGGTGCTTGGGATAAGCGATGTGGGCGATATAAATGCTTTGGCTCAGGGGCGTGAAATCACTGAGCTTATCAAGGTGGCTGAAGCACTGCATGAGAAAAAGATCTCCTACATAGCAGACGAGATTAAGAAGAAAGAGGCGAAGCTCATTCTTGTTGCAGGGCCATCTTCTTCAGGGAAGACCAGTTTTTCTCATAGGTTAGCTGTGCAGCTTAGGGTAAACGGACTAAGACCGATTAACATGGGAACCGACGATTACTTTTTGCCCAGGGAATTAACACCACGTGATGAAGCTGGCAATTATGATTTTGATTCACTGGACGCTTTGGATTTGGAAGCACTTGTCCAGGACATTAATAGGCTTTTGAACGGTGAAGAAATAGAGGTCAAGAAATATGACTTTGTGCGAGGAGCCAGAATCATCCAGGAGAAGAAATTAAAGCTTCCTGAGAACGGCACGCTCATTTTGGAGGGCATCCATGCGTTGAATCCCCGTACTACTCAGGGCGTGCCTGCGCACGTGAAGTACAAAGTCTATGTAAGTGCCCTTGCACACCTCAATTTGGATGAAGTAAACCGCACCTACACCACTGACGCCAGGCTTATCCGCCGCATGGTCAGAGACAGTTTCTACAGGGCTTACTTGGCAGAAGAAACACTTCGGCAGTGGCCTCTGGTTCGGCGTGGGGAAGACAAGTACATATTCCCTTACCAACAGGAAGCTGATGCATTCTTTAACAGTGCTTTACCTTACGAATTGTTGGTGCTGAAACCATTTGCTGACCCGCTTCTTTCCCAAATTCCTGAAACAGTTAGAGAGTACCCTGATGCATGGAGGCTCAAGACATTACTTAGTTACTTTGACATGTGCCCTTCTGCCTATGTTCCCAGCACATCCATATTGCGCGAATTCATAGGTGGCAGTGCATTTGACGTTTATTAAAATATGAAAGTGCATGCAGCTGCAATTACTAATGTGTTTCCTCTATAATTGAATTAGAGCCATATAGCACGGTAACACGCCTTACAGTGAGATTGTTTGCGTGTATGTGTGTCTGGGTACGTGTTTATGGTTTTTGATGTGAAATGGCTGCATGATTTTTATGCCTGTAAAGGGCATATAAGGAGGTTGATGGTCATATGATACCTTGGGTGGTGCTTGAAAGACTTTACCTGTACTATTCATATGTGGAATCATTACCACCTGAAATAAGCTGGGTTTCCTCGCAA
>Ga0209508_1003106_pt1 | contig 10101 bp, 8 predicted proteins | sample AD_UKC129_MetaG_FD_184427 | JGI IMG/M metagenome (GOLD analysis project Ga0209508, IMG submission 184427) | Active sludge microbial communities of municipal wastewater-treating anaerobic digesters from Canada - AD_UKC129_MetaG (SPAdes) (version 2) | ecosystem: Engineered > Bioreactor > Anaerobic... | reverse complement strand
CTCTCATGTTCCCCGAGCGGCCCTTCGAGCCCTGATTTAGGTCGTACGACGCGAAGCGGGACGAAGATATAGCCGTTTTCCGAAGCAAACTCCGCCGATTCCACAAACTCGTTTGCGTACCTGCAGTCGGTTATAACTGCGTTGTCAGGCTTCTCCGAAGATATCTTATCTAAAACAAACCTTACCCACATCTCCGGGTCGTAGTTTCTTCCGACGGAGCCGAGATCCTGAAGCAGCCGTCTGCCTTTTTCGTCCTTGTTTCCGTCCCACCCCATCAGGCGGGCTATCTCCTTCAGCCTGTCCGCGAAGGCGTATTTCCTGAAGCCGTACCGGGACACGAGATAGTCTCCCGCCGTATCCTTGCCCGAACCCGCCTTACCCGAAAGGAGCACCAGCATCTTCATCTTCGTCTCACAGGTAGAAATTCAGCACGACGCCCGCAAATAAAAAGGGCGCCAGCGGAAGCCTGCTTTTCAGCGTGATCCTTCCCGACGCAAGGAGAAACACGATGACCGCGCCCGATATGAGAGCGGCAAATACTCCGGCGCGGACAAGATCCCACAGCCCGAGCCACGAGCCCGCAAAAAGAAGGAGAGTGGCGTCTCCCTGCCCCATCTTTCCCGTGCACGACAGAAGTATCGCCACAAGAAAGCCCGCCAGCCCGCCGAAAAGCGACAGCAGAAAGAAATCGAAGGAAAAAAGCAGAAGCCCCGCCAGAAGGAAGGCCCCGGCAAAGGGAATGGTGAACATATCGTGTATGGTGCCGTCGTAGATATCCGTCAGGACGGACAGGTAAAGGACGCACAGGCCGGCAACGATATAGGCCGTATAAGCGGGCGGGTACCACCGGGCGGAAAAAAAGACCGCCGCACCGAAGGCCAGCTCGCTCAAGGGGTACCTTACGGAGACGGGCTTTCCGCAGTAGCGGCACTTGCCCCCGCAAGCGAGCCACGACAGCACCGGGATAAGGTCATACCACGCAAGCACGTGCCCGCAGGAATCGCATTTAGACCTTGACAGCGCCCAACTTTCTCCCCTAACTGCTCTTTCCGCCACGACATTCAGAAAGGAACCCAAAAAAAGTCCCAACAGAAAAAACAAAAGATCACCCCTTCGTCTGCTTGTATAACTCAAATTATACCATATCCTTTTTATTTGACAACTGTTCAGGATATGATAAAATATATTTATCAACAAAAAAAGGGGAGAAAACATGGGCTGGATTCCCTTACACGTCCACAGCGAATACAGCACCCTTGACGGTGCGATCAAGATAAAGGATTACGTCGATTGGGCCGAGAAAAATGGGCTTCCAGCGATAGCCGTGACCGATCATGGATTTTTGTCTGCCATCCCTGAGTTCAACAAACAGGCAAAAGGCAGAGTAAAACCCATATTCGGCATGGAAGCTTATATCGAGCCCGTCACCGAGACGGGGCAGAAATACCATCATCTCGTCATATTGGTCAGAAACCAAAAGGGGCTTAAGAATTTATATAAGTTGTCCAGCATGTCCTTCGAAAACAGGTCGGGTAAATTTGGCATCATCAAGCCCGAATGGCTAAAAGATTACAGCGATGGCCTGATATTTCTTTCTGCCTGTATGCAGGGAGAGCTGCCCTATCTGCTTCGCAGGGGAGACGAAGAAGGGGCCCTGAAGTTCGTCGACTTCATGAAGGGCTTCGACTTCTTCGTGGAGCTCGTCGACATCGGCACGAAAGAGCAGGACGACTTAAACAGGAAGCTGAAGGACATGGCGGACCGATGCGGGTTGATGACGGTAGCCACGCCCGACGCCCATTACTTCGCCGAAGACAGGTGGTGGTATCCCACCTTCTGGGCTTCCAACCGACACACTTCGGAAGGCTACGAAGACCGCGTGGCCGACATGGCAAGGATGGACCTGTCCCTGCCTTCCCCGCAGTACATGCTGGAAAAGTACGGCCCTGCAGCGGAAAACACCGCGCTCGTAGCAAATATGGTAGAAGACGTCAGGGTGAGCTTTCCTGCCCACATGATGCCCAAGCTGAGTTCTTCCGTCGACTTGAAAAGCCTTGCCGAACGGGGACTTGAAGAGAAGATCGAAAGGTACGGGCTGCCGAAGGAAGAGTACAGGGAAAGGCTTGCCCGCGAGCTCGATATCATCGGCAAGCTCGGCTTTGACGACTACATGCTCCTTGTGCACGACATCATAGAGACGGCAAGAAGGAAGGACATCTACGTCGGGCCGGGGCGCGGATCGGCGGCGGGATCTCTGGTCGCTTGGGCGATAGGCATCACCGCCGTGGACCCCATACGCCACGGGCTGATCTTCGAGCGCTTCATAAATCCCGGAAGGAAGGACTTTCCTGACATAGACGTGGACGTGGAGCACACGCGGCGGGAAGAAGTCATAGAAGACCTGAAAAACAAGTACGGACACAACGCCATAGCGGGCATCATAACCTTCTCGCAGTACCGGCTCAGAAACGCCGTCGGAGACGTGCTGCGCGCCATGTTCGACAGGGTGAAGTCGGGAAGCGACGTGGAGCAGTTTAAAAAGATCGTGGGCGAAGAGATCAAAACGAAGGCGGAAGAAGAGACCAAGGCGGGCGAAGACAGGGAATACATAAACGAAGAAGCTGTCTACGCAAGGACCAAGGACATCATGCCCCGCGAGAAGGCGGAAGAGATACTGGAGACGGCAAAGAAGATCGTATCCCTGCACAAAAATCTCGGACGCCACGCCGCGGGCATCGTCATCACGCCGGGAAACGTGGAAGATTTCTGCCCCACGGCCTGCGTCAAGAGCGGAAAGGAATACGTCAGGATAACGCAGTTCGACATGAGCGGCATAGAAGCCGTCAAGCTCATCAAGATGGACATTCTCGGACTGAAGAACCTTACCGCCGTAAGGGAAGCGTACGAGACGGCAAGAAAGTTCGACAAGGACGTCGAAAGGCCGGAAGACATATACGACTACCTGAACGGCGCCAACAACCTTCCCGAAGACAGGGTAAGGCGCATGTGGGCCGTGATAACCCGGCATCCCGACGGCGTGTTTCAGCTCTCTTCGTGGAAGGCGAAGCAGATAGCGGGCAAGATAAAGCCCAAAAACGTGAGCGAGCTGTGCGACATACTCGCCCTGAACAGGCCGGGTCCGCTGGCAAACAAGCTCGACGAATTCTACGTCCAAAAGAAGATCCCGCCGGAGCTCGACCTGCCCGCATTGAAGGAGATAACGCGCAGTACCGGATACGTGCTCATCTATCAGGAGCAGATCATCGAGACCGCCCGAAAGGTGGCCGGCTTTCCGCTCCCGAAGGCGGACGACCTGCGAAAGGCCGTGGGCAAGAAGAAGCAGAAGGAAATGGAAGAGCTGAAGCAGGAGTTCGTAAAGGGAGCGACGTCAAAGGGCTACACGAAAGAACAGGCGGAGACCATATTTTCCACCATAGAGAAGTTCGCCGGATACGCCTTCAACAAGTCGCACTCCATGGCCTATTCCTACCTTGCCTGCGTCACGGCGTGGCAGAAGGCAAACTACCCGCCCGTGTGGGCAAAGGCCTTCCTGAACATGAAGCGCGAGAAGGACAAGAAGGAAGACCTTGGCGACCAGATAGACATCGCAAACGAGTTCTGTCCCATCTACGGCCCGCAGGCTACGAGAAAGGACAAAACCTTGGGCGACCTGATGGAGATGCGGGTCGTAAGGCAGGCGGGCATAGACGTCTCCGAAAAGGACTCCTTCCTGCTCAAGAACTCTTGGGCGCTGTTTTTAGGGCTGGAAGACATATATCAGGTAAGAAAACAGGTGAGAAAGTTCTCGGACTTTCCCCTGCCGGAAAGCTTAAAACAGCTCTGGGAACTGGCCGTAAAGCACGGAATGACTAAAAGCATCCTGGCCCCGCTTTTTTCGCTTGGCGTTTTCGACAGGGCGCTTGAAGGCTACGGCGATCCCTACCTTTTAAGGGCCGTCATGATGACGGACGAAGAGATCGGAGAAGAGCTCAGGGAAGCGGTGAAGGCCGTCACGCCAAGGTCGAAGAAACCGCCCGAAGAAAGGCTTGTCGGGCATTTTCCCTTTCTGTCTTTGCTCGTCACCGCCGTGGAAGCGAAAAGATACGACGAAGCCATAGACAGGGTCGCCGAGATGTATGCAAGACGGGCCGACGAAGACAGGTTCTTTGAAGACGTCGACTACAGGAACAGGTGCATATCCGCCATATACAACACGGAAAGACAGCTCTTGGGAGAAGGGCTGACCGTCAAATGGTGGGACATGGCGGCCGAAGCCGTGAAATACCGGTTTGCCTGCTTTGCGGACCACGTTTACGCCCTTACCAAAAGCAGGGACAGGGAAGTACAGCAGATGATACGGCAGGGCTTTTGGACCATAGGCAAGGCCGACAAGAAATACGGCAGGGTAAAGCTGCTGGGCAGAAACGGAGCTACCGGATTTCCGGTGATATTCTTTGCCGACGAAGGACGGGAACAGGGCGTTTGGGCGGTCAAGCTGAAGTACGACGGCAGATACTTCAGATGCGCCGACTGCATACGCATAGAGCCGGGCAAGACGTACGAGACCGACAGCGACCTGTGCTACAAAGACGACAGGATGCCCGAGCGACTGAAGGAATACGTCGGCAGGATCAACCCCGGGCGCAGGGCGCTCAAAATCTCCTGAAGGGAAGATGGCTATGTGGATATTGGAACTGTTTAGGCGGACCAAGGACGAAAAGGAAGAGAAAAAGCAGGATACCTGCCTTTACAGGCGTCCCGCTGCAGGACGGGTCGTCGTGTTCACTTCGGGCAAGGGCGGGGTGGGAAAGACGACGCTGTCGAGCTCCGTGGCATACACGCTTGCGGGAGCCGGCAAGAAGACGCTTCTCGTCGACCTTGACACGGGACTCAGGAACATCGACATACTTCTTTCGGTGTCGGACAGGATAACCTACAACCTTTACGACGTGACGGAAAAGAAAATCCCGTGGCAGAAGGCGGTCGTCTCTCCGACGGAAAACCTGTACGTCATCGTGAGCGACCACATGAGAGAGAAGGAAGCCATACGCAAGGACGCCTTCGAGCTGGCGCTGTACGATATGGCAAGGCACTTCGATTTCGTGGTGCTGGACTGCCCCGCCGGGATAGAATACGGCTTCAGGCTCGCCGTGTCGTGCGCGGACGAAGCCGTGATCGTGGCAGGCCCGGACATGCCTTCCCTGCGGGGAGCGGCGCAGGTGGCAAGGCTCCTTCAGGACAAAAAACCCTGCGTGGGGGTCGTAAACAAGGTCATCCCGAGCCTGCTTGAAAAAGGTTTGTGCGCGGGCAGGAAGGAAGCGGAAGAGATACTCGGCATTCCCGTCGTGGCCGAGATACCCGCCGACGATGCCGTCGTGGGATGCGCCCATCTGGGGGTTCCCATCATGTCGGTGAGAAAAAGATCGCCCTTCAAGGAAGCGGTGATCAAATTCACTAAGGAAAGATACGACCTTGGCGAGAATTAAAACAAACGGGCCGGGCTGTTTTACCCGACCCGTACGATTATTTTAGTCGTCAAAGACTTCGCATTTATCCGCTGCAATATACAGGGCATGCCCTTTCAGTTTTTGTTCCCAGTCGAACTTTTCGTAGGTCTTTCTCGAAAACTCAATATAGAAAGAGTCCTTCCAAACTGCTTCGGTCTCGAAGTTGTCCTTCCTTACATATCCCGGAAATTTTATCAGAAAACAGCAAAGCTCAAGCTGCGGAATTTTGCTGTATAAATCGTAAATCCTGTTGAAGAGATACCATTGGGCCTTGCCGTAGCGATCGCCAAAAAAGCCCGCGCCCCCCAAGGGCATATATTTGTTGTTTATGTCCCCGAGACAGATCGTCGCCGTCAGGGTCTTTTTTCTCTTGTTGTACGAAAGCTCTGGGACATTGACGTCCAGCTTCGTGCTCATAGAAATGAAGACGGCATTTTCGAGTATCTTTCTTGCCTTAGCTTCTATCTCTTTAGTCTCCTTGTCCTTTCCGAACAGAAAGGCGGACGCGGGATCCGCCAGAACAAAAAACAGCATGAATATCGATATCCAAGCGGCGTACTTTCTCATATTCTTAAATTCCCCTTTCTTGTGAACTATTGTGAACTATATTGTATTATACCCAAAAAGAAACTGTTTATGAAAATTTTATATCTCTTCCATGCACGCTACGACATGTTTATGTGTTTATAGACGATGAACTTCTTTTCCCGTGCCTTCAATATAAACGCATATGTCCCTATGTATTAAAGGCTGCCTTTAATACCTGTTTTTAGCGTTTCCCGTTTCTGCTCCCGAGACCACACCCTGATTGTCATGCCATGATTTGAACGTATTCCGGATCTTCCGTCTCGGATGCTTTCACCCACGCCTTGCAAAAGGGGCACTTCGTCTCCGCCGAAGGCAGGGGCTGCGCAGGACCGAGATCCCGTCCGCATTTGGGACAAAAGATTCTTTCGCTCATGATTTTCTCTCCTATCTTCCGAGAAGCTTTCCTATCCCGGATTTTGCGGCGCCCGCGGTTGCGGAAGCGGCAGTCCTGCCACCCCTTTGGGCAGCCATGGATATCGTGGCCATCACCACGGAAGATATGACGACGGCGGACATGTTGTCGGCAAGCTTCGGTATGTTGAAGGCAGCGTGGACGAAGGCTATCCCCGTGATGAATATGACGAGCGGATCGGTGATGGACCCTGAATTCGTGAGAAAGCTCACTATAGATAAGCCGATCATCGCTATGGAAGCGAACACGCCCCAGAACTGGTACTTGAAGAACGACTGAAGCCAGCCCGACAGGAACCCCTTGATGAAGTCGTTCTGCACGTACAGGGAAAGGTAGCCCATGGCCAGACATATGGGGCCGACTATCAGAGAAGTGGCAAACAGCACATCCCGCGATATCAAAAGGACCTTGATGGAGACGTAAGCCGTCCATCTCATGATCCCGTTTACTACGCTTAGAAGGTCAAGCCAGTCTATCTTGCCGTCGCCTGCGCTCGCCGTCTCCACGAGAGCCTTCTGCATGACTTCCTGTCCGCCCCAAGGGGAGATGAGATATCCGGCAAAGTTAAAGACGTCAAGAAGCAGGGTTACCCAGACGCGAAAGGACAAGATCGCTATCACGAAGAACATGAACCTGAAGATATCGGAAGCGAAGTGAGACAAATTCGTTCGGGAAGAAAGGAAGGTGGCCAGCACCTGTATGACGAACATGAGAGAGATCAGCTTGAGACAGATGGGATAGATAACGTCGGGAAGCATGCGCTGGGCATGTTCTGCCACGCCTTCCGCCCGCGGGATGGCGCCTTCAAGCAGGGCGTTAGCCTTGTTTTTGGCGTCGATGAACGTCCCGCTCGTAACGTTATCGGCAAGGGCATTCGCCACTTCGGGCCAGAAGCGCATGTTGAACTTGGCGGTCCCCAAAACGGCACGCGTGACGGGCATATCGCCCACGTTCCTGTAACTTGAAAAGGTGACGAAATTGAGCTGTTCCCTGACCTTTTTCTCGTACGCGGGCATGTAGGCTTCCGAACGCCACTTCGTTCCGCCCGTCTCCGTCCAGTCGGGGGCTTCCACGTTCGACAGTATGGAAGACACGATCTCTTCGCCCGACCCTGCGGAAGGGTAGACGACTTCCTGCCCCATGGGAATGTATTCGGCAAAGGCCGGCGAGACGAAAAGAAACAGGAAAACAACTGCAAGTACCTTTTTCATCGCCATCATTCCTTCGGCGGGGTGGCCTTCCCCTTAAGGGAACTCAACAGCCGCGCCCCCGCAGCCACGGCTCCCAATCCTGCGGCCCTTGCTCCCACGCCCGCTCCCGCTTTGAGCGATTTGCTCACCATTCCTGCCATTCCCGCTCCCACGGCAGCGGCAGCCCCGCCCATGTTTTCCGCCATGCTCGGCACCTTCACGGCGGCCATGATGAACACGATGCAGGTGATCATGAGCTCGACCAGCCCCGTGTCCATGCCGGTAAGGCCGATGATGTAAAGCACGACGCAGAGAAGGCATGCCAGCGGACGATAGAAGAGAAAGGTTATGAAGCTCTTGATCCAATGGGATATCCAGTCGCTGCAGAAGGGAAGCATGGACAGCACGAGCATCCACGGCCCTATCACCGCGGATATGGCGACCATGACGTCCGAGAGAATGAACATCACGTATACGACGGCCTGAGCCACGGTCCCGCATATATGTATGAACGCCTGAGCGATCATGTTCCCGAGAAGTCCGGAAGAGACGGACACCAGAGACTGCTTCATGCCGACTATAGCGCTGATGTCCGAGACGGCATGTGCCACGTCCGTGTTTCCCAGCATGGCGTTGCCGACCGCCGTGGACACGGACATGCCGATGACCATGAAGGAACGCAGGAAGTGCACGGAAAGGAAGACGAATATGCTCTTGAATATCGTCGTCACCATGTCCCCTTCTTCTCCGGCTATGAGCGTCTTGTAGGCGACCCACACTATGTTTACGACGAAGATGACGCACCACAGTATCTTCGCTATGAGCAGGGACCTGTCGTAGACGCAGTCTCCCGCCTTGATGCCGGGCACTCCTTCAAACCCCGCCGCGTACTGCGTCGACTTGAGAAGGCCCTTGATTTCGTCCACGGCATCGCTCGGGATGTTCATGTCGCCTTCGTCGGTGGAGACTTCCGTCCCGAAATCCACGGGAGCGTGGTCGCTGTGCAGGGTGGACACGTCGGCATAGTATCGGGCGATCTGAGCGCTCCTTGCGATAAACCACGGCGGAGTCCCTTCCTTGATGTAGGTTATCCTGTCGCCGTCCATGCTCACCCAGCCTTCCACGATCTGCTTGGACTCGCCCAGCCCCGTGAAGCCGAAAAGGAGCGCCCGCGTCACCATCCAGTTGGCGGAAGCCTGAGCTATGAAGGAAGTCCCTTCGGCGGGAAGCTCTATGTCCGCCGTGTACTCCGGATCGATCCTGTTCATGACGTCCTTCATGTTCTTCAGCACGACTCCGCGGGCGTTGGCGTCAAGGGATGCCGCAAAGTCGATCGGCTTGGCGATGTCGGTATCGACGGGGGGAGCTTCGAACTGCCTTGCCAGCTCCCTAAGGTCGTTAGCCACCTTTTCCATCACGGGGTCCTTTCCTTCTTTGGCGAAGGCTGCGGAAGACAGGAGAAAGAACGCAAAAAGCAGACAGAGTATCTTCTTCAACCTGACCACCTGAAATCGAAAAGCGGGCTCGGGATCCACACTACATCGTCCCGCCCCGGCTTTCTTTTTTCTCTCGCAAGCGCCAACAGGGGAACTTCCCGCACTTCTTCTTCGTAAAACTCCCTGACCGATTCCTTTGCGGGATCGAAAGACGGCCTGTCTCCGAAGAAAAACCAAAGGGAGTCGAACAGCTCGCCGGCCATTACCCTGAAGGCAGGACAGTCACGAAAATACCACTTGCCGTTCTCCCGCTCCCTGTATTTCTTGGTCCTTTCCGTCCATTCGAGAAGATATTCGATCTCCTTCGGCAGGGACTTAAACCTGCCCTGAGCGATGACGGGAAAGACGATAAGGCCGTCTTCGACGTAAACGTCAATGGCCCCCATCAGCGGGACGACATCGAGCAACCGTTTTGCTTCGACCCATCGGTCCACCATGCCCGACAGGGAAGAAGCAAGGACGAGTTTTACCCCGTCCCTGCCTTCCGTCCTGGTTATCGTGTCGTAGCTCAAGGGAACGGTCACGGGAGATACGCTTTCGACAATGACTTCTTTGGTGTAGGGAACTACGACTGCCTTCATTACTGTATCGTTATGTCGGGTATATCTTCGTCGATGTCTTCAAAATCCGTCGAGAACTCTTCTTCCTTGGCGAGCTCCGCCGACTTTTTGTCCCTGTTTCGTTCGGCAAGCGAGATGTTTAAGACGTTCTGCGGAAAGACGGTTACAGACATTCTCTTGACTTCGTCCTTCTCGTAGGTCTCCGTCTTGATATCCCCTTCGATATCGACAAGGTCGCCCTTCTTCCAGTCTTCCAGGTTCCACTTCTCGCTGAAATACACCGGAAACCAACTGGTCTTTCTCTTATCTTCCATCCCGCTGTTTACCGCCACGGACAGGCGATAGTAC
>Ga0209508_1003104_pt1 | contig 10103 bp, 13 predicted proteins | sample AD_UKC129_MetaG_FD_184427 | JGI IMG/M metagenome (GOLD analysis project Ga0209508, IMG submission 184427) | Active sludge microbial communities of municipal wastewater-treating anaerobic digesters from Canada - AD_UKC129_MetaG (SPAdes) (version 2) | ecosystem: Engineered > Bioreactor > Anaerobic... | reverse complement strand
GCATTTCCGTCTCGTAGGGGGGTGCATCAAGCTCGTCTACAGTGACATTCTCGAGGCTTCTCTTCTGTGGCCTCTCGTCCAGGGCGTAGTGCATGAGCATTGCGTCGTGGCTAATATAGTCTGGAAGCCCGAGCTTGGCGTTGAACTTAGAGTCGAACATAGCGCAGTTAAAACCAGTCAGCTCGTGTCTCTTCAAAGCTTCGGACAGTTGCGGCGCAAAGATCCTGATAAACTTGTCCGGTATTACTACAGCGGTGCCGGGTTTCCAGCTGATGCCTAAACAGAATCCTACATCCCGGTGAGGCTTGGTTCCCGTGGTCTCCCAGTCAAAAGAAATCAGAGTCCTCTCTGGAAGTTCATCAAGCCTCTGAATGAGGTACTCCATGTCCTCCGTAGAGGAAATGACAACCACCTCGGTATCGGGGTTGCTCAGCTCTGGGGACGGAGAAACCCCGTTAAGGTGCCGCCAAACTTTTTCTACATCACGCAGGATATAGGGGAATATTGTCGAACCCTTTGGGTACAGAGCAGCTGCAGGATGATATGTAAGCAGCCCCGGTATACCCAGGATGGTGCTTGTAATTCTCCCCCTGTGGTCCCCCAGAGTATACCCTGGGAGAAGTACCCTACCCGGCACGGCCCCCAGGGTTACGATAATCTTAGGGTTTACTCTTAAAAGCTCCCCTTCAAGCCTGGGCCAACAGCACTTTATCTCTTCCGCAGAGGGGTTCCTGTTCTCTGGCGGCCTGCACAGGCACACGTTGGTGAAGTATACCTTATCCTGTGGTATACCTACACGCTGTATGACACCACGGATGACCTTGCCGGCCATACCTACAAACGGCCTGCCCTCCTGGGTCTCGTGGTAGCCCGGAGCTTCGCCCACGAACGCTATCAGAGGGTTGTTCATGCAGCCTTCTCCAGGAACTCTGGCCCCTCCCAGGGTGCACTTGTCGCACAGAGGCTCGCTCACAGGATCACCTCCGTTATGTCCTTGGCTTCATACAAGGCAGGCAGGGGGCGTATGACCAGCTTGCCGCCCCGGCCCTCCTCAGAGACGAGCACCTGCCCCTGTAGCTTAAGCTTGTGAACTATCTTACTTACAGTCTTGGTGGTAAGGCCCGTCCTCTTAGCAAGGCTCTGCCGGTCGATATAGTTGCCCAAGCCTACGTCGCGAATCGCTTCTACTATCCGGATCTCCGCCGGGCCCCGGATAATCTCTGTCTCGGGCTCGAATACCCGGTAGTCATACACCTCGTCTATATCGAAGAACTCCACCGACACCGGGTCGTCCACAAGAGCATCTTTTATGTCTCTCTCGATAAGGATAGTGGATGTCTCCCCGCCAAGCCGGCTTATAAAAAGGCTGTTCTCCGACCAGGAGTAAAGAGCCATTGAACCGTATAACCTCTCCCTGCCAGAGCCGGTTCCCTTCCTGTAGTGGTGAACTATGGCAAAGGCACAACCGTAGATATTGCGCCAGCGCTTTACCATGTTCAGAGGCTCGACCATCTCGCCTGCCTTGTATTCGTCTATACCCGCCGCTACCATGAACAGGGGGTCTATCACCACAAGCCGGGGGCGGTAACGGTCGATGGCCCTCTCCAGAGACTCCAGGGTACGTTCGTCTTTGAAAAGAAACCCCCCGCCTACGGATGCATAAAGGGGAGCGTAGTTTAAATCGCTCTCTATGACAAAGGCACCTTCCCCTCCGGACATGCGGTTCATCCGGATACCCTTCTGCTGGCACATAACCTGAACCCTGTGGGCCACGCGCCATAGCGGGTCCTCTTCCTGAACCAGGAGTACCGGCCCCGGCTTCTTTACCTCATACTTGCCGAGGAAAGGCACCCCTGAAGCCACAGACAGGGCGAGATCCGTAGAGAGAACAGACTTGTAACTCTTCCCCATGCCGGCAATCCAGCCCACGTTCTTGTCCATCCACATACCTTCGACCAGCCACTCCGGCCTCTCCGAGTAAACAATAAGTTCGCTTAGCGTAACCCAAGGCAAGTCCTCCGGGCGGTCGCGCAAAGGCCCCTCCTCCAGGCTGGCCTTGAATACTTCCTGCCAGAGGTGCTCGTCGGGTCTGCCGTCTCGCCTATATTTGTTCCAGGGAGACTCTCTTACTATAACGAAAGTATGCTCGAGGGGGACTCCTGCTTCCAGAAGAAGCCTCTCCAGCTTCCACAGGTTCTCTGACCAGTCTTGCTCCCGGGTAGGAGTAGCGTTAAGCAGCTCCCAGGCGCTTGTGGGAATCCTCTGCCCAAAGGCTATGAGCGCCTCCGTCACTGAGGGCAGTTTCCTGGGCATTTTGGGAGCCTGGTGTTCGGCTGCCTTGGCAATAGCTTCCTCGAGCTGCACCTGCTCCTTGGGCGCCAGGTCCTCAAGCGAGTAGACAGGACCGTCATCCCACAGGAGTAATCCCTGCTGCGGTGGGGCATACTTATAATTAAAGCTGCATGGAAAGCGGATCACCTTTCCCAGGTGCCACCCGCCCTTGTCGGACTTGGTGCTGTAGGTCATATACTTTGAGGCTTGCTCTAATACGTCCGGGGGTACGTCCTCGTCAAGCAGCCACAGGGCTTGGTGCCTGCCCTCTGAGGTCTGCCAGCAGATAGTGGGCTTGGGTTCCAGCTCCTCGAAGGGGCCGTCCTTGTCCACCCATAACGCCCTGCCTCCCAGGGCGTTCTCCTTCATTCTGCCGGCATTGGTCTGGAACAGATGAGGGCAGAAGTAAACGTTGGCCCACCTGTTGAGTTCCTCAGCATCGTTTACCAGAAGTTCTAACTGGTCCGGGTACTTGTATGCCCTGTGCTTAAACTGGCCCCCGCCGGCGTAGGCTATAAAAGCCCAGCCGGTGGAGTCGCCCCATACTCTACGTAAGAACTCACTCCAATCTATCATAATTAGAGGCGGCTGTGGGTCGTTAAGGCCCACAGCCGCACAACCCTCCTCTCTAAAAAGGCCAGTTGGGTTTCTTGCCTCCAGTGGAAGAAGCTCCCTGGCTGTGACTGCCGCCGCCTGCGGGCGGCTCCTGCTCTACAGGCTCAAAGCCCGAGATGTAGGTGCGCTTCTCCCCGGTAGCCTCGTTCAGGCGCTCAGTAACTACCGCGATAGCCTTGTAACCCGCTACAGGGCGGGGCTCGCCGTTGACCAGGATTGACTTGATCCTGGTCCGGCCTTTGCTGTCCTGCTCCTCGGGACAGTCAAACTCAACCGTGAGCCTGCCCTTGGCGTCCCGGTCCCCATCACGGATTACCCCGATACGCCGCAGGAACTGCAGCAGGAAGCCAAGAGTCTGGTCGTCGTTGGTAATAGTGTGGAAGTAACGGATAGTCTCTCCTGCAAACTTGCCTGCTGTGATCTCCACGTCTACGTCCACTACAATGTTGTTGGTTTCTTCTTTCTTACGCACCCACCACTCATCAGTAGTGACTACGGCATACCGATCTGGGGGGAGGATAACAAACCCCTGATCGGACACGTTAGTTAAATCAAATTTCACTTAAATCACCTCTTGGTTTATTAGTAAGCTGGAGGCCCAGGCGGGACTTGAACCCGCAGCCTTTCGGTTTGCAGCCGACTGCTCCGCCTAATTGAGCTTCTGGGCCTCCTTGAGCCCTACTTCAGGTACTCGCTCAGGTTAGGAGCTTCTCCCATCAACGGGAAGATTCCCAGCCTGTCGCGAGCCAGGATGCCCCGGTATTCGGTAAACAGCATCCTGCGCTCGGTAGTGGGGTTGCCATCTTCGTCTTCGCCTACAGGAGCTATATAGGCGATGACCGAGAACAACGCCGGGAACGAGCGGTTCATGGTTTTGGACCCAAACATCGGCTGGATCTCGAAGGGTGCTTCTTCAGCATCCTTCAGGTGCTCGTCTAAGCAGGTGAAGATGACGTGCACTCTATTCTCTTCCGGCTCCAGCTGGGTGAGGTTCACCAGCCGGGTAAGCAGCCGCTTGTAGGAGCGCAGAATCTTCATCTGGCCCCCAATGGGCATGAGGTCCGGGTCCTTGGCTCCCATCGCAGTTACCATGTAATCCCCCGTCTCCTGAAGAAACATATCGTAGACGAAGTTGAGGCCGTCTACGATGAGGGTCTCGATACCGTGAGCCTTGTGCTGCCCGGACTCGAACCACTCGATAACATCCGCGATGTCCTGCAGGCTACGGACCACCTTGCCGGGGATCTCGAAGGGAATCGAGTCGTGCCCCCTGGGATCGCAAGCCATGATGTAGGGGTTCGGCGCTGTAGCTGCCCGGTAGGTCTTACCTGCGCCCGACCGGCCATAGATGAGCATGTTCACATGCGACCTCTTAGTCCGGCCCAGCTTTTCGACCATCGGATCGTCAGCGTTAACAACTTTTGCTTCCTCCTTCGTAGCCATATTGTCACCTCCTTTAATCGTTCATTTCTTCTTCAAGCATCTGCCAGATGTCTTTGTCCCGCGTGCGGAACTCCGTACTCAAGAGGTAGTCCACATCGTCGCCCCGCACTGCGGCCTCGCAGACATTCAGCGCAGGACAACCCCAGGTGCAGTAGCCTCCGGACCACACCTGCGGGTTGTATCTGACTTGAGACAGCCCGTGCGAGAAGCTGTGGGTGTGGCGATTCATAGTCCGCCGAACCTCCAGCATCTCCCGGTAGGCTCTGTAAAGGGTATCTTCCAGGAAGGCAAGCTCCGAGGGCGTCCTTGTGACCTGGTGCCTACCATAGATGGGGGACCTCACCCTGGGGCCGGGCTTCTGCCTGCGGACCAGGTTGTAAATCACCCCTCGCAGGTTGTAGTCGCTGTTACTCTTACCAAGAACCCTGTTGAGAGCCAGTAGCTGTAAACCCATCTGCATATCGAGGACCAACCCTTGAGGGTCGTCTACCTTGGAGCTTGCCCCCCTGGTTTTGTGTTCTACGATCCAGTAGTGACCGAGGTTGTCTTTCACTACGGCGTCCATCCTTACCGCCAGGTATGCCCTGGACTTGTTGCGGCTTGGCGTTAATATGGGAACAAGGAACCGCTGCTCTGTACTTACAGGCTCAAGCAGCAAGTCACTGGGACGCGCCTCGTGGTTAGCCCACTGCGGGTAGCCATCAAGGAGAGCCCGGAGAAGATCTTCGTCCCTCTGTAAGAGTTCCTGAAACTCGTGAGTATACATACCGTCGCCCAGCTCAAGCCGTAGCTTTTCCTTGCCTTCATTTATGCCCGCCTTAAGCCCCTCGAGCCCTGCTTCGAGCCTGTCCTGGTTGCGGATACCGGGTGCGTAGTAGTGTTCCATCGCCTTATGCCAGATGGTGCCGAACCTAAGCTTCGGCGCCGTTATTGCGGGTTCCATGTTGAGCCCGTTATGACTCAGGATGTACCACTGCCGGGGGCAGTTGAGGAACATCTGCAACTCCGTAGCCCGGATCACAAAGGCGGACTTGGGAACCTCCTGGCCTAAACTATCCCTCATTACCGTCACTGATTTTCACCCCCTTTCAAATGTGATGTAATGTAATGAGTTAAGCTATAAGGGCTTGATTCAGCGAAGGGCCTGCTAATAGCTTCCCAGCGCTTCTCTCCCCCTCCTTATAAGCATTTCTCTTACCGCCTCCACCTGGCCTGTGGTCTCGCCTGCAATTCTCTCCTTACGCCTGCAGGCCATGCGGATGTCCGCCTCTACAGTCCCCGGGTGGAACAGCCTGATAATAACGGGTCTCTCGGTGATGGCCCCTCTGTGGATACGGGCTTCGGCCTGATCGTTTACCGCAGGAACCCAGTCTGTATCACAGAAGATGGCAGTGCGGGCCGATTGCAGGTTCAGCCCCTCGCCCATAGACTGTATAGTTCCAAGCACTGCCCGAATCTTCCCGGAGTTAAGAGCACTCACTACCTCTGCTCTCTCCCAGCTGGACTGCCCGCCCACAATAAACCCGAAGGGTATTTTGAGCTCCTCCAGAACCTCTGACACGTAACTCAGAAACTTCCTAAAGCACGAAAAAACGATGAAACTACCCTCTATGTCCTGAAGCATGTCCTTTAGTGCTTCGAGTTTAGCTGAAGAAGGAGGCCCTCCAAGAATCTCTGGTGTCAGGCAAAGTTGTCTAAGTCTTATGATTTGTGCTGCTACGTTGGGTGCGCGTAGAATAGTTTCTAATTTTTCGCCGTTCTCTAACTGTTTCTCTATGGATATAAGAAACTCCTCTTCCATCTGCTGGTAAAGTCTGTGCTGCTCTGGCAGCATGACTAGGCGGTAATCGTGGTATAGTTTATCTGGAAGCTCTGGCATGGCTTCCTTCTTCTCTACTCTATACATATAAGTGCTGAGCATTGAGTTGAACCCCTCGGGGTCCTTGAGCCCTACTATGTCCACCCCGCCGTAGTAGTTGGGGACGGACGCCAAGTGGGTGTTTACGAAGTTCCAGTATGAGCTGAACCGCACCGGGTCGCAGGCGGAAAGTAGCGTATATAGGTCCGTGTATCTGTTCCGCACCGGGGTCCCGGTGAGCATCCATACGTAGACCGAAACTTTGGCAACGTTCAAGAAAGCCTCTGTCTGCTGTGCCTTGCGGTTGCCCACCCGGTGAGCTTCATCTGCTATAAGAACATCAAAGTCAAACGAGCAGAGCAACTTGCTGTGGATTCTAAGCTGCGAGTAATTCATAATGATAACACATTCTTCATTTAGCGTAAGCGTCTCTGCAAGTAAGTCGTCCCGACGGTCTCTATTCCCCGAGAGCACTGTAGCACCCTCTCCCGAACTGCTTGCGGACTCCAGCACAAAGATGTTCCGCTGGCTGCTCCACTCATTTAGATGGTCTACCCAACTCCACTTTACCGTGTTGGGACAGACTATAAGTACCTTAGATGCGTTAACGTAGTCCAGTGCTACACAGCTTATGGGGGTCTTTCCGGTCCCCATATCGTGCCCCAGTATGGCTCTCCTTGCGCTGGCTAAGAACCTCACTGAGGCCATCTGGAAAGGCACCAACGGCTTCTCGGTGAGCGGACTCGTGTCCTTGATAGACGACATGACTGCCTCCTGGCGCTGCCTGAGCCTGTCCGCCCAGTTCAAGACTTCGGGGTCTACGCGGAGATCTTTCATAAACTCTGTAAGTCTCCTTATGACCACAGGCTCCGTAGGTAGCGAGTAAGCCTTCTCCTTCGGTCTCCACCTGGCGACCCCAAAAGAAGCAAGCTTTACCAGGTGTCTTTCGTTGTAGTCGCATTTAACCAGGAGCCTTGGTGTGCCCCTGTCGTCTACTAATGACAGTCTAGCCATTATTTTCGTGCGGCGAAATAAGCCATAACTACACGGTAAGCATCCCGTGCGTGGTTCCCCTTAACCTGGTCAGGGACCTTCCTTATGAGCTTGGTCGCCTGCGGCTGCACCTCCACTACTTTTATTCCTCTCTTGTGGGCTGCTACTATCGTCCTGTCGTGGGCCCTTATCTGCTGGACCTTCTCACGGCTAAGGTGCCCGGACTGAACTACGGACTCTATGACGACGAGCGTGGGTCTAACGCCTGCAAGGATCATATCTACCCTATCGGAGAAGTCGTAGCTAAGCTCGATCTCATAGAAGTCTGTTGCGTTTAACGTGAACCCGTCTGCACCGTCCTTGAAGGTGCATATGCACAACCCGGTTGTAACTCCCGGGTCAACTCCGACGATTCTCACTAATCTGCCTCCTTGTGTCCTGATGCTACTTCAAGCTGGCTGGGCACGTTCCAACCCCTGGCTACAAATTCACTCAAGTCGTCGGGGTCTATGCGCCAGAGCTTCTTACCAACCCGGCAGCCCCTCAGTAACCCTTTCCTCAGCCAGGAACATACTGTTACGCTAGTTACTCCAAGGCGCTCTGCTACTTCCCTTGGGGTTAAAAAGTTACGCATCCTTACACCTCCTTTCCCTTTTTCTAAATAAAGAGCCGGCGGGGGCTGGCGAACAGCACGCCCGGGCACGCCAGGCGCAGGATGTAAACGGGGTGGGTTAGACTGTGTATATAACCCCGGAGCGTTTCGCGCTGTCCCACAGGACAGCCACCCCGCCGGCTGTGTAATCTGTTTCAGGAAATTCATAGTCCGGTAACATGCGTAACATCTTTAACAGCAACCGGGCCGCGCAGACTTTTGGCGATCACCACAATGGCACAGCTGCCGTCAAACCAAAGAGCACAGCGTTTCTTTATGCAGTCAAAGCCCACATCGGCTGTGCTCATAAGGGGGCAAATACTAATCTCTCTCGCCTCGTACTTGGCCCTCCGTTCAGTCATCTTGTCCCCCCTTTTATGTCCTCATCCTCCTTGCGTCATCTATGCAGGCCATACAAACCCCCCTGCCGTGAAATGTTTTAAATGCCACGGCCCCACAGAAGACGCAGTCAAGCGGACTTGGAGAGATAGTAATAGCTCCCTCTTTAGCCCTTATCACCAGTCGGGAGCTATTTAATGTCCGTAGTATCTCCGGGCCTACCGTCAAGCTCGTGTGGATAGATCGGGATACTGATCCCAAGCCCAATAATTTCTTTGACACTTCTGTCACCTGCCCACTCCAGGATAGCCTTCGTGAGCATGTAAAGAGGCATCCTTCTTTCTACCGCTATTTTGGTGAGGTTCTCGTGTGCTTTCTTGCTAATGGGAGAGAATACTCTTATAGTTTCTTCCGCCATCTTGGCACCTCCTTTTTACCAATTATATCGTAAAAAAATAGCGGTGTCAAGAGGATTTCAAAATTATATCTTTGGTATTTAATGTAAATTCTTCTTCAGCTTCTTCTTCAGCTTCTGGAAGTCTACCAGAGCGAAGATTGCAAGAAACAGCGCCAGAATAACTACCCTGACCTGTACTTGGTCCGCCGTGTGCTTCTCAAGCTGGGCCAGGATGAAAGTGCTCAGCGCCTTTGCCTGCTCAAACGCTTCCGCGTCCTGCAAAGCATCCGCTGCCGCATCCAGTGCTAACTCCAGTATGTTGTGATCGTCCACTGTGTCACCTCCTCTATCTATGGCATAGTGTAACTAAAGCATCTTGCAAACTCCAAGAGCTCGTCCTTATGCTGGTGGCCGCCGGTGTGGGGTACCCACTCCGTAAACCAGTCCTGATACTCCAGAACCGCCGTGCAAGGCTCTCCATAGTCGTCGAGTTCGCCCCAAATCCGCACAGCAGGGCCGCCGGAGCAAAGAAGGATATAGTACTCATCGGCAAGGCGCTCCCGGGGGCCTCCTACAGGCTCCCAGCCGGTTCGGACGCATATCTCCAAAGGCAGGTTGTAGATGTACTCCAATGCATCATCCCTATCGTGATACTGCTCACGCAACGCCTCCATGCTTATTGCTGCACGTGCAAGGCTTTCTGAAGAAAACCCGAGAGCTGACAAGATCTCCTCGTCGGTAACAGAACACTCCCCGGTGCCGCCGCACTCTTCAGTGTGCCTAAGCCTGTGGACATACTGCACCACAGTCTCCAGCTGCGCCTCGGCTTGCTTCCTGGCCCTGTCGTCGTGTTCGCTTGAGCTTGAGCTCACGACTCCTCACCCCCTTTTCCTTTTCCTTTTCCTTTCGTATTCCTGCCTCAACTTAGACCCGTTCTCCAAACGGGCAGTCCGTTGTATATGGGCCATTGTAATATTTGCACTGCCAAGTAGCTGGAAACATTGCAACGCATTTGAAATTTTCGTACATATAACGGCATGTGTTGTACATATAACGGCCTCGTAGTGTAATGTCAACGTTCCAATTTCGGCACGTCAAACAGCATTTTGTTTCCTTGAAGTCATCAATAGTGTATCTTTCTTCCATGTGTTCGCTTGAGCTTGAGCTCACGACTCCTCACCTCCTTTTCCTTTCGTATTCCTGCCTCAACTTCGAGTAGAGTGTCTCCAGGCACACTCTCTCAGACGGCAGATCCACAGTACTGCCCATCCCGCTCCGGTCCCGGTCGTCGATCTCGGCATCGACCAGATCCAGGAGCAAATAAAGCTCTCCTTGGGTAAGTTTCATAAGTCATTCCCTCCTTTCTTAACTGGAGTCCACACACCTTGCCTATCGGCAAGGCGCTTTGGGATGGGGTACCCCCTCATGTCGGAGATGGCCTCCTCCGGCAGCCCCAGGTAATCACAAACTGCCTC
>Ga0209508_1003098_pt1 | contig 10128 bp, 15 predicted proteins | sample AD_UKC129_MetaG_FD_184427 | JGI IMG/M metagenome (GOLD analysis project Ga0209508, IMG submission 184427) | Active sludge microbial communities of municipal wastewater-treating anaerobic digesters from Canada - AD_UKC129_MetaG (SPAdes) (version 2) | ecosystem: Engineered > Bioreactor > Anaerobic... | reverse complement strand
TCAATCGACAGGACTCCAGTGACGTTCTCCCACACAACCCAGGTGGGGCGAACTCTGCCAGCAAGTGTAAGGAACTCGAAGGATAGCTGACCACGCGGGTCAGCCACTCCTGCTCTCGCTCCGGCGAGGGAGAACGCCTGGCAGGGCGTTCCTCCGACAAGGATATCAACAGGTCCATGCTCCTCCCCAATCTTCGTGAAGTCTCCAAGATTCGGCACATGCGGAAAATGATACGCAAGTACTGCGCTTGGAAAGGCGTCGATCTCAGCGAACCACTTAGGCTTGAACCCGAGCGGCTCCCAGGCGACCGACGTGGCTTCGATCCCGCTACACACAGATCCGTAGGTAAGCACGCGCGGTTCCTTTCGTCTCAATAGTCGTTCAGGTAGCAGCCGATCTCCGTCAGCGCGCGCATGAAAAGCAAGGGTTTGCGCATAAGGAGTTCGGCTGAAGCCGACGAGAAGCGCGCCTATCCGCACGCGCTAAAGCGCGGCGGCTTGCGGCGCACGTAGGTCATCAACCGCTCTCGCACGCACACCCACCGCCCACCATCGCTGAAGGAGTAGATCACCTCTCCCGCGTAGGTCTTCGCGCGGCGTTCCTTGCGACGCACCGCCTCCGCAACGTCCGCTGTCCTGCACCAGATCAGCATGCGCCACCGCCATCTCCCACAGGCACATCCCAATACTCCTTCACGTTGCTACCTCCAATCTACCGCCAACGGCGATGCCTGCTGACAGAGCACGAGCACCTCGCGGGCGCGGGTCATGGCGACGTAGAAGAGGCGGAACACGGAATCTCGGCCTTCGCCGTGCGAACACCACTCCTGGTAGCCCGCCTGGGAGAGATCCGGGAAGACGTAAACCACGTCGGCCTCGCCGCCCTTGACGGAGTGGATCGTGCCGAGCGTGATCAACGGCTCCTCAAAGAGCGCCCGCGTTCCACGCGTCTCCACGACTCGCATCGGATACGCGAAGGCGTCGTCATTCAACAGGTGCTTCCGGTACCACGCCAGGTTGCAGTTCCATGCCTGCTCGAAGTCAGCAGGGTCCTCGAAAAGGTCCATCAACTCCGCCACGCTCGGCGGGTCGTTCTCGAACACCGCGCTCTTGGCCCCCCGCTTCAGCAGCCCCTTAGCCTCCAGAGGAGCGAGCCACGTCTGCACGTCAGCCGCCGACCACATCTCCGCCTCGCTCCCCCACAACAACTCGTCTGGCTTCAGGAACGCCATCAGGCGGTCCACGGCGGTCTTGCGCTTGCCGTCCCCGCGCAAGAGCGGGTTCCAGTCGGCCCGCTTGCGTCGGTACCGGTTGCCAAAGGGGATCCCCTCGCGACGCATCACGGCCTTCAGCGGTTCCAGCATGTAGGAACACGAGGCGAGGAGCATCACGCTCCGCCCCGCGTCGAGGTAGCGCTCCGCGTCGCGGAGCACCTCCTCGGGCATCTTCCAGGACGCCGACAGCATTCTCACAGCGCCCTCGGCGTCCTGGCGCGGGCGATAGGGGGAATCGTCGTAGAGCGACGCCCGCTTGATCCACCACGTCGCGACCTTCTGCACGCGCCTTGGCACCCGGTAGGACTGCGGCAGCACCCGCCGCCGCTCCGGGTCCTCCGGGTCCACCGTGCCATCGAGCAGCGCCCGCGGGGACGCCCCCTTGAAGTGGTAGATGGCCTGGTTCACGTCGAAGGCGATGTAGAAGCGCTGCGCACGCTCCCCCCACTTGCGAACCAACGCGACCTCCAGGGCAGACCAGTCCTGCCCTTCATCCCCGATGATGATCCGAGGCGCGTTGGGAGCGTAGAGCGTGTCCTTCAGGGCGATTTCGATCATGTCAGCGAAGTCCACGCCGCCCAGTTCGCTCTTCCAACGCTCCCACGCCTTCGCGAACGCGAGGACCGAGGCCGGCCAAGACTGGCGCGGCACCATACGGGCGCGGAGCGCCTGGTAGGTCGAGAAGATCCGCTCGTTCTCGTCCGCGTAGCCCCCGTCCACGGTCGCCGCGTCCTCGTCGAGGTCTGCCTCGCCGGCAGTGTGCTTCAGCGCGAGCGCCGGATGCTCCTCATTCCAGAGGCGAATGTGCTTCCGATCCTCGACCAGGGGCGGTTGACCGATGGCGCGGTAGGCGAAGGAGTGGAGCGTGCCGATCATGTGCTCCGGGATCTCCTCGTTGCGCGCCGCCAGCTCCCACGCCGCCGCCTTGGAGAAGGAGCAGAGCATCACGCCGTCCCAGCCGACCTCCTCGACGCTCTCCCCCGCGAGGTTCGTCAAGTAGGTGGTCTTCCCCGTCCCCGGGGGGCCGATGATATGATGCTCGCCCTTCACCACGACTATACACCCTCCTCTCGTTCCACTTCATCCGTCGCGCCAAGTTTCCCCACGTTCACAACACCACCCAACGTCGCCTCCCGTCCTCGAACTCCACGAGCATGCGTGGCGGGTCGTAGTAGGGGCGGCGCTGGTCGTCCAACCCGAACCAGGCCGGCTCGACCTTCACCACCACGCCGCCAAGGTAGCGGTCGCCCTCGCGTGGCAAGTCCATCGTGCGCGTCACGGTTTCGTCACTCATCGCGCCAGTCCTCCATCCACCTCGCGGGCGCGTAGTGCTTCGTAGAGGTTGCGCAGGCAGTCCGTTTCCCGCTTCCAGTCCCACTCCAGCACGACGAGACCGCGCACCAGCGCGTACTCGCGCTCTGCTACTGCGCCCTTGGAACGGTCCCACCCAGGGGTGAGCACGATGGCGTCACAGCGCTCCAGAATCACGAGGTCGCCCTGGAGCCACACCTCGTCGGGTGCGGCCCCGTCCATGAAGGCGGTGTTCATGTGCGGACAGATCGTCGGGAAGCCCGCCTGCCAGAGGCGGCGCGCCACTCGCCGCGCCGCCTCGATGTTCTCGCGGATGCCGTCCACCGTAGCCGCGCGGTACGGGCCTGCCACATAGACCAGGTACGGACGCACTTTCATTGCCCGTTCCCCTCCTTGCGCCCGTCCATCGCGTGCTTGCTCTTGTCGAGGTACCGGCGGGCGACGAAGTCGAGCATCGCCTCGAACTCACCATCCGGGCAGACATCGCGCAGGGTGTTGTAGGTCGCCGAGACGAGGTAGAGCCTCTCGGCGTATTCGAACTTGCCGCGCTTTAGCGCGGTCATCGCCTCGTTGAAGACACGTGGAATTGGCATACGAACCCTCCTTCCTTATCCGCCGCTCTCCCGTGCGGCCAAATTGTGCGCCCGACAGCCTGCGGCCTTTCTACTCACTCCCGGTCACCCGCCATTACCATACCACACAGTACTGTTTTCCCGGGCTAACCATTTCGCGCAGACTGGTGGATTTCGGGCGCTCAAACTTACACGTCAGTGTCACCTGGTAGCGCCGGCAGATCATCCTCGTCGTCACTACCACCCAGATACTCATCCGGGATAGGCACGCAGTGAACGTCCAGCTCCCAGTAGTCACGGCTGCGCCTGTTGCGCCCGCTCCCCGCGTTCACCCGCCGGGGCTTGGCGCCGAAGGCGCGCAGGAGCACGGCGTAGTGCTCACGCGACGTGTTGTCGCCACGTGTCAACTTCATCACGTGGTGGAGGTCCTGGGTGTGGATGTACACCTTATCGCCGATGACGAATGGGCCACAGCGCGCCGCCTGCTCGCGCCACTCATCGTCGATCCAGCCGTCTGAGATCGCGGGCCGGCGCTGCATGAAGTAGGTCGCAAGCGCGACCTCCAACCCTCCGAACCACGTCGCGTCGCTGGTCACGTTCTCGTCCACGCAGACGTTGAATAACTGCTGCGCCCAAGCATCCCAATGCTTGCGCGGTACCCGGATCACCTTCCGGGTCATACTCGCCACCGAGGTACGGAACCGGTCGTAGGAGAGGATCCCCTGCGCGTTCCCCAACTCGATGCGGCCCTTCTCAGTCTCCAACACGAACGTCGGCGGCGAGGTCATGTAGCGCACCATCGAGACAATCCGGAAACCCAAGGCTTCGGACAGGTCGTCGAGGAGCGCTTGCCGCTCATCAGCACTCATCTCCGGCTCATCGCCGGACTCCTCGGCGGCCCTCGCCTGCGCAACCTGCGGCGTCGGGGCTGGCACGTTCGGAGTCTCCGCCGCCTGCGCCACGTTGTCGAGCGCTGCGATGGCAGCGTTGCACTCACTGGCAACCCCCACCTGCGGTTGCTCGTCAACCGCTGTCATCGCAGGCGCAGGCACCGGCTCCGGTTCGACGGGTACTCCGGGGAACGGCGGGGGCATGGGCTGCAATCCGCCTCCGATGACGGGCGGGAGCCCCATCGCGGCGAGTTTGCGCTTCTCCCTGCGGGCGATGCTGGCGACGATGGTGCGGACCTCGCTCTCGTCAAGCGGGGGGCGAAACGACTTTTGGTTGATCGCGAGGAGGATGTGCGTGACCTCCTCGACGCTCATGCTCCCCATGCCGAGGTACCGCCCCGCGAGGCGAGTCATCTCCACATTGCGCCTGCCCTGTTCCACACCACTGAGCGTCTCGTGAAGCCAATCCCCGCGTGCTTGCCGCGCGCCCGGGTCCATACCAGCCACGTACGCATCGCCCGCTACATGTGCGCCGCTCTTTTCGCTATCGCGAAGCTTGTCCAGCAGCCAGTCAGGCGCATCCGCCAACGGGTAGTCAAACGGGTCGCGGACCCAGTAGTAGGACTCGTTGCCATCCGGCCCAAGCGACGGCGGTGCAACCACGTAGCCACCGTCACCACGCACATCCACCTTCGGCAGCAGCCCCGCACGGTTTGGAACCGGGAACCCTGGATGCCGGAAGTAGTGATGCCAGCCATGGGGCGTACGCGCCCGCACGGTGTCGGGAATATCGCGGTACTTCAGCGAATGAGCGCCCTGATCCCCGTCCTGATCAAGCACGATGATGCCGCTCACGGCGCCACAGACAACGCCAATGTTCATTGCTGGTTCACTGTCAAGCCAGCGCTCGACGTCGTCGATCAGCGGTGGCGTGGTTTGAAACGGAATCCAGGTCGGCCTTCCGTCTTCCCCTACGGGAAGCAACCTTCCCAATGGCGTTTTAGCCCTGGGCTTAATGGGTAGAAGTGACCACCCAAGGTTCAAGTATGCACGCGCCTCTTCGTGCATGCTCAACTCCTATCTGCCGGGGCGGAGGGCCTGGTCCCCCGCCGCCCCGGCACTCGCGTATTAGATGTCGTCGTCCTCAATCAGAACATCGTCGGGGAACTCGGGGAACGGCGACTCATCATCCATTGTGCCGCCGACGTTCCCCGCCCCGCCGCCCGAATGCGGCGTGTAGGCCGCAGTAGAAAGGAGCGACTGCAACGCCTTGCTGTAAGCACGCACCTTTCCACGGTCCTCAGCGGTCAGGTCAGCCACGCGGTCGAAGGTGATCTGGCTGAAGGCGATGCCGGCGGCGCTCTTGGACTCGGTGAGGCCGAGCCTCACGACAACCCCGGTGATGGAGCGCATGCTCTTAGTGAGCCGAGCGCAGAACATGCGGAACGCCCGCAACGACGTGGGCGGCACATTGACGACTGTGGGCAGCACACTGTCCTTCGTCAACAAGTAAAGCCGCACCCGTTCCTTGCACGCCTTCCCCTTCGTCGGCCTCCCAGCCTGGTCCGTTCCCGTGCCCCAAGCGTTCTTCGGACAGTCGCGGCAGAAGCCGCCCGGGTTGCCGACGCCCTTCACGCCGTCTTCGCTGGAGCATTCGGGCGGCGTGCCAGTGCCAGTGTAGTTCTCCTTGTAGTACGAACGCAGCGTCTGCTGCGCCACGATGACGCCAACCAGTTCGGGCACCGCCGTCGGCTTGCCGTCCTCGTCGAGGACCTTCCAAGCCAAACCGCCCCCCGCAGGCACCTTCGCCACGTCCAGGTCACTTAAGGTGATCCCGCCGCCGAGGTTCTCGGCCATGATGTCTTCGATGGTCACGCCCTCGTCCATGCGCAAGATCGCGAACTCATGATCAACCTTCGCTACCGCTGTCTCTTTCGACATTGTTCCTTCTCCCTTCTTCGCTTCAACACGCCCCCCGGCGCAGGTTGCCCCCAAGGGGGCGTGTGTTCACCATTGTTCCACAAGCGAGTACTAGAGTCCTGCCTGCTTTGCACCCACCTCTACCTCACAGACGCGCAGGAGGTCACGGTAGTGGCCATGCCACAGGCGGGCGCGCTCAAGCGCGAGCCGCGCCTCAGCGAGTTCCCGCGCAGCCTGCTCCACGGCGATCGCCTGCTCTGCAACCATGCCGTCGAGGGTCGCGCGGCGGACCTCCTCGTTGCTACCAAGCGCCTTCACACCGCCAGCAGCCGCGTGTGGGCCTTCCGGATCCGCGTACTCGCGCAGGATCTCCGCCTTGCGCCCCTCCAGCGCATCCCTCGCCTCCGTGAATGCGAGTTCGGCGCGGTGCACGCGCTCCAGATTGCGCTCCACAATCTGCACACAGTCCGTTAGCTCTTCCCGCAAAAACTCCAGATCCAAGGTTCGTTCCTCCTTCCCGCCGTCGAGGGCGACGGCGCCATGACGAGTTCCATAGGCTTCCGTGATGGCCAAGCGCACCGCCTCCAGCGGTGGCAACTCACCCCGATGCGTCGCAGCGTAGGCATCGTTGATGATGTCCACCGCCCGCCCGTAGTCCGCGCCAATCAAGCGCAGCCCACGCGCCATCTCTACGAAGTCAGCTGTCTGCACTCCCATTCTGGTCCCCCGTCTCTGGCCTCTCTTGCAGCCACCGGTGCCACTTGCCGGCCAGGTCCTCGATTGGCACCCCCATCAGGGCTGCGATCAGAGCGAAGCTGGACGGGCGGGGAACCTTCCGGCCTCGCTCCCAGTGGTTCACCGTTGCGAATGTCACTCCGAATTCAGCTGCAGCAACTCGCAACGAGAACCCTTTTTCGTCGCGCCAGCGGCGCAACGGATTCCTGTTCACCCATTCTTCAAACACTGCTGTGTTGCATTGTGCTTCGTCCACGCGCGTCCTCCCTTCGCGGCGGCGATCACCGCCTCAACAACGTTCTGCTTGCGCTCCAGCGCAAGGTAAATATCCTCGTCAACCGTGCCCTCGGCCACCAGCGAGTAGTACGTCACCGGGCGGGTCTGCCCGGGGCGGCGAATGCGCGCCCTGCTCTGCTCATACTTGAAAAGGGAATGGTTGAGCGAGTAGTAAACCGCGTAGCGCGCGAGAGTTAGGTCGATTCCCTCGCTACCCGACTGGATCTGCACCCCAATCACTCCGCTGCGCCACGCCGAGATGGTGTTCTCCGACCCAGACACCTCGCAGTAAGGCAGACCCGCCGCCTCCGCGACCTCGCGCACGACTTGCAGGTCTTTCCTGAAAAGGCAGAAAACCGCTACCGGCTCCCCACCCATGCCATCGATCAGGTCCGCCAGCGCCTCGCGCTTGGACCGATCCACCTCAACTTCCGTACCGTCCTCCGTGCACACGTGCCCGGAGGTAATCTGCATCAAGCGCAGGATGCGAGTAAGGCCGTTGCTCGCCGTCACAAGGCCTTCCCCCACGTCAGCGACGAACTCCTCATCCATCTCCCTATAAACCTTCATCGCTGACGCGGAGAGATTCACCGACACGCGCACGTCCACCGCGGGCGGCAGATCAAGCACGTCATCCGCCTTCGCCACGAAGGCAACCGAGTGGAACTTGCGCGAGAACGCCGTCTCGTCGCGCACGCCAAGCACTTGCTTATTCTCGAAGCCACCCATGACGGCGTAGCGGTCGCGGAATCGGGAGAAGGACGTGCCGAACACCTCGGGGGCGATCACACGGTACTGTCCGTAGAGCGCCATCGGACCACTGCTCATCGGCGTTCCCGTGAGTGCCAGCCGGTAGCGGATCTTCTTCGCGAGGGTCGCCGCCGAGCGGCTGGCCTTGCCACCAGGAGCCTGCAAGCGGTGACTCTCATCGCACACGAGCATGTCCGGGGCGAACGCAGCTAATTCATTGAACAGCCCAGGACGCCAGAAGGCGTCGTAGTTAACCGCGACGGCGGTGATCCCACCAGAAGAACCTGCGCTCTTACGAAGCGAGGCGACCAGCGCGGCTCGCTGGCGCACACTACCATCCGAGAGCGCTGTCACGGTATATTCGCGCGACGAATGCCGCTCGAACTGCACGCCCCACACTGGCACGACGGACTTGGGACACAGAATGAGCACGCGTGACACCCCGGGCAAGGTACAGATCAAGTCGACCGCGACCTTGCTCTTGCCCGTGCCCATCTCCATCGCGAGCATCGCGCCGATGCCAGCCTCCAGAAGCCGCCGCGCATGCCAGTAGGCCGCGACCTGGTGCGCCCAAGGCCGCGTCTTCGCTCCAGGCACCTCGTCGGGGTGCCCATCCTCGCCCGGCAAGGCCACGTCGAGCATCCGAAGTTCGTTGCGCGTGAGCGGGTTGTCCGGCATCTCGAAGCACTGGTATTCGTTGTTCCAGAACGAACCCGGCACCTCGGCCAGCGCCCCGTACAACACCCTTGGCGCCTGCACGTAAATGATGCCCCTTCGGACTGCTACACGCATATTCGGCCTTGCCCTCCTTCCGTTCTCCCTGTATGCTGATAATATTGTATCACAAGCGGCATACGTACGTCAACCCCCCAAACTGTTGTTTTCCACGCGCGTTCAGCCCTAGGCACTCCCGTCGATCCTGGCGCGGCCTTTAATTTCAGCGTCTCCGAAGACCCAGGCACCGCCGCCAACCCAGGCGTCGCCGCTAACCTTGGCGTTGTCAGTGACAAAGGCGCTGTCGCAGACCGTGGCGCGTCCAAAGATCCTAGCGCTGTCGAAGATCTTGGCGCTGCCACAAACCTTGGCACGGCCAAAGACCCTGGCGCGGTCGTAGACCGCGGCTTTTCCGCAGACCCTGGCGTCCCCACAGACCCAGGCGCTATCGCAAACCTTAGCGTTCCCACAAACCCTGGCACGGCCAAAGACCGCGGCGTTCGGGCCGACGAAGGCCGTCTCCGCTACCCATGCCGTGCGGTAGACCCAGCCGCCACCATTGGGATGCCGATGCCAATCGGCGTGGGTGGAACCATACTCTAAGTGTTTCGGCGGCATGTCCTCCGGATTGTACTTAGTGTTGTTGTTGTTCATCCTCCCCACTCCTTTCTGCGGCGTTCTTCCTGCTCGTGGACCCAGCGGGCGTACTCGGCCTCGGCGCGATCAAGGGCGATGCGGCGCTCGAAGGCCACGCCGATGGCGACGCCACGCGCCTCGGAAACCGCGCACTCGTAGTTCGGAATGCGGTCAATCCGCATCTCGCGAACGACACTCCCGTCCTTCAGGCTAACCTCGACAGCGACCATATCAGCCTCCATCCCGTGCAGAAGATCCCTAACGTGCGCCGAGAACGGCGCTCTCGTACGGGCGCCGTTCTCTGCACCCTGATGCACCATCAAATGGTTTCGAGGACGCGCAAGCGCTTGCCAAGGTAGATCGCTGCAGCAGCGATGACCTTGGCCTCACTCATGATGCCGTTCTCCAGCTGCGCGACTAGAATACGTTCAGCCTTGAGCTCCACGTCCGGCGTGATCGGCGTCCTCCTGCTTGGCTGAGGCGGCGCATCCTCGCCGCCTGGACCGCCAGTGCGAGTGTCGTACTTCATAAACTCTCCCTTTCTTTTCCACCGCCTACCTTACACGATGATGCTCTCGCTTGATCTCCGAGATTCTGTGAAGCATGTCAACGACGCCTTTCCAGTAGCGCCAGAAGGAACAACGCGAGCACCCCCGCAGCTGCCCCCACAACCTTCGGACTTGCCAAACCCAAGTGCAGGACGACGCCGCCGCAGACACCAAAAACGGCGCACAGGACGATTATCGCCGCCAGCACCTCGGGCCTGTCCTGTTCCATGATCTGCCTCCTCCCTTCTATCGACGGCCTCCTTCATCGCAGCACCGCCATTACCACTCCCACTCCCACCACCGTACCAAGCGCGAGGCCGGTTAAGAACACCACCAGCAGGAAGACTAACGCCGCCACCACCTCGGGCTTGCCCTGTTCCATAGTCTGCATCCTCCTCTCTGACCTCTCGGGGTGGGCGCCGCGAGGCGCCCACCCCGCCACATGGCTGGGGCGCTGATCTCAGGCGTCGCCCTCGACCCGGGTGTGCCCGCCGATCCTGGCG
>Ga0209508_1003097_pt1 | contig 10128 bp, 11 predicted proteins | sample AD_UKC129_MetaG_FD_184427 | JGI IMG/M metagenome (GOLD analysis project Ga0209508, IMG submission 184427) | Active sludge microbial communities of municipal wastewater-treating anaerobic digesters from Canada - AD_UKC129_MetaG (SPAdes) (version 2) | ecosystem: Engineered > Bioreactor > Anaerobic... | reverse complement strand
CTTTCTGCCTTCCCCTTAACATCCTGTACCATCGGCACCACCTATAGGGGAATATTCAAGCCCGTCCAGTTTGACCTAGGCACATTCAAGTCAATACGGAGAGAACGTTTTCCCTTAGCCTTCTTAATAACCTGCTCTTCATCCCGCGCATCAACCGGCACCCGGGGGCTCGCATTAGGCTCAGCCTCCGGAGGGGGCGGAGGAGGGGCCGGGACTTGTATTACCTGCGGGGGCGGGGGTGTAGGTCTTGACGAACACATGCTAAAACCTCCATTCATAATAGAATCTGCCGATCTAACAACGTTGCATCTTGGGATTCCTTTATCCGCTTTAACAAGCGTACAACCTCTACACTACCCCGGGCCATCCAAATCTTACGGTCAGAGTAGGACTCTTCTGGGCAACGGTCCGGGAACAGTTGGTCCAACGCATCAATCAGCTCTTGGCTAATAGGCGGAAAACGTTCGTACGCTTTCCGCAACATGTTTGAATCAGCCACGGCCACCACCTCCCAATAAGTGGCAATGTTGGTTAGTTGACGCAAGCTTAATGCCATACTCAATATGGTTATCGCTGGACAACTCACTCATATATTTCCCCGTTTTGACCATGTACAAATACTTACGAATACGTAGAGGAACCTTGTCCAGATCATACCGGGTAAACAAAACCACACGGTACCCCGCACCGTGCACCACAGACAACAACCATTCCAGATCGTCTATAGGCTGATCAAGCGGCTCCCCTCCTAAGATCCACACTTCCCTAATCAAAGGCCGGGCACGGTCTAGACGCTCCAAAAACTGTTTCAGAAGATCCTCCGTAAATTGCCGCCCGGCGGTGAAATCCCAGGACTCAGGATTATGGCACCCCACACAATGAGGCGCCTTGCACCCGCTAAGATAAATCTCAAAAGCTCCGCGTGAAATTGACACCTCCGTGCCTAACAGGTTCACCCCTGGCACCTCCTGACCTTTAGACAAACACACGCGCGGGCCACTCAATTTCCCGGCGGACCTTATTCCAATGTTTTGTATTGGTCAAGAAACCAACCACCCTTGTAAAGGTGTCCGTTATCGGCTGCCCACAAATACTGCAAACAGAAGCGTCCCGCCCTACAGTCATATGGCCCGCAGCGCACATGTTAAGGGCATAGTTCACCGCAAAGTAAATCACCCCCCGGCGTGCAGCGTGCTGAATTAAGAGCCGCATAGTCGTACTTTCGCAACGCTCCGCCAAATTCAAATGGCAAATAGCACCGCCAGAGAAGAGACGGTCAAACCGCCCCTGGAGCTCGATGCGCTGAAGGAGATCTGCCGGCGCTGTAAGAGGGAGGAACTGGTTGGAATAAAGCAAATACTTCCCGCTCCCGTAACCCAAAAGGGCATCCTTGGCAGCCAGCTTAACCGCACTGCTTTCAGCGGGCACCTGCTCAACATTATGGGGGGTCTTAAAGGTCCCTTCAGCAACTGCATTGGCGGCGTGCACAACGTCTAGAAGCTTCTCAACAAACTCCTGGCCTTCCTCGGTGAGGATATCATACCCCAGCGTCTCAAGCGCCTCGTAGATGCCCGTCAACCCCGTGGTGGAATACTGGCGTGCCAGCTCCATAAATCCCCACGAATAGAGGGGCATCGCCCCCGCATCAATACGCCTCTTAATCAACGTCCTCTTGGCGTTATTGATTTTCGGGGCCATGATAGCATACCGCTCCAGCTCCCGAAGAAACCATTCAGAAGCAGCTTTCCCGGGGCCTAGGGCACGCACCGCCCTAAAAGCCAAGCGGGGAAGGTTCAAAGTGACCACCCCAAGGCTCCCTATCTTGGTACTGCCCGCCCCGAAGCTGTTGAAGTATTCGCTGATAGTATCAGAACGCAGCCGACAACAACTAGACAACGTACTAGACTTCCCGCAGTAGATGTTGATAAATCCATAGAGACGGTTCGCCTCGACAATCTTATCTAGGAACTCCTGGTCCTTGATGTCTCCATTCTCGTCAATGGAGAAGCACGCAGTAACCACCGGGAAGGTGATAGGAGTCCGGGCCATCTCTCGGTTCATGCACTCCAGGAATACGTCCTGTGCCCACTTCACCGCCGTCTTACTAGGTATGCGGCCGTCAATTTCATATTTTGGGAGCAGCTCATCCAGGAAGTAGTCATCAAAGATAGAGATATTTGTGAACGGCGACTGGTTACCTCGGAACATAGGCTGGTTAAGGGTGTAAATTAGCGACGTGATCAGCTCACGCACATAGTTGCAAACCCCCTCATGGAACGGCATGTTGATATGTGCATCCGTATTGGTCTCTCGTAGCTGATCAAGGTACCACCCCATAACGATAAGCAAGTCCGCCAATCCCGTCGCGCCTAGAATGGAATTACTGGCGATGCCTAAGAACTGCTCCACCTGGCTCTTAAACGAAAGTAGATACCGGGGCGGCGTACACTTGACCTTTGACACCATAGGAAGACCCTGAGTAGCTATGTCATACGTACTAAAATTGAAACAGTAAGGACGCCCAAAGTCCCAAAAATCGTTGATGTAGATATCCCCAGAAAGCTGTGCCTCGATAACCTCGTCGGCGTAAGCCTGCCCCTCTTGGCGCTTTAGGTATTTCCAAAGTAGATACATAGAATTTAAGCGGCCAAACGGCTTCATACGCTCATGGTTAAACGTGATCACGTCTTTCCCGTCAACATTGGCGTTGCTGTCCACCGCCTGGTCCGCTATGGAGGCAGCAGATTCAAAGAAGGCCCTGCTATACTCGTTAAAATCAAGCTGCCGGCCTATTCCCTCCAAGTCAAAGAGCTCCGCCGGGTACTTGTTCCGCAAAGTCTCCATAAGACTGTCGAACTGCGCATCGTAACTAACACGTATCTGCATCAAGCATCCTCCCCACTAAATAGCAGCCGAATTGGTCGGGCCGCCCAAAATCGCATTACAAAGCTCACGCGCCGCACTTTGTGCCCCTATAAATTCGTACCCATTGAATATCTCAAAATCAAACTCTTTAGAGTCAAGCTCGCCGTCTCCCGCATAATTCGACATATAAACAAACCCCGGCCGGGTCACCCTACAAAAGACAACCCGGGGGCCCTCCAGCATCTTCAGCGCCGCCCACTCCACTTCATAGCGGAGGTCATCCACAAAGACCACATCAGCACGTGAACGCAACACCCTACGCACCAGAATATTCGCCCAAAGAGAAGGAGAAACCAACGCCCGCCCCCACGCCGTCCCTAAAGTCCGCATCAGATAACGGGGCGTTTTCTCTCCAAAATCCTCCAGGGGAACCTCCTTTTGAGTCCCGTGAAGATACGCTGTCCGCCGAGATGCCCGATGCCCGGCAGCCTTCAGCAACACGTCTAACATCGCCTTAAGAGGGTCCGCAAAACTAATACACTCTGCGGGGATACCCCGAGCCTTGCACACGTCTAAAGCTAAACGTGCTATCGTAGTTTTTCCTACACCTGGGGCCTTTCCATACAACGCTACAACAACCTTGGGTGCCATAATTTCACCTCATGCGTCGTCATATCATATTCCCCTGCCCGTAAGATCCGGGCCATCCGGGCGTTCAAAATCGCATCCTCCTCCCTTAACCCCTTGGATTCGTAAGCCCGCACCACAATCGGCCACATCTCCGAATAGGTACAGGAATCAGGACACGCAAACGCATCCGCCAAAAGTTTCCGGGCCGCAACGGGCCCAACCCCAGGACACCCCGGGTATCCATCAGCAACGTCCCCTACTAGTGTCTGGTACATATGTTGAAGGTCTGCTGCGCTAGGAGACACTTCAGTAATGCCCTGCTCCGGACAATCTGGCCGGTAAATCTTGCCTGGGACTGTGAGCATGTCCTTGTCTATACTGACTATGATTTTATCCCCAGACAAAATATTATCTGACGTCATCAAAATTCCAAGCACATCATCCCCCTCCAACTGGGGAAACGTGAAGGACGTATAATGTTCCTGTAAATACTCACGCAAAACAGGGAGGATCGTCGGCTTTCTCTTAGCAGCCCGCTTAGCCTTATATTCGGGGTAAATAGTGTTACGGAAAGTAGGCCCTGGAGGAGTAAAGCAAAGGACCACTGCGTCCGCTTCCAGGGTTTTCATCAACCCGGCAATATGCGCATCAACTGCCTCCTTAGCCATAGAGACGTCCGCGTGCAGCGTCCAAAGATCATCTCCCCAATATATAGGGACTTCCACTGCGGCAGCCACCTTATGTGCCACTATATCCCCATCAATAAGCAGCGTCCGCACTGCCTCCCGCCTCCTCAGCTTTCTGGGTCTCAATACCATAAACGAGCAACTGCCGATGGGGTTCCGGCAAACTATCTCGAATGGCGGCCATCAGGTTTCTAAACTCCGCCAACGCTTCAGAAACGTGACGCAAAGCGTAGATATGCCGGAGCTCTCTTAAATTGGTCGTGAGAAGGAGCCGGGTGGGAACACCCTCAGGAAGGAAATACTTCAACACGTCATTAGGGAGTAACGCCTTGGCGTCCTCAACCTCTTCGAGCAGCAGTAGACATGCCCGCAATATCTGCCCAAATTGGTCCTCCTTTAAAAGGCCCTGTGCCTCTGCGGGGATAAAGTGCCGCCCGTTCGCATAACTGACCACATCATGGGGTAGAACCATACGCAACGGCTCCATCTTCTTCAGCGCCCAACGGGTAGACAACACGGAAAGGGAAATATGCCGATGCCTGGCAATCTCTTGTAAGAGCGCCCTAGACACCCCGTCAATCTTGAACGTATAAACCAGGTGCTCCAAAACGCTATGATGCCCCCGTCTAATCAAAGACATCAAAAGCTGTTCTCCCCGTCTTTGCGAAGGGTCGAGATACTGAGCCACCTTGTTGTCATTCCCCGTACAAATCAACGCAGCCTCAACCGCTAGCGCCACGTCACTGCATTGCTTCAACTCAACGTTCACATTCCATCCCCCTAACCTTAATGAGTCTCCGCCCAGTTGCGGCCTACCTTATACTCCCCATCAAGGGGGCACCGAAACTTAAAGAATCGCCCAGCCTTTCGGATTGCCTCAACGGCAGTCTCGCCTACAAAGTCCTCTAAACCGGGCCTAACCGCTAGCTGTACTTCATCGTGAATATGGGCAAGCTGTGCAACTTCCTTGCCAAACGTAAAGCCCACAGCCGCCAAGTCCTCCCAAAGCTGAACCGTAGCCTGCTTCATAACAATGGCTCCTGCACTCTGCAATAGAGTATTTAAAGCTGCATGTGTCGACCGAATGTAAAGACGCCGTCCGTCCAATCCCTTCAACCACCCCCTAGAACGGGCCGTTGACTGTACATCATTAATCAAGTTTTGGAGCGCCGGCAATGCCTTCAAGAACTTTTCCCGTGCCCTTTTACCTGCCCTCTGTTGTTCCGCCTCTGGTGCATGAGGCTTTAGAATACTCCCTAGCTTCTGGTTACCCGCACCATAGAGAAAGGCATATATGAATCGCTTGGCCTCGGCCCTGGTGGCGAGCCCAGCCGCTTCCTGGTTTGCGGTGTGTATATCTCCTTCCAACAGTATTTGCGCATACGCCCCCCTATCATAGCGTGCCATATAATGGGCCAGACACCGGAGCTCCAACCCCGACGCATCACACCCCACCTGTAAATACCCCTCGCCAGGACCAAAAAGCTGGCGACACTCTTTCCCGTAAGGGACCGAAGGATTGGCAGCGGGCACCTGGGCAATGTTAGGGGAATTATGCGTACAACGCCCTGTAACTGCCCCATTGGTTATAACGTGCCCATGTATGCGCCCATCCTTAACCAACTTCAACCACGCTGCGTTTCCCTCCGCCAGCTGCCCGATCCGCTTCTCAAGCATCAGGTACTCCGTAAGGAGCTTAGCTTCAGGCCAAGGAAGACCGCTCAATATCTCTTCCGAAATTTCAGGTGCCCCGCTCTGTGTAAAAGCCGTAGGCGTCCACCCATATGCCTCCTTTAACCGCTCAGCAATCTGTAAACGGCTACAAGGGTTAAACTCTTGATAAGACACCTTAACACATGGGTGCCCTTTTACATACCCCTTGGCCTTGTTATTAACCTTCGGGATAAACTCCGTGCGGATCTCTTTGGGAGGGAATACTTTCTGCAATTCTGCCGTCAATTCAGCCCGGCGCTTGCTGAGTGTCCGGTATAAGGCTTCCGCTTGCCGGACGTCAAAAGCAAAACCAAAGCGCTCCTGCTTGAATATGATCTTCTGGAACTCATGTTCAAGGGTCACTGCGACAGGGCTAGGGTTTGTTGCCATAAGCCGCGAATACAACGCTGCTGTGATCCTAACATCCTGTTCGCAATACTCCTGCATATCCTTGCTCCACTCAGCCCAGTCTGTAGTCTCTGAGAAACGCCCCTTTAGAATCCCTAAACGATAACCCCAGGCCCTTAAAGCATGTTTGCCAATAAGCTGATGCGGAATTGTTCCTGGAGCATCCCGCTCAATTGCATAGTCCTTAACGGCGATCTCTGGGATGATCAAGCGGGAGAGAATAAGAGTATCCAGCACCTCCCCCTTGGGCGCCCATTTAGGCCATAACTTTTGAATGGCGGGAATATCAAACGTCAGAACATTATGGCCGATGATTCTAGGCGCTTCTTGGAGCATCTTAAGCCCCTCATGAATAGGAGTATAAGGCTCCACATCAGCACAAGATATTAATTTACCTGTATCGGTATCCAAAATCACTAGACAATGAAGCTTTGAAAGAGTATCAAGCAACCCGTCTGTCTCTATATCAAACACTAGAGACATTGGTGCGCCCCTCCTTTAGCCCACACATCCCTATACGCCCCCTCATACCACACTAAAATTCCGCGGCCACCTCATCAGCCTCCACTCCTACCAGGACATCAACCAAGGTTTCTGCCAGCAGACGTCCAGACTTTGGATTATACAAAAGGGTATCCGCAAGCCCTGTTAATCCTACCGGACGATTTTTGAGAACCCGCGCCTGTGATATATTGGGGGTATCCCCTTGCTGATCTCTCTCAAGCGCAATCACTACATCGCTTAATTGCTCCAGAGCGGCACTCCCTCGTAAATCAACCAGGGAGACTGGTCGACCTTCGTTATAACCCTTCCCCTTATCCGGGCGCTTTAGGTGCACCACCGCCAGTATCCCAGCGCCAGTCTCCTGTACCAGCTTTCGTAGATTAGTCATCAGCCGGTCTATCGTTTTACGCTCCGACTCTTCTGTCTCTTCTAATCCCGAAACGACAATGCTTATATGATCCAGGATAAGGAAGTCTACACCTAGGCCGACAATCATGTACCGGATCTTTGCCAGGATGTTGTCTATCTCAGAACTCCCAAAATGGTCATAGAACCAGAACTTCCCGCTCCCCAAAACTTGGCTAAACGCTTCCTGTAAATCTTCCTCAGAGACCCCCTCTCTAGTCAAATGTACCGGCTTGTTTAGCTCCATACTCACATAGCGCTCTGCTGCCCGCTTCACCGACTCTTCAAGGGCAATAACCCCAATGGTTTGATCATGGGCTTTGAATAGGTGATACCCTATCTCGTTAACCAGGGTGCTCTTTCCTACTCCGGACCCCGCGGTAAAGAGCCATAGCTCCCCCTTTCGAATACCTGCAGTCATATCCTGTAGTTTTGGATATGGCAAAGACAGTCCAGGGGTGGGCTCAGCCTTTAAAACCTCCCACAACTCCGCACCGTTTAGGATACCGTCTGGGCGAAACACCTTAGCCCCCCAGACGATATCAATTAGCTCTGCCCCTCGCCCTGCCTTAAGCATTTCATTAGCGTCTTTTAAAGGCGTCCGGGCTATGTACGCCTTGCCTGGGGTTAAGACAGTCGCCGCCTCTTTAACTGCGGCTATGCCTACTTCGTCGTTGTCGAACAACAACACTACCCGCTCAAATTGCTCCAGCCATTCACTGTTTTGTGCGATAGCCTTACGGGCCGCCTGTGCGCCATTGGGAACTGAAACTACCGGATATTTACACCCCCATTGTTGGGCCACAGAAAGACAGTCAATCTCGCCTTCTGTAACTACAACCATTTTTCCGCCGTCTCTAAAAATCTGTTGACCAAAGAGGGTGGCCTTAGAGAAATCCCCCAGCCACCAAAATTGCTTATTAGGCCCTCGGAGATGTTGCGCCACAAGGTTCCCCTTGTTGTCGTAGTAAGGTGCAACCTGTACCTTCTGCCCCCGGTACTCGCTAATCGTATATCCGTAAACCTCACACGTCTTTTGGGTTATACCACGCTTGATAAGTGGGAGATACTCCCCCGGTGATATAAGGCCTTCTGCCACTTTCACCCACCCTTTCTGCCCTGGAGGGCCCGCATCTGGACGCATGGAAGACGTAGTATAAGCGGGAAAATACGCACCGCAACTAAAGCAAAAGCCGTGGCCGTCGGCATATATCGCAAGGTTATCGCCCCGCCTATCCCTGCCTAGTTCTTGACAGGCAGGACACCGCACCCGTCTTATAACCCCCATGGTATTTGCCCCTTATCCTGTCCGCTTTCCGTTTGATAACATTCGCCTTCTCAAGCACCGCACATCTCCACAGCGCGCGGATTGCGCCATACCACCTCGGTGCGCGACACCTTGGCCTTGGCTGCGCCCTTACCTTGCAGACCGGAGCCGCGCCGCCGGCCAGCAGCATAGCACGCCGTCTCGAAGCGCGTGACCTCCCACCCGGCATCGACCAGAGGCTGATAGACCGGGTGGTCATAGCCTGAGAGCACCACCGCGCCCCGGCAGCCGAGGATGGTCTCCACCAGCGCCGCGTGATGGTCGTGATCCGGCTCCACGGCGTAGACCGCCCTATCCTTGCGCGTGTCGTGGTGGTATGGCGGATCGATGTAGAACACCGCCTCCGGGTTGTCCCAATAGCGGATGACCTCCAGCGCGTCGCGGTTGTCGATCTGGCAGCTCATCAGCCGCCAGCGCCAGGCGTCCATCATGGCCTGGCGCATGATCCATTGGTTGGTTGTCAGCGCCATTCCGCCCCTTGAAACGAATACCCGGCTCCAACCGCTTATTGTAGAAGCTGCCCCGCTCATCCCGCTTATCCCTTGGTTCTGCGCTACAAAAAACGCCCAGGCCCGCTCCACCGGGTCGTCCGAGCCGGTCTTGAGGATGTCCAGCGCCCGGCCGAACTCGGCGCGGGCGTAGGGTGTCCACATGATGCGGTGTTTCAGGTCTTCGAACTGCTCGCGGTCTTGCAGCACGCGGAACAGGTTGACGATGCGGTCGTCCAGGTCGTTAAGCACCTCGACTGGCGCGGGGTCGCGCGACCAGAACATGCTAGCCGCGCCCGCATACGGCTCGCAGTAGGGGCGGCCGCCCGCTGGAATCAAAGGCAGTAGTTTGGACAGCATGGTGCCCTTGCCGCCGAACCAGCGAAACGGCGCGCGCAGGGTTTCCTTCTCCTTATCCGCCATAAATTCGTCTCCCCTCCTTGCTATTTCTAAAGCCCCACCGTAGCTTTCCACTTCTGAACATCAAAAGAGGGACACGACTTTTGTGCCACTTCATTGTGTCCTATGATCTTAGCTTCTGGGTACTTCGTCTTAAGCCCTTTCAAAAGCTTAATCAAAGAATCCCACTGCTCCGGCGTAAAATTGTTCTCCGGGACATTGCTCTTGCTCACCCCGCCAATCAAGCAAATCCCAATACTCGTGAAATTGTGCCCTACAGTATGCGCCCCAACCGCCAGCGGGTTGCGTCCAGTCTCTATGGTGCCATCCCTGCGGATCACGAAATGGAAGCCGCTGTCAAGATATCCCCACTGACGTGGGTCCTTGTTTAGCTCTTTCTCACCAATGTCCATAGTGGGCGGAGTATTAGAACAATGAATAATGATCAAATCGGTTGCCTCTCGCAAATATAGCATCTCTTCCCCTCCTTGCTATTTCTAAAGCCCCACCGTAGCTTTCCACTTCTGAACATCAAAAGAGGGACACGCCTTATTAGACACCTCGTTATGTCCTATAATTTTTGCCTCAGGGAAGCGTGCCTTCAGCTTCTTTAACAGGTGCAGTAAAGACTCCCATTGCTGGAGTGTAAAATTGTTCTGAGCGTGTCCAGAAGAATCAACTCCACCTATCAAGCACACACCCA
>Ga0209508_1003095_pt1 | contig 10134 bp, 8 predicted proteins | sample AD_UKC129_MetaG_FD_184427 | JGI IMG/M metagenome (GOLD analysis project Ga0209508, IMG submission 184427) | Active sludge microbial communities of municipal wastewater-treating anaerobic digesters from Canada - AD_UKC129_MetaG (SPAdes) (version 2) | ecosystem: Engineered > Bioreactor > Anaerobic... | reverse complement strand
GTTAAAAATCTTCTCATCTTCATCACCTCCTACTGTAATACCAGTGATACATCATCATACCAGGCTATACCCTGACCATCAAATTCAAGGATAACCTTTATACCAGTTACACCTTCAGGAACCTTATCAGTTATAGAGAATTTCTTCCATGAGCTCGTTCCACTTAAGAAATTTGTTGTCTTTTCTCCTATAACATCTTCTCCCTTCAGGTATACAATCTTAGTTCTTGCCCCATTACCCTTTACCAGTTCTGTCTTTACCCATACAACGAAGGTTAAATTGTCCCCAGGCTTTGCATCTACTACTTCTGCGTAATTTATTGTAGATTTTATAGGGTCCCAGGTAGCTATCTTTAGAGAGCCATAGGTATTATGTCCAACATCACCATCCCAGGCTACTACCTTGTTATCTACCTGGGAGGAATCTTCTACATTCCAGGCAGCTGGAATGCCGGTTGCAGTATCTACAGCTCCAAAATCATAGTTAAATAAGAGGTTCTGCTGGAATTCCTGTGCATATGCAACCGACAAGAAACTTAATAAAATTAGTCCAACTCCAAAAATCTCAAGCCATCTTTTCATAAAATCCCTCCTTTTTAATTAAATTGGTACTTTCCAGGAAACTCTAAAACTATCTGTATTTCACCCTTACCTATAACCTTAATACATCTCACCTCCTCGTTTTATTTACTTGTTTCATTCTATCTGGATGAGTCTTGCGGTCATAGGCTGCAGTGAAATCTGGACGCCGCTATCTTTAATAGGAATATTCTCTCCAGTAATAGCATCGTAGCATAACCTTAAATTACCAGAGATTTTTAGCGCAGTTGTATCCAGAATTACTTTACCCTCTACTTCTTGCTTATCAGAAAGGTTAGAAACTACTAACAGAAGCTTGTCCTTTTTTTGATAAAAACTTGCCTTTATATAATCTGGTTCCAGTTTGAGAAATCTCTCGTTTTCCCAGTAGGGATACCATTCCGCTGTACTAACACCGAAATCAGTCATCACCTTCCAGATTTTTGACATCAGTTCCAGTTCTTCTAGATTTAGAGGACGTACCAGCACATCATGAAGTAAAGTAAAAGCAAGTGCACGCTCAAATGTCCAATCTGGTGGTTTTTCATAGACCAGAAACTCACAGGGAATACCAAAATTTTTACCCATAAATTCAGCACGGAAGGTATCAAGTGGCAGCTTCTGAAGTGCTTCTGTAGCAAGTTCACCACCCTGGAACTGTTCACCATCCCAGTAGGAATGGCAAAAAGCCAGTGTTGGAGTGACGCAACAGGTGCTTTGATGAGCATTAACAATTCCACCCTTTGATTGAATGATGGTATAGAGCCGCTTCATCAATTCCCGGACCGCAAATATAGGATAGGTAGCCTTAAGACTCCCATCAAGGGTCCGGTATCCGCATCCATGTCTTTCATTTGCGCATCCCCAGGGTTCTATTGTCCCATCGAGATAAACTCCATCAAACCCGTAATCTTCTAAAGCCCGGCTGATCCCTTCGATAAAATAGTCCTGCCACCTGCTGTTGTAACAAACAATGTAGGCTCTCTGTTCAGGCAAGCGTTGATATCCACCAGCAAACTCACCATTAACACCTTTTACAAGCACGTCATCTGCCATTTTGCCCCATTCAGGTGCAAGGGTAGATAACTCGTATCCAAAATAAAGGAGTACCTTGATCCCCCGCTTATGGCATTCAGAAACTAGATGCCTTAATTTGGACTCTTCCGTTGTTTTCCAGTATCCCTGAATTGGTGTCCAGTTTTCGTAAGAAACCAGTGTTTTAACTCCCAGTTCAGTAATATGGTCAAGTACTGTCTCATCTTCCTCCTGATTAATAGCCTGATTTTCAATTCCGTAGTTTGCACCATGATATATTCGCCACTGGTGAAAATCCTTTGGCATTGGTTTTACTGGTGTAGCTTGAAGACCCATAGTCAATGTTAATGGTAGTTTTCGTGGTTGTTTATCAAGTAGATGAAGACGTAATATTACCTCCTCACCTTCTCTAACAATCTCAATACAATAATTTTCTTCCTTTGGTTCCCATCCTTTATCTGATTCTGCAAACCAGCTTAATCCACCTTCCTCCCAACCAATCCAGATGAATGGTTTGAAAGGCAAAGTTAACCCATTTTCAGGAATAGCGCCACTATTCTTTGCATGCCCCCATCCTCCAGGCCAGTAATGGAAGAGTGTCGCCCTATGTTTATTAAATGGCACTTCCAACCATAGTCTCTCTATTTGTGGAGATGCTTCCCTTTTGCTTGATCTTTCACGTTGTGGCATTATTACCATATCCATACGGATCATCCCATCAAATTCAAACTTAGATGTCACATCAATAATCAAATTATCGTTTGCCTGACAGCCAGAAACAACCGCCTCAGACTTATTGGAGCAAAGTAAAAATACATCTTTACTTTGCCAGGTGATGGTTTCTCCATTAACTATTCCAACTAATCGGATCGGGGATGACAGAATTTCTTCGTCTGCACTGACAATACTGGTTGGCAGCATAGCATGGGAAAATCTATAACTGCGACCCCACATATCTACCTCAACTTCATAATCGGTAGTTTCTGCTTTTACCTCCGTCCAGGGAGGTAAAAGCTCTTTATTATCCATCTTTATCCTCCTACCAGGGCTTCAGATTTCTTCTGCTATCTTTTTAAGGAGCTCTCGCAATAATAATGCTATAGCCCCTCTTGCAGCGATATCTTCTTCTAAAGAAGAGAACTTAATCTCGACATTTTGATAGACTTGCGGAACAGAATGCAGACCTACCTCTCTTTTTATAGTACTTAGTAACATATCCCCAGCCTCGTTTAATGTTCCAGCCAGGATGACTAGAGGTGGAGCAAATAGATTTATAACATAGCTAAGACCCAGTCCAAGATATCTACCTGCCTCTTCTATAAGATTAATGGAGAATTTATCACCTTTGAGGGCAGAATCTGCTATATCTCTAAATAGTATATTTTTCTTCTCTCTATATATCTGGGTTAAAGATGTATTAATACCATCTTTGATAGCTTCTATCGCTTTTTCTTCTATGGCAAGAGGAGATGCCAGTGTCACCAGACATCCTCTACTTCCACAGAAACATCTCGGTCCTTTTGGGTCCAGCACGAGATGACCAAATTGACCAGCAAAACCTTTATTCCCTCTTAATATCTTTCCGTCGAGAACTATCCCAATATTAAAGCCATTACCAGGACCAGAATTAAAATAGATAAAATCAGAATTATATTTTCCCTCTCCATAGATAAGTTCTGCTAAAGTTGCCACATAAAGCCTGGCATCTATTTTAACAGGAACATTAAATCTTTCTTCCAGGATAGATTTGAGAGGGACATTTTCCCAGTCTTCACTCGATGGAAAAGTGAGAGATGTACCATTTTCGTAATCCACAAGACCATGCATCCCTATTCCAATACCTTTAATTTTCTCCCAGCTTCCAGCATACTCATTTACTATCGACTCTATACTCTCTATGATACATCCAATAAGATAATCCTTATTATGTTCTTCGAAAATAATCCTTTTAACCGCCTTTATATTACCTGAAAAATCAGCCAGGACACTCTTTATTCTGATATCGGTTATCTCCAGACCAACTATATATCCGTAATCTTCGTTTAGTTGTAAGAGCGCAGACCTCCTTCCCCTGGGCTTTAAGTCGTGCCCATTGCCAATCTCTTTTACTATTCCAACCTCTATAAAATTATTAATTATATGGGTAACAGCAGTAAAACTGAGACCAAAAAGCTCTGCCAGTCTCGATCTTGAGATAGGACCATGTTGACTTATAACAGAGAGGATATCACTTTTATTTGAACCTAACTTTAATATATTGCGTTTTTCTTCTTTGTTTTTCATATAAGAAATTATACAAAAATAAAATCTCAAAGTCAATAATCTAAGAAAATAATACTTTAAATAGGTTTAATAATTTCATATAAAAATTATTTCGAACTAAAACAGCAAATTAGACATATCTAGTAACATAGACCAATTTGTAATATCCTCCTCTCTAGGATAAGGTCCCGAAAATTTTCGGGACCTTATTGCTTGGTGATAAAAATAGACTATTCTGGAGATATCTTCCTCACCTCTATTTTTCTTTGCAAAAGAGTAAAATGAATAGTATAATCTAAATTAGAGACTAGTATTTTGAAATAGGAGGCTATTGTTATGAATACCTTATCCCCATCAATGGAAGATTGGCGAAAGCTTTTTAAATTAGCTCTCGAGTTTAAGTCTATAAAGAGTTGGGAATGGATGGAAGATACAGTTATCTTTGGAGTTCAATCTCCCAAAACAGGAGAGACCTGTTACTGTGTGGTACTTGGGAAGGAAAGATCTTTTGCCGGCTTGGCGATATATATTGGAGATAACGGTTTGATGTCACTTCTGGATATGTTAGAGCTAAAGCATGGTGAAGAAGAACAGTTTTATCACAATGACCTTATAATGATTCATTTCACCGATAGAAAATATCTAGCTAAGGATGAGCTGGATATAATCAAGAAACTTGGTTTAAAGTTTAGAGGGTCGAATAATTGGGTATCGTTCAGAAGATATTTACCGGGATATTATCCTTGCAGTATAAATAAAGAGGAGGCAGAGTTGCTGGTATCTATTTTGAAAGAAGTTACAAATGTCTGCCTGAGATTCAAAGAGGGTCCCGGATTGATAGCTGATAATAAAAATCTGGTAAGAGTAGTTAAGGAAAAGGGTAAGAACGTCCTGTGGGAGGATACCTGGGTGGAACTTGATTATCCGGAAGAGATGGTATCTGCCTATGACCCTGAGAAAATCTTTGGTGAGGCTATAAATCCTTTTGCTTTAGAAAGAACCTCTGATGAGTGGGCAATTGACCTGTTTTTTGCGCCAACACTTATAGATGAAGAGGATGAAAGGGGTACATACTTTCCTTATATTGGTATTGTCTGGAATATCAGGGATAATACCGGGATTGGTCTTCAAACTTTTAAATATTCAAGAGAAGAAAGATTTAAGTATCCCCAGGAGTTATTCCTGAATGCTGTTGAGTCTACAAAATCTCTACCCAAAACTATTCTGGTAAGAGAAGAAGATTCTTATGAGGCATTGATAGACTTTACCAGACAGGTTGGTATAGGTATAGAGGTACCTGAGAATATTGAGATACTTGATAGCCTAAGGAATCTTTTTTTGGAACATCTTCGCTATTAGAATAAAATTATCTCCCCTTGCGTCTAATTAGAAGTTATGGAAGAATTGATTCTTATTCAGGATATATATAAGGTGTATAAAATGGATAGTGTTGAGACGGTAGCTTTAAATGGGGTAAGTCTTAACGTAAATAAGGGGGATTTTAAGGCTATAATGGGTCCATCCGGATCAGGCAAATCTACACTGATGCATATTATAGGATGTCTGGATAGACCTAGCTCTGGGAAGGTCCTCTGGGAAGGGAAAGATGTATCAACACTATCTGATGATGAGCTTGCTATGATAAGGAACAGAAGAATAGGTTTTGTCTTTCAAAGTTTCTATCTGTTGCCACGGTATACCGCTCTGCAGAATGTTGAGCTTCCTCTCATATATAGAGGACTTACAGCTAAAGAGAGAAGAGAAAAAGCAAGGAGACTTTTAGAGCTGGTAGGGCTAGGGGATAGAATCGACCATCGACCTACCCAGCTATCTGGTGGACAGCAACAGAGGGTTGCAGTAGCCAGGGCATTAGCCGTAGACCCGTTAATACTTCTGGCAGATGAGCCTACTGGGAATTTAGACAGTAAGTCCAGTCATGAGATTATGGATCTTATATCAAATTTACATAACCAGGGATTGAGCATAGTCCTTGTCACCCACGAGTATGATATAGCTGGTTACGCCAATGAGATAGTAAAGATGGCTGATGGAAAGATAATAGATATAGAAAAAAAGTCCAAAGGTTAGGGGAGAGATAAAGATGAAGAAAAGATGGTTAATATTAGTTGTTATTTTTCTGGCAGTTGCTGCAGGGGCGTATGCCTTCATTTCTTCCAGAAACAAAGAAAATCCTCAGGGACCTCCAATTGAAACCTATACTGTAACGAGGGGCGATTTAATAGTCTCTGCCAGTGGGAGTGGAATCCTGGAGGCAAGAGAGACAGTTGATATAACAAGTGAGATAGGGGGAACGGTTACCTGGGTTGTGGAAGAGGGGTCAAAGGTTAAAAAGGGCGACCTTCTCTGTAAGATAGACCCTCATGATTATGAGGTTGCCCTCTCTAGAGCAGAACTCAGTTATAAAAATGCTCTTTTAAAGCTGGACCAGACCAGGCTTAATCTGGAGGAGCAGAAGAAGCAATTACAGAAAAATCTTCAGGATGCTAAGATTAGCAGGGATAATGCTTATATAGAGTACCAGAGGGCTAAGAGACAGCTGAATGATTCGGAGACCCTTTATAAGGCTAATGCTATCTCTCTCAGTGAACTTCAAACTGATAAAGATAGTTATAACAAAGCCCTGAATGCATACAACCAGGCAGTGGAAAATCTACGTTTGGTTGAATCTTCGCTATCTAATCAAATAGTACAGTTAGAGAAGGATGTCTCTCTGGCTGAAATTTCTGTTGAGCAGGCAAAGATTGATCTGGATAATGCAAAGTTAAATTTAAGTAAAACAGTTATCACTGCTCCTATAGATGGTATAGTTGCCAATGTTTCTGTTAAAAAGGGTGGACAAAATATAGCAAAAGAGACAAACCTTATGTCCATACTTAATACCAGTGTAATGAGGGTAAGTTTAGAGATAGACGAGGTTGATATACCTAAGGTATCGGTAGGTTTACCTGTAAGGGTAACCTGTGAGGCTTTTGGAGATAGAGAGTTTCAAGGTAAAGTGAGTTTAATTTCTCCTTCGGCAAGGATATCCAATAACATCGCTATTTTTGATGTCCGGGTTGATATTCCAAATTCTACTGGAGAACTCAGAGCTGGTATGACTGCTGAGGGGGAGATCATTCTGAAAGAAGACTATAATGTGATTTTAGTCCCTATAAAGGCGGTAAGGAGAACAGAGGGTAAGGCTTATGTGAATGTTTTAAACGATAAAGGGGAAATAGAGGTAAGGGAGGTAATATTGGGTGAAGATGATGGAGTAGATATTGTTGTGAAAAGTGGATTACAGGAGGGTGATAAGATAGTAACATCTGCCATTACCTCTAGCTCGGGAACTCCTGGTCCTACTCCTGGTGGTCCTGTTATTAGAATTGGCAGATAAGGGGAGAATAAGTATGCTCTTTTATGAGATATTAAAGATGGCTTTTGATAGTTTTAGACTCAATAAACTCAGAACAGTCCTCACTGCCCTGGGTATAGTAATTGGGGTAGCGGCAGTTGTGGCTCTTATGGCACTGGGGGAAGGTGCAAGGGCAAGTATAGAGGGACAGTTCTCTTCCCTTGGAGCTAACCTCCTTATAGTTAGACCGGGTGGCAGGGTAGGTGGACCAGGTCTTGTAAGGACAGGTCCAAGACCTTCTTTAAAATATGACGATTATGAATCCCTGCTGAAGGAATTGGATAGTGATAGTGTGTTGGCAGTGGTACCTGAAAACTCCAGGGCTGTTCAGGTTAAGTATCTTGCAACGAATACAAATGTAATGTTGACCGGAACATCTCCAGATTATGTAATAATGAGAGATTGGAATGTTCAGAATGGAAGCTTCTTTACTCAGAGAGAATATAATGCAAAAAAGAGGGTGGCGGTTATCGGTTCTCAATTAGCCGAAGAACTCTTTGGAAATGACGATCCAGTAGGGAAGAAGATTAAGATTAATGGTATGAGTTTCCAGGTAATGGGGGTTATGGAACCTCAGGGACAGGCGGGTGGGTTTATGAATATGGATGAGATAGTTCTTATACCGCTCACCACATACCAGCGTAAAATAGTAGGTGGAAGTAATGTGGAGACGATATACGTATCTGTTAGAGATGTAAATTTTATGGATAAGGTTCAGGCGGAGATAGAGGAGATTATACGAAAGAATCATAAGATTACCGATCCTTCGAAGGACGATTTTAGTGTTCAAAACCAGCTTGCATTTCTTAATGCGGTCTCTTCTGTAACTCAAACTATGACCATGTTCCTGGCAGGTATAGCTGCAATATCCCTCCTGGTTGGTGGTATAGGTATTATGAATATTATGCTGGTAAACGTTACTGAAAGGATAAGGGAGATAGGTATACGGAAGGCTATAGGTGCAAAGGCAAGAGACATACTGTTACAATTTCTTATGGAATCGATGCTAGTTTCGATAGCGGGAGGAATCATAGGTATAATCCTTGGTATAGGATTGGGGGAGGTCATAGGAAAGTTAGGGAATATAGAAACACTTGTTACCCCTGCCCCAATAATTTTATCTTTTACTGTGTCTGCAGTTGTCGGTATATTCTTCGGTTACTATCCTGCCAGAAGAGCAGCCAGCTTGAATCCAATAGAAGCGTTAAGATATGAATAGTGGGAATAAGATAGTTTTATCTGTACAGCCAGCATTTGACCCAATGTCTTTCTTTTATCTCTAACTCTGGGGGCTTTTCTTTACATATATCCATCACCCTGGCGCATCTTGGTGCGAATCTGCAACCGGGTGGTGGATTTACCAGGTCTGGTGGTTCCCCCGGAGGTACCTCTTTTATAATATTTCTATTTTCAGGGTCAGGCTCAGGTATTGCGTTAAGCAGAGCATTTGTATATGGATGTAGAGGATCAGAGAGTAACTCCCGGGTAAGAGCCCTTTCCACTATCTCTCCTGCGTACATAATAAATATCCAGTGGGAGAACATTCTTACCGTAGCAAGGTCATGTGTTATATAGATAAGACTTGTATTATACTTCTCCTGCATACCCCTTAAAAGTTCAAGTATCTCAACCCTTACCGATGCATCTAACATAGAGACAGGTTCGTCTGCAATTACCAGTTTTGGTCTCATTATTAGAGCCCTGGCTATGACTACTCTCTGCATCTGTCCACCACTTATCATATGGGGATACTTCGGGGCAAAGTCTTCTACAGGGGTTAACCTTACCTCTTCCATCGCCCTGTATATGATATCTCTTCTCTCCTCTTTAGTACCAATATTATTTATTATCAGGGGTTCTTCAAGGATTCGGTAGATATTAAAGTGAGGTGGAAGTGCACCAAATGGGTCCTGCTGTACCAGGGCAGTCTCCCTTCTATACCACTTCATATCACCAGATTCATTATTTGTTATGTCTTTTCCTTCAAATATAATCTTGCCCCCTGTTGGTTTATAAAGTCTCAATATGGTCTTTCCAAGGGTGGTCTTTCCGCTACCACTCTCTCCAACTAAGGATATTGACTCTCCCGGGTTGAAGGTAAAACTTACCCCATCGACTGCTCTGACGTATACGGGTTTTGATAGTAATCCTCTCTTTATATCGAACCAGACCTTGAGGTCTTCCACTCTGAGCAATTCATTCTTCATACTTTCTTATCCTCACTTAGATAACACCTGGCAAAGTGGTTCTCTGATATTTTGTAAAAGGGTGGTTCTTCAGTCTTACATATATCCATTACATACGGGCATCTCGGATGGAATTTACAACCGGAAGGAGGGTCTATCAGGCTTGGAGGAGAGCCAGGAATAGATTTTAACTTTTTCTCTCCCCTCAATGTGGGGACGCTATCAAGTAAGAGCCTCGTATATATATGAGATGGGTTACTGTAAAAATCTTCCACTGGGCTTAGTTCTACAATCTCCCCTGCATACATAACAGCCATCTTGTCTGCCAGTTCACTGGTAAGGGCTATATCATGAGTAATAAATATATAACTCAGGTTTAGCTCCTTCTTAAGCATCTTCAGCAGATTCATTATATTCTCCTGGGTGATGATATCCAGTGCTGATGTGGGCTCATCTAAAAGAATAATCTTTGGATTTGTGATAAGAGCCATAGCGATAATTACCCTCTGCTTCATCCCACCAGAGAGTTCAAATGGATATCTTTCGGCGAAAGCCCCGGATATCCCCACCATACTGAGCACCTCTTTTGCTCTTCCGAATGCCGAGTTTCTATCTATATCATAGTGGACGATGAGGGGTTCTGCCACTTGAAATACGA
>Ga0209508_1003093_pt1 | contig 10137 bp, 10 predicted proteins | sample AD_UKC129_MetaG_FD_184427 | JGI IMG/M metagenome (GOLD analysis project Ga0209508, IMG submission 184427) | Active sludge microbial communities of municipal wastewater-treating anaerobic digesters from Canada - AD_UKC129_MetaG (SPAdes) (version 2) | ecosystem: Engineered > Bioreactor > Anaerobic... | reverse complement strand
TTCCCTCTGAGATTTTTTGAATTCCCGAAAATCTTCCACTATTTCCAAAGATAGTGCAGGACCCATATCGGCCTGAATAAGCAATTCTTCCAGCTCTTCCCAGTCTTTTTCTCCTACTTCTTTTTTGCTCCATAACTGGGAAAAATGTTCCTTTACCTCCTCCTTCATTTTTCCCATACCTTTTACCCATCGCTGCCAGATAGTTTCTTTCTCCATCATTTTCTCCTTTTCTATTGAAAGGACTCCCCGTCAAAACAAACTGCCTGGGAAACTCCTGGTTCATTCATAGTCATTCCAATTATTCGATCTGCTACTTCCATCACTTCTTCCTGGTGAGTTACCACCACCACCTGCCGGTTGTGAGAAATATTCTTCAGTAGCTGAGCCAGAAGGAGGCTGTTAGCGTGGTCTAAATTGGCATCCACCTCATCCAGAAAGCAAAAAGGTAAATTAGCTGTTTCCAGAACCGCAAAAAGAAAACACAATGCCACCAGAGATTTTTCCCCACTGGAAAGAAGAGATAAAATTTGTTTTCTCTTTCCCGGTAGACGTACTTCTATTTCTGCTTTCTCTTCTTGAAAAAGGAGATAAGCTTCTCCTCCAGGAAAAATCTCTTTAAAAAAGCCAGAAAAACTTTTATTCACCTGATAAAGAAACTCCTGAAAACTTTTTCTGATTTCTCTCCGGGCCAGAGAAACCCCCTCCCTCACCAAAGAGAGGCCCGCTTCACAGCATTCATTTTTTTCCTTTAAGGAAGAAAAGCGCTCCTCTACCCGAACAAACTCTTCACCTGCTCCAGGAATAAACTTCTTTTTCCCCAACAATTCTTCTTTTTCCTGGAGAGAACGTTCCAGCTCTTTTATATCTATACAGATTGAGGAAGGTGCAGGGCGAAAATTCCCCATTTTTTCTAATTCTTGCGAGAGTTCTTTTACCTCTAAATCTAACTTTTCTTCTAAAAAAAGAGCTTTATCTAATTTTTTCCTTCTCTCCTCTTTTTCCTTTTCTATCTCCTGAATTTTTTTCTCAGCCAGACTAATCTTTCCATCTAAACTCTTTTCCTCTTCCTCTTTTTGTTTTTGTTCTTTCATCTTCTCTGCTATTGAAACCTGTATCACCTGGATTTTACTTCCCTCTTCACTCAATCTTTTTCCATACTTCCTTTTTTCCTCTTCTTCTACTTTTAGAACTTCAAGAGCTTCTCCTATTTCTTTCTTCAGAGATTGTATTTCCCACAGGAACCTCTCTTTTTCCCTTTCTCTCTCTTCTTTCTTTCTTTTATCTTTCTCTCTTTCTTTTATACTACACTGGATTTGAGAAATATTTTCTTTTATCCTTACTATTTCTTCTTCTGTGACACTTAATTCTTTTTCCTCAGCATTTTTTTTACCGGCTACCAACTCTATCTCTTTTTCCAGTTCTCTTATCTTTCTTTCTCTCTCCTCTTTCTCCTTTTCCCGGTAAACTAATTTCTCTTTCTCTCTTTCTATTTCCAGCTTTCTCTTCCACAACTTCTCTTCTTCATTCTTCTCTTCTTTAGAAATATCTCGAATCCTACTTTCCCAGAAAGCTACTTTGTCCTGCCACTTCTTCTCCCTTTTCTTCCAGGAATGGTAAAAATGAGACTCTCCTACAGAAGAAATTAATTGTCCAGGAAACAAAAGAAATCCACTGCGCAGAAAGACGAGATTTCCATCGGAGGATACTAGATTCTCCTCCGGAAGTTTACCACTCTGGAAAAGATGAAACACCTCCCTTTTCTGACACTCTCTCCAGAGAGCAGGAGGTATAGCAGAAGAAGAAATATACCATTGCTTTGATCCTGGCAAATCTGGCTCTGAATCAAAACCTTCTTCTTTAATATTCTGGCTCTCCCAGAACCAGTTAAGAGCCTGTACTGCTCGTCGAGACCAGCCCAGAACACTTAATTCTTTCTCCCACTCCTCACTTCCTTGCTTTCTCTGCTTCAAGTTATTTAGCTTCCGGGAAATACTTTGCAGAATCACTTTACCTTTTTCTAATTTTTCCCTTAAAATTTTTTCCTCCTCTTTTCCCCTCTCTATTTTATTTTCTACTTCTCCAATGTTTTCCTCTCCCTTTTTTATCTTAGTTTTTAGCTCCAGAATCTCCTCTCCTATTCTTTTCTCTCTGCGTATCTCATCCTGGAGGGAAGCTTCCAACTTTTTCTTATCCTCCTCTCCGTGGCGTTTACATTCCTGCAAATAAATTTTCTTTTTTTCTAACTCCCGGAGAGTGTTTGCTCTTTCTTCAAGCTGGAGCATCAATTCTTCGTCATCTATTTCCTCTACCTTATCCTCCGGAAAAGAAAAATCCTCTCTCCACTTCTTTTCTCTTTCTTCCCAGAGATTAACCGTTCTTTCCCAGGAAGAAAATTTTTCCTTAATTCGCAAAATGTTTTTTCTATTTTCCCTCATCTCAGTTAAAAGATAGTAGAGTTTTTCTTCTTCCTTCTTTTTCTCCCTTTCCTTCTCTCCTCTTTCTCTTTCTATATCTTTCTTTTCTCTCTGGCATTTATCCCGGACAATAGAAAGAGAAGAAAAAATATCCTTCCACTTTCTTTCCTCTTTCTCTCCTTCGGCTATTTTTTCTTCTTCTGTCTCTATTTCTTTCTTAAGGAGAGAATTTTTCTCTTCATGGAGCCTTATCATCTCCTGAATATAAAGTGCTTTAGTATCTCTCCATTCTCTCTCTAAGGAGAGATACTCTTCTTCCTCTTGAGCCCATAATTTCCATTTTTCCAATTGAATATGGAGCTCCTTCAATCGCTCCTCCAGAAGCTTTCTTCTACTCTCAAGTTTCTCTATGCGGAGAGAAACTTGAGAGAGCTTTTTTTTCCATTCCCCAGCACCGCTTATCATCTCTAACCATTGCCACCGCTCCAGTGGTGTCTCATAAAGCAGAGATTGTAGCTCCCCTGCACCCACTACACCAGCGCTTAAACGCTCTATTCCCAAACCTTTTTTTTCTAATTTCTCTTTCCAATCTCTAAAGCGGATTTTTTCATCACGAAAGAAATATTCTGACTCTCCTGAGGCAAATATTCTCCTTGCTACTTTTAGATCTGCACCTGAGGAGTCTTCCCACCACACTTCAATATCAGCCATTCCCAGAGGTTTAGCTGTCCTGGACCCATGGAATATAACCTCCCGGTTTTGAGTAACCCTGAGCTCCCGTGCTGTATCTCCCCATACCCAGCGCAGAGCATCAATGAGATTACTCTTACCTGAACCATTAGGACCCACAACCACGTTTAAACCTGGAGAAAGTTCAATAGCGGTGAAATGGGCAAAAGATTTGAAGCCTTGAATGATTATTTTCTTTACATACATTATTGACCTTTATTGAGAAGTTGATTATCACTGCTTAAAACTTCTAAAGCTTTCTTAGCTGCTTCCTGTTCTGCTCTTTTTTTATTCTTTCCCTCTCCCCGGGCTATACTATTTTCTCCAATTTTTACCTCTATCTGATAAAGGTTCTCTTCCCCCTGATTTAAAATCTGGTAATGAGGAAGACAATTATAATATTGCAAACACCATCGCTGAAGCAACCCTTTATAATTCACTGACAGGTTAAGAGAATCAATGTCTCCTGCCTCGCAAAAAATTGTTTTCAAAACTTTTTTAGTTTCCTCATAAGAAGAAGAATCAACAAAAACTGCCCCGGCCAGCGCTTCTAAGGAGCTGGCCAGTATAGAATCTTTTTCCCGTCCTCCACTTCTTTCTTCTCCTTTACCTAACTCAATAAACTTTGCCAGTTCAATCTTCCGGGCTAAATAAGCCAAACACTCTTCGCTCACCCATTTTGATTTAGTTAAAGATAACCAGCTCCGGGGTTTATCATAATGGCGAAAGAGGTAGTCGGTGACAAAAAAACCGACTACCGCATCTCCCAACCATTCTAACTTATCATTACAGCTACCATCTTTTCCTTCCAGTGCTGATTTATGGCGTAGGGCAATTTTGAGCAACTCCTCATTCCTGAAAACATACCTGATTCTTTCTTCCAGCACTGAAAAGTCAATGTCTGAACTAAACACGGGGAAACAAACTACTCTATTTTAGATTCAATGTATTCTATCGCTTCCCCCACTGTGGTTATTTTTTCTGCATCTTCATCCGGTATTTCAATATCAAATTCTTCTTCAAAAGCCATAATTAACTCCACAATATCCAGAGAATCAGCCCCTAAATCATCGATAAAAGAAGCATCGAGAGTAACATCTTCTTCATCTACTCCTAACTGTTCCACCACTATTTCTTTAACTTTAGAAAAAATATCCATAGTTACACCTCCTACCTGAAATAGTTTTTAAATCATCACCAATCCGCCATTGACATGGATGGTTTGACCAGTAATATATCCAGCAGCTCGAGAAGCCAGAAAAGCAACCGCTTGAGCCACCTCTTCAGGTTCTCCAAAGCGACGTAGAGGCACCTGCTGAAGCCAGACTTCTCTCACCTCCTCCGGCAGTTTCTCAGTCATTTCTGTATCTATAAAACCAGGAGCTACGGCGTTAACCGTTATACCTAAAGGTGCTACCTCCCGGGCTAAAGATTTAGTAAAACCAAGAATAGCCGCCTTCGCAGTAGAATAGTTGGTTTGACCAGCATTACCTACTACTCCTACCACTGAAGAAATATTGATTATCCTTCCATATCTCTTTTTCATCATATACCGCAAGACTTCTTTGGTACAATAATAAACCCCCTGCACTCCTACATCAAGTACTGCTCGCCAGTCCTCATCTTTCATTCGCACGAGGAGCGCATCTCTTGTAATCCCAGCATTATTAACTAATATATCAACCTGCCCCCAGGTCTTTATTATATCCTGCACTACAGTTTTAATCTCTTCCTTTTTGGTAACATCCGCGACATATCCCCGGGCTTCTATCCCTTGCTCCTTTAGCTCTGTCACTGCCTTTTCTATTTCTTCCTGAGGAGCCACATCATTTATAGCCACCCGGGCACCACCCCTACCTAAAACTTGAGCAATACTAAAACCAATGCCTCGTCTACCCCCGGTCACCATGGCTACCTGATTTTCCAGGCTCATTTTTCTTTTTCCTCCTTATTCTCTTTTCTCCCCCCATCCCAGGAATTTACATTTTTTACTTCCACTTCAGGATATTCCCGGGAAAAAAGTTTACTCAATACTGTTCCAGGGCCCATCTCCCAGACCTGGTGAGACTCACCACGATAGAGAACATCCATAACTTCCTTCCATCGAACCGGAGAAAACATTTGCTTAACCAGTAAATCCCTGATTTCTTCAGGCCGGGAAACATATTGAGCATTCACATTACTTACATATCGGTAACGGGGAGGCTTAATTTCTATTTCCTGCAAAAGAGAAGAAAATTTCTCTGCCGCTTCTTTCATAAAACTGGAATGAAAAGGAGCACTGACTTTCAATTCCACCACTTTTTTACTCCCCTCTTTTTTAAGTCTATCCACCACTTGAGGTAAAAGAGAACGGGAAAGAGAAAGAACTACCTCTGAGGAAGAATTAATATTAGCTATTTCTACTTTATCCCCCGAGGAAAACTCTTCTACCACATTCTCCACTTTTTCTTGCGGCAGCCCTAAAACTGCTACCATTGCTCCCTCCCCGGGAGGAATGGCTTCTTGCATAAGCTCTCCTCTTTTTCGCACCAGAAAAATTGCCTCTTCAAAGTCTATGCTCCCTGCGGCACAAAGGGCCGAATATTCCCCTAAACTGTGTCCCGCCACTGCATCCACGGGAAGAGAAAATTCTCTCTGCCAGATTCGCCAGATGAGTAAACTGGTAGCTAAAATAGCTGGTTGAGCATTAAAAGTGAGGCTCAGTTCTTCCTCCGGCCCTTCCAGAGTTAAGTGCAACAGGTCTACTCCACAAATTTGGCTCGCTTTCCCCAGAATTTCCTCGGTCTCCTGGCGATAATTCTCCCACCAAATTTTAGTCATACCTGCTTTCTGTGCCCCCTGTCCGGGGAAAAGAACTACCCAGCCCATTTTAATCATCCACCATCTGAGGCAATTTTTTAACCGTCTCCTTAAACTCTGCAATTATATCTTCAATGACCTGTCGAACAGGTTTAATATCTTTTATAAGGCCGGCAACTTGCCCTGACATTACCGAACCTTCTTCTACATTACCACAAACTGCCTCTCTCAGTCTACCGGAGCCCAGAGCTTCTATTTCTGCAAGAGGAGCTCTTTGAGCTTCCAGCTCCTCAAACTTGCGCGTGAGACGATTACGCAGACAGCGCACCGGATGACCAGTTGTATTACCGGTAACCACGGTAGAACGATCTTGAGCTTTTACAATCGCTTCTTTGTAAAGAGGATGCACCTCACATTCTTCAGTGCAAACAAAACGAGTGCCCATCTGTATTCCTTCTGCTCCTAAAGCAAAACAAGCTGCCATACCTCTTCCATCGGCTATCCCTCCCGCAGCGATCACGGGAAGAGGACTAACAGCATCCACTATTTGAGGAACCAAACACATGGTGGTTATCTCTCCAATATGACCACCGGCTTCCATTCCTTCAGCAATAATTAATTTTATTCCCCGACGCAATAGCCTTTTAGCCAAAGCAACAGATGCTACCACAGGAATGGTTAAGATACCTCTCCGGGCAAAATCCTCCACTAGCTCTCCTGGATTTCCTGCGCCGGTAGTAACCACGGGAACTTTTTCTTCTTTAACCACTTCGATTTGCTCTTTTACATAAGTAGATAAAAGCATCAAGTTTACTCCAAAAGGTTGTCCGGTAAGAGATGTAGTTCTTCGTATCTCCTCTCGCAGACCCTCTCCCGTCATCCCCCCTGCCCCGATTATACCTAAACCTCCGGCTTCTGAAACCGCCGCCACCAAAGGTGCAGTAGATACCCAGGCCATTCCCCCCTGGAGGATGGGATACTTGATACCTAATATTTCTGTAACTCTTCCTCGCATAATCCACCCCTAACTTTTCAAATTAAGCTGGGACAAACGCTCACGAATTTTATCTACTATTCCTTTTTCTACCAGCTCTTTAGCCCCCTTAATGGCGCTTTTTATGTCTCTTGCTTTTGAGCTACCGTGGCAAATTAAGCATACTCCTTCTATTCCCAAAAGAGGAGCTCCTCCATATTCACTTCTATCTAATTTACGCCAGAATTCTTTCAGCTTCTCTTCCTCCTGAGGACTACCTATTTCTTGAGGAAGGTGAGAAGAAATAAGAGCAATTAAACCTTCTCCAAATTTTAAAAGAGCATTGCCAGTAAAACCATCACATACCACTACATCTGCTTTTCCATCCACTATATTGTAGCCTTCCACATTACCAGCAAAGTCAAAGTGCAAAAAATCACTTTGAGAGCGAAACAGCTGATAAGTAGATTTCACGAGTTCGTTTCCTTTACCTTCTTCTTCTCCAATATTCAATAACCCCACCCGGGGGTGAGGCAGATTCAAAACTATCTTAGCATACTCTGCCCCCATAACCGCAAAATGAAGAAGATGTTTGGGTTTACAATCTACGTTGGCTCCCACATCCAGAAGAACGGTGCAGGAATTAGAATTGGGTATAAGAGCAGTAATAGCTGGTCGCTCTATCTGGGAAACCCGCTTTAGCTTCATCCAGGCAGTAGCCATAACTGCTCCGCTATTCCCTGCTGATATGAAGGCGTCTATTTTCCCCTGAGCCAATAAATCAATACCCTTAGCTATAGTCGAATCGGGTTTTTTCTTAAGAGCTTCGGTAGGTGATTCTCCCATGCCTACTATTTGAGAAGCGTCTTCAATGGGAAAATGTTCTTCGTCCATTCCCCATTGAGAATAGAGAGATAGGAGTTTCTGTCGAGGGCCTACCACTACCAGGGTATAATCAGGAGAATAGGCTTCCCTCACTCCTTTTATTATTTCCTCGGGAGCGAAATCTCCTCCCCACCCATCCACAGCAATCCTCATATTCAGCCTCTTTTAGTCTTTAACCTTCACCACTTGCTTACCTTTATAGTAACCACAAGCCGGACAGACCCGATGAGGCAACTTAGGCTGATGGCAGCGAGGACAATCTACCAGCTGAGGAGCTTTCACCACCCAGTGAGTTCTTCTCTTATTACGTCGACAACGAGAAGTCTTATTAGTTAAATTAGCCATATTCTTATAATACCTCCTCTTTTGCTCTCCATCCTGAATGTAGGATAGTATAAAATAATTTCCTGCCTATTGCAAATGAAATTACTTCATTCCCCGAATTATAAGTTTTCTTTAGCCCAATTTTTCAGTATTGCCAGTCGAGGGTCAGGCGCTTCTTCACAGGAACACTTTTCTTTATTACGATTTGCTCCACAAATCGGACATATCCCCCGACAATCAGGAGAACACAAAGGCTTCATAGGTAGATTCAGAAGAATAACTTCTTCTACCTCCTGTGTTACCTCTACATAATTATCTTCTTCCCAGAAGTACCCTACTTCATCAGATTCCCTGGCCTCTGCTTCTATATCAGAAGGACGATGGATACGATTTAAGTTCCGGTATTCCAAGTAAAAAACAGCTTTTATTTTCTGTATCGAAGGTTCTAAACAGCGGGAACAGGGCATCACGAGTGCCGTATCCACTACTCCTTTTACCAGGATTTCACCTCCACAGTTGGTAAGGAGAGCATCTACCCTCACCGGTTGAGCAAAAGGTAACCTTACTCCTTCCCAGCTTAAAGAGGAAAAATCCTCTTCTTCAATATCCTGAAAAGTCCTCCCCACACTTTTTTTCACTTCCCCGATGTAAAGCCGCATCATCCTCACCTCTTTCTCTTGCCAGAACCCAGGTATCTCGGGCGATTATCAGTTCTTCGTTAGTAGGAATAACCATTACTGCTACCCGGGACTGGTCGCTACTTATAAAAGCCTCTTTTCTCCTCACTTTATTCCGCTCATCATCTATCAATATACCTAAGTGCTCTAATCCCTGACAAACCGACTTTCTAATATAGGAGGAATTCTCCCCTATACCAGCAGTAAAAACTAAACCATCCAGTCCTCCTAAAATAGCGTAATAAGAGCCAATATATTTTTTAGCCCGGTAAGCTATCAAATCCAGAGTTAGCTGAGCCCGATGATTAAAAGGAGCAGCATCTTCGATATCCCGAGTATCGCTGCTAATCCCCGAGACACCCAGCACTCCACTTTTTTTATTCAATATATCATCTATTTCATCAACTGCCAGATTTTCTTTTCTCATCAAAAATAGAGGTATAGCCGGATCTAAATCTCCCGAGCGCGTTCCCATCACCAACCCCTCTAAGGGAGTAAGCCCCATAGAAGTATCTATAGATTTACCTCCCTTTATGGCTGCAAAGCTCACCCCGCTACCCATATGACAGGTAATTAATTTTAAATCGCCAAGGTCTTTTCCTAACATTTTAGCCGCTCTCTCGGACACATATCGATGAGAAGTTCCGTGAAAACCGTATCTTCTGACCCGGTATTTTTCATAATACTCATAAGGAATAGCATAAATATAAGCATATTCGGGCATAGTGCCATGAAAAGCAGTATCAAAAACTGCCACCTGGGGCACATCGGGCATTAACTCCTGGCAAGCTTCTATTCCTAAAATATTGGCAGGGTTGTGTAAGGGGCTCAATTCAGCACATTCCTTGATAATCTTTAAAACTTCATCATCAATCAACACTGAACCAGTGAGTTTTTCTCCTCCATGCACCACTCGATGACCTATGGCTTCAATTCTATTAGTCTGAGTTTGTTCCCGGGTTAAAACTTCCATTACCCACTGCATAGCTACCCGATGGTTAGAAACTTCTCTTTCTTCTACAAAACTATGGTTATCATTTTTGTGCTCTAACCGAGAACCCGGTGTTCCAATTCTCTCTACCATACCTTTTGCTAATACCTGGTAATCTTCCTCCCCTTCCATACCAAACAGTTGATATTTAATCGTCGAGCTTCCACAGTTGACCACCAGTATATTCAATTTTCTATCCTCCTAAAATTAAAATTGAGTTTGTAAAACAGTAACTGCTATCTGATCTACTATATCCTCTGCCTTAGCTCCTCGAGAAAGGTCATTGACCGGTTTAGCGAGACCTTGCAAAATAGGACCAATGGCCGTAGCTTTAGCTAAGCG
>Ga0209508_1003086_pt1 | contig 10156 bp, 8 predicted proteins | sample AD_UKC129_MetaG_FD_184427 | JGI IMG/M metagenome (GOLD analysis project Ga0209508, IMG submission 184427) | Active sludge microbial communities of municipal wastewater-treating anaerobic digesters from Canada - AD_UKC129_MetaG (SPAdes) (version 2) | ecosystem: Engineered > Bioreactor > Anaerobic... | reverse complement strand
CCCCCTTCTCAAAGACCAACGCAAAGGCACAACTGCAAACATGAAGGGGACATTTTCTCCTGAGTCGAAACGGGGACATTTCTAAAGAGTTTTGACAGGAATAAGTTCACCAAATTGTGCTTGCATGAACGAAAGCTCCTGCAAAGACTGCGTCCTGTTGTAGTGCCCGACAAAGAGGGCACCTGTGAAAGAACCGGGGCCAGCCAACGGTTCGCTCCGACCATCGGCCCCACAGTCCTGAAACACGAGGGCTCTCAGCCCCGTAGCGAAAGGAACCTGACATGATGTGTATTGCCGCTCGTAATCGCCGTCCGAAACCGTATCACCACCCCTCGCCTCTTCGTTTCCTCAGCCTGCTGCTGACGGTCCACACCTGCTTCAGCAGCGGGGTCCTCGCCGCGGAGCCGGTCGCCGACTGGCAGAATCCGCGCCTCACCGGCATCAACAACGAGCCGGCGCATGCGACGATGATCATCTGTCCGGATGCGCGCACGGCCCGCCGTATCGGCGTCGTATCCAACGCGGAACGCGTGCGGTCGTCTTTCTATCGCTCGCTCAACGGACAGTGGAAGTACCGCTACGGGTCGAATCTCCTGGATCGGCTGCCGGACTTCTGGAAGCCGGAGTTTGACGATTCCTCCTGGGCGGAGATCCCGGTGCCCTCCAACGTCGAAATGCACGGGTATGGCATTCCGATCTACCGGAACGTGACCTATCCCTGGCGCGGCCGGGTGAATCCGCCGTTCGTGCCCGAAGACGATCCGAACAACACGGTGAATTCCTACCGGCGCACGTTCGATCTGCCCAAGGACTGGAACGGGCGCCGCGTGTTTCTGACGTTCGATGGGGTCAATTCGTTCTTCTATGTCTGGATCAACGGCGAAAGAGTCGGCATGGGCAAGGACAGCCGCACGCCGGTCGAGTTCGACATCACAAAATACGTCAAACCGGGAAGAAATCTGATCGCCGTGGAGAACTTCCGCTGGTGCGACGGCTCGTACCTTGAAGACCAGGATTTCTGGAGGTTGAGCGGGATCTTCCGGGACGTGTATGTCTGGTCGCCTCCCAGCGTGCATGTGCGCGACTTCGAGGTGAAGACGGATCTGGATGCGGAGTATCGGGACGCGGAACTCCGCCTGAAGGCCAAGGTGATCAACTACGGTCCGCAGTCCGCCCGGGTGACGTTCGAGACGGAGTTGCTGGATCCCCAAGGCAAGGCGGTCCTGACGTCCAGGATGGACCGGCAGGTGGGCGCCGGCGAGGAAGTGCCTGTGGAGAGCGTTGCAACGGTGAAAAGCCCGCTGCAATGGTCCGCCGAAACGCCTCATCTCTACAAACTCCTGATCAGCCTGAAGGACGCCTCAGGGCAGGTCATGGAAGTGATCCCGGTGAACGTGGGATTCCGCGAAGTCGAGATCAAGGACGGCCACCTGCTGGTGAACGGCAGGCGCGTGCTCTTCAAGGGTGTGAATCGGCATGAGTTCGATCCGGACCGCGGCCAGGCCATCACTGTGGAAAGCATGGAACGCGACATCCACGTCATGAAGCAGTTCAATATCAATGCCGTCCGGACTTCGCATTACCCCAACCAGCCCGCGTGGTACGACCTCTGTGACCGATACGGCCTGTATCTCATCGACGAAGCCAACATCGAGAGCCACGGCATGGGTTACGGCGAGCGCACTCTGGCGCGGAACGCCGACTATGCTGACGCCCACATGAACCGCACCATCCGGATGGTCGAACGCGACAAGAACCATCCTTCGGTCATCATCTGGTCGCTCGGGAACGAGGCCGGCGACGGTCCGAACTTCGAGGCGACGTCGAAATGGATCCGGGAGCGCGACCCCAGCCGTCCGGTGCATTACGAGCAGGCGGGGACGCGTCCGCACACGGATATCGTGTGCCCGATGTATCCATCGCCCTCGAGTCTCGGGCGCTACGCGGCCCGGCCGCAAACGCGTCCGTACATCATGTGCGAATACGCGCACGCGATGGGCAACAGCGGCGGCGATCTCTGGTCGTACTGGAAACAGATCTATGAGCTGCCTCATCTCCAGGGCGGTTTTATCTGGGACTGGGTCGACCAGGGCCTGAGGCAGAAGCAAGGCCGTCTGCCGCTGCCGCGCTTCACGCCGGCGCGGCGGGGAGACGACACGTTCTGGGCGTATGGCGGCGACTTCGGTCCGCGCGGCACGCCGAGCGACGACAACTTCTGCTGCAACGGCGTGGTGACACCGGACCGCGAACCGCACCCGATGCTGTGGGAAGTGAAGCACGTCTACCAGTACATCCACAGCAAGCCCGCAGACCTCGTCCAGCGCAGGGTGCAGGTGAAGAACTGGTATGACTTCACGAACCTGAAGGACATTGCGGAAGGGCGCTGGCGTTTGAAAGCCGACGGGCGCGAGGTGCAGCGCGGCGTGTTGCCCGATCTGGACATTCCCCCGGGCGAGACCCGCGAAATCACGATCCCTGTGAGAACCTTCAAGCCCGAGCCCGGCGTCGAGTATTTCCTCGAACTCAGCTTTGTTCTCAAGCGCAACCAGCCCTGGGCGCGCCGGGGACATGAGATTGCCTGGGACGAATTCAAGCTGCCGGATTCGGCCCCGCCGCGGGCGCTGCCGCTGAGTTCGATGCCGGAACTGCAGTTGCAGGAGAACGACCAGCGCGCCGTCGTTTCGGGCAGGAACTTCACCGCCGTGTTCGACAAGAGCACGGGCGCCCTCCGGTCGCTGCGGTTCAACGACGTGGAACTGATCGAGACGCCGTTGCACCCGCATTTCTGGCGCGCGCAGATCGACAATGATCGCGGGCGCAACATGCTCCGCTCACAAAACACCTGGCGCCGGGCGCACGAGGAATTGGAAGTGCGCGGCATTTCCGTGGAACAGATTTCCGCGCGCGCGGTTCAGGTGAACGTTGAACTGGGGCTGCCGCGGGTGGAATCGACCTGGCGGACGAAGTACACCGTGTACGGGAGCGGAGATATCCTGGTTGAAGCGGCGTTCCAGCCGGGCCGGACCAATCTGCCGCCGCTGCCCCGGCTGGGCATGCAGATGGTTCTGCCCAAAGGCTTCGACCGCATTATGTGGCTCGGACCCGGGCCGCATGAGACGTATTGCGATCGCAAGGACGCGAAGATCGGCCTCTACGAGGGCACGGTGGAGGAGCAGTTCTACAAGCATTACTCCGAGCCCGGCGAGACCGGCAACAAGGTGGATGTGCGCTGGGCGGCTCTGACCCGCCGCGGCGTCGGCCTGCTCGTCGTGGGCGAGCCGCTGCTCAGCGTCAACGCGCTGCACTACGGCACCGAAGACCTGAACGCGGGCAAACATCCGTTTGAATTACCGAAGCGTGAAACCGTCACGCTGAACATCGACCTGAAACAGCAGGGTGTGGGCGGTGACAACGGTTGGGGCGCGTGGCCGCACGAGGAATTCCAGATCCCGAGCCGGGACTACAGTTATCGGTTCCGGCTGCGGCCGTTCGGCCGGTCGGAGGATCCCGCCCGGCTCGCGCGGCTCAACATTGTCGCTGAATAAACCGCCTTACAGCCGGGAGTTGCCATCGTAACACTGCGGAAGCGGGGAGCCGCCTGTCGTTGACACGACAGCGCGGAATCCTTAAACGTTGCCGTGCAGGTTTAAACAAACTATGCAAATCATCAGCTTGGGCCCACTCGACTACGCCATCCTCATCATCTACGTCGTCTTCGTCGTCGCCATCGGTTTCGCGCTCCGGCGGTACATGAAGACCTCGTCCGACTTCCTCACCTCCGGCCGTTCCATTCCCACGTGGGTGACCGGACTGGCTTTCATCTCCGCCAATCTCGGCGCGCTGGAGCTGGTCGGCATGGCCGCCAGCGGCGCCAAATACGGCATCGCCACCTCGCACTTCTACTGGGTGGGCGCCATTCCGGCGATGGTGTTCCTCGCGGTGTTCATGATGCCGTTCTACTATGGCTCGAAGGCGCGCTCGGTGCCGGAATACCTGAAACTGCGGTTTGACGAGCGCGTGCGCGCGCTGAACTCGGTGGCGTTTGCCGTGATGACGCTGTTTGCGTCGGGCATCTCGATGAACGCGCTGGCGAAACTGCTGAACCAGTTGCTCGGATGGAACTATCACCTCGCGCTGTGGATCTGCTCGGGCGTCGTGTTGCTCTACGTGCTGAAAGGCGGTCTGACTTCCGCCATCTACACCGAGGTGCTGCAGTTCTTCATGATCGTGCTGGGCTTCGCGCCGGTGGTTTACCTCGGGCTCAAGGATGTAGGCGGATGGAATTCGATGAACCAGGCGTTGCAGACGGTCGCCACCGACCCGAGCGCGTTCTACCTCAAGGAAGCGGGCGTTTCGTACGGCACCAACGCATGGACCAGCGCATGGCAACCGTTGCTCGCCGGCCCTCAGTCCAACCCCATGGGCGTGGACTGGTTCGCCATGGTGTTCGGCCTCGGCTTCGTTCTCTCGTTCGGATACTGGTGCACCAACTTCCTCGTCGTGCAGCGCGCCATGGCCGCGAGAAACATGACCGCCGCCCGGAACACGCCGCTCGTCGCGGCTGTGCCGAAGATGCTCTTTCCCATCCTGGTGATCGTCCCCGGCATGATCGCGATCGCGTTGACGTCGATGCCGGAGAAGAATTTCCGCATCCCGCCGCCCGTGCTGGACGACCAGGTGTACGTGGCTGCGGTCCAGGTGGTGAAGACGGCGAATCCGGCCGAGCCGGCCGCCGCGGTGGAAGGAGTCGGAAAGGCGATCGGCAAGAAGATGGACGACGAGAAGGTCATGGCGCTCATCGCGCAAGCCGGCCAGCTCAGCGACGACCAGATCAAAGAGGGCCTTTACAACGCGGTCGCCGATTACGATTACGACGGCGTGATCCTGTCGCTGGTAAAGCGATACTGTCCGACCGGACTGCTCGGGCTTGCGTTGACGGCATTGCTGGCGTCGTTCATGTCGGGCATGGCGGGCAACGTCACCGCGTTCAACACCGTGTGGACCTACGACCTGTATCAGGCGTACATCGCGCGGAACAAGAGCGATCAGCACTATTTCTGGATGGGTCAGGCGGTCACGGTGGTGGGCATTCTGCTCAGCATTGGATGCGCCTATTTCGCGCGGCTTTACAACAACGCGATGGATATCATCCAGCTCGTTTTCGGGTTCGTGAACGCGCCGTTGTTCGCCACCTTTGTGCTGGCCATGTTCTGGGCGCGCACGACCGGCACGGGCGCTTTCCTCGGGTTGTTCGGCGGCATTGGCGGTTCCGCTCTGTTTCACGCGGTCAGCATTGCCGGCACCAATGCGCCCGGTGTGAAGGGCGGCTATCTCTGGTCGGCGCTGAACAAGGACGTGCCCGAGTTTCTGCATTTCCCGAGCGAGATGGCCCAGAACTTCTGGCTGGCCAGCTTCGCATTTGTCGTGTGCTTCGCTCTCACGCTGGTCATTTCGCTGGTGACGAAGCGCACCAAGACGGATGAGGAGCTCAAGGGCCTGGTCTACTCGCTCACGCCGAAGATCAAAGACGAAGGCGCTCCCTGGTACGTGCGCCCGGCCCTGGTGGGCACGATTCTCATCGTTGCCTGCGTCATCCTGAACATCATTTTCTGGTAACAAGAAAGGAACACGCTATATGGGACTCGATCTCCGCTGGCCGATAGGCCTCATGTTCACGATCATCGGCCTGCTGCTCACCCTCAGCGGCTTCATGGCCGGGTCGGACCCTGAAAAGCTCAAGCCCTCGCTGGGCATCAACATCAATCTCTGGTGGGGCCTGATCCTGCTCGCCTTCGGGGTATTCATGGTGATCATGGCGCGGAGGGGATCCAAACCCGCGGAAGGCCAGACCCCGGCCGAGAAAGCGGCAACCAACCTCGTCAACCCGCCGAAGTCCTGAGAAGGCGAGAAGGCCCGGCCTACGGCAAGCCGAATCTGCACTCCTCAATCTGCCATCTGCAATCAATCGGTGGGGCGAGCGTCCTCGCGAGCCGTCGTCCGACCACCTTGATCCAGCGAAACGCATGCGCCCTCGGAATCAAGGCGACCGGCATGAGTACGGGATTAGAGGACGCCGGGCGAAACCCCGTTGGGGTTTTCTGATCTGTTTGATCGTTACCCGGGGTCGTCCCGCACTTGCGGGACAGCCCTGGGCTTTCGGACGGAATCCCGTCGGGATTCTGGCGTTTCATTTGCGCGTTTTGCGGAACTGAGAGTCACACGCTTGGTCCACATGCTGCGACTGGTTCCGCTGTGCGGGACACAGTCGCGCTCCGTTACGGGGGCGCGGCATTCATGCCGCTTCAGCGTACGCCTGCATCCCAACGTCCGAACTTGATCCACCGTCCACTTGCTGTCGCGCGTCATGCGACCTGAGGGTCGCGCCCCGGATACAGGTGTGTCAATCGTCAGTCGTCATTCGTAAACTCTCCTCGCACACAAACCGGCTTGTCCCGCGCCTATTCTGTGCTAGTGTTCGCGCCCTTGTGGATATTTCGAAGGAAATACAGAAACGGCGCACGTTCGCCATCATTTCGCATCCGGACGCCGGCAAGACCACGCTGACGGAGAAGCTGCTGTTGTATGGCGGGGCCGTGCAGCTCGCAGGATCGGTGACCGCCCGCAAGAACCAGCGCGCCACTACGTCCGACTGGATGGAACTGGAACGGAAGCGCGGGATCTCGATCAGTTCCACCGTCCTCCAGTTCGACTACAACGGCTACCGCATCAACCTGCTCGACACGCCCGGCCACAAGGATTTTTCTGAAGACACCTATCGCGTCCTGACGGCGGTGGATTCGGTGGTGATGGTGATCGATTCCGCCAAGGGCATCGAGCCGCAGACGCGGAAACTCTTCGAGGTCTGCCGGCAGCGTGGTATCCCGATCTTCACGTTCATGAACAAGTGCGATCGGCCGATGAAAAGCCCGCTCGAACTGCTGGACGAACTGGAGCGCGTGCTCGGCATCGGGGCGTTCCCGGTCAATTGGCCGATCGGCACCGGGTTCGAGTTCAAGGGCGTTTACGATCGGCAGGCACGGCAGTTCCACCTGTTCGAGCGCACGGTCGGCGGACAACATCGGGCTCCGGTTTCCGTGGGCGGCATCGACGATCCGGAGATCCGTGGTCGGCTGGACGAGGAGACGTTCCGGCAGACGGTCGAGGAGCTGGAAGTGCTCGAAGCCGCGGGGCACACATTCGACCCGGGGGCGGTTCTTGCGGGGCGCACGACGCCGGTGTTCTTCGGAAGCGGCATCAACAACTTTGGCGTGCAACTGTTGCTCGATGGATTTCTGCGGTACTCGCCGCCGCCGCAGCCGCGCTCGGCGCGCATTGTCAACGGCGGTGACGCTCGAGAGCCGTCCGGCGCCGCCGGCAACGGAGCGAACGGCCTCCAGGTTGTTCAACCGGAGAACCCGCATTTTTCGGGCTTCATTTTCAAGATCCAGGCGAACATGGATCCGAAACACCGCGACCGCATCGCGTTCGTTCGGATTTGTTCCGGCAGGTTTGAGCGCGACATGCTCGTGCATCACTCGCGGTCCCGGCGCAAAGTGCGGCTTTCCAGCTCGCACAAGATCTTCGGGAACGAGCGCGAAACGGTGAACGAGGCGTTTCCCGGCGACGTCATCGGCCTTGTGGGGTACGACAGTTTCGGGATCGGCGACACGCTCACAACCGATCCGCGCATCCTGTATCGCGAGATCCCGCGGTTCACGCCGGAGGCGTTCGCCTATCTGCACAATCCGAACACGGCGAAGTTCAAGCAATTCCGCCAGGGCCTGGACCAGTTGCTCCAGGAGGGAGTCATTCAGGCGTTGTATCTGCGCGACGCCACCGCGAAGGTGCCCGTGCTGGCAGCCGTGGGCCCGTTGCAGTTCGAAGTCGTGCAATACCGGCTGGAGAGCGAATACGGGGCGGCGTCGCGACTCGAGCCCGCGCCATGGACGCTGGTCCGCTGGTTGCCCGCCGGGTTCTCCGAGGAACAGCTTGATCAACTCGTGCTGCCGACCGGCGCCCGCATCGCCTATGACATGGGGAAGCATCCCGTGATCCTCTTTTCGACCGAATGGTCAGCCAACTACTTCGCCGAGACAAACCGGGACTGCCGGCTCTCGGCGACACCGGTGCAAATTGACGACGCGGAAGAACAGGCAATCCGTCAACCCGCAAATTCATCGCCGGCATGAACCTAGCGCAGTCGCCTGACGAGATGTTCGACGTCGTGAACAGCCGCGACGAAGTGGTGGACCGGCGTTCGCGCTCGGAGGTGCATCGGCTCGGGCTGCTGCATCGCGCGGTGCATGTCCTGGTGTTCAACACGCGCGGCGAGGTGTTCCTTCAGAAGCGTTCGATGCTGAAGGACCGGCAACCGGGCCTCTGGGATTCGTCGGTTTCGGGGCATGTGGATTCGGGAGAAGAGTATGATCAAAGCGCCGTGCGCGAGCTGCGGGAGGAGATCGGCGTTGACGGGGTGGTTCCTGAGAGATGGTTCAAGATCGACGCCTGCCCGGAGACCGACCAGGAGTTTGTGTGGGTTTACCGCTGCGCGCACGACGGGCCGTTTGTGCTGAGTCCGCAGGAGATCGAGACGGGTGCCTGGTTCACCTCTGCCGAAGTGACGAGGCGGCTGGCTGAGCGCCCGCAGGATTTTGCCGGCGCCTTTGCCCTGATCTGGAGGAGGATCGAAAACTTCTCGGCAAAGCAGACAGGATGATTACATTGCGCGCATGAAGATCCGGCGTTCAGGCCGCAGCCGAACCCCCGTGCCGGCCCGCTGGCGCGGAGAGGTCGAGCGCGTCCTGATCACCGAACAACAGATCGCCCGCTGCCTGCGCCGGCTCTCCCGCGAGATCGAACGCGACTTCAAAGGACGCGAGCTGGTCATCGTTTCGCTCCTCAACGGGACCGTGATATTCCTTGCAGATCTCATCCGCCACCTTTCGCTGCCGTTGAGACTGGATTTCATCGGCGTGTCGAGCTACGGGCAGGGAACGGACCCGGGCGACCTCGTTTTCACGAAGGACTTGCGGCTCGACGTGCGCGGCCGCGACGTGCTCGTCGTGGACGACATTCTCGACACGGGCAGGACCATGGCGCGGGTGTTGGCCAGGCTGGCGCCGCTCAAGCCCCGCCGCCTCCGCCTCTGCGTGCTCCTGAACAAGCCGTCAAGGCGGATCGAGAAGGTCAAAGCGGATTACGTCGGGTTCGACATCCCGGACGAGTTCGTCGTCGGTTACGGGCTCGATTTCGCGGAGCGATATCGCAACCTGCCGTTCATCGGCGTGTTGCGATCTGAGAGGTATCAGGCCAACGGCGGGACACGGGCTCATGCAGGTTGAAGTTCAATTTCATTCCTACTTCAAGGATCTGACAGGCTGCTCGCGGGTGACGGAGACGGTCGAACCGGGTTGCACACTGCAGGAACTCCGCGACCGGCTGGAGGCGCGCTTTCCAAAACTGGCCGCCATGCGCAAGTCAGCCCTGGTGGCGGTCGGAGTGGACTACCAGCCGATGACCTACGTGTTGAAGGACGGCGACGAGGTTTCACTGTTCCCGCCGGTGCAAGGAGGGTGAGGACGATGAAACGACAACTCATCATCGGCCCCGAGCCCATCGACGAGGCCGCCTGGCGTCCGAGCGGGTCATGTCGCCGGAGATGGGCGCCGTGGTCTGTTTTCTCGGCGTGGTGCGCGGCAGCGAAGAGGGGACGAGCATTGCGGCCATTGACTACGAGGCGTTCGAGAAGATGGCGGTGCACCAGTTCAACCTGCTGTTCGATGAAATGGAGAAACGCTGGCCGGTGGAATCCGTGCGGCTCGTTCATCGCACCGGCGTCGTCAAAGTCAACGAACCGAGCCTGTGGGTGGAGGTGATTGCGCCGCACCGCGGCGAAGCCTTCGCCGCCTGCCAATGGCTCATCGATGAAATGAAGCGCGTGGTACCGATCTGGAAACGGGCTGTGAAGGAAAACGCTGAAAAGCCGAAACGCTGAAACGGGGCTCCTCCCCATGAACCTGCGCTCAATGAGCTTTGTTGGGAATGAGTTGGAAGCCTTGTTTTCTGGCTAGTTTGCGCAGTAGCCGTGTTTCGGTCTCCAGCACCTTGGCTTCATAGCTTTTGAGTCCTTTCTCGACATACTCCATCCCGTAACGCA
>Ga0209508_1003084_pt1 | contig 10166 bp, 7 predicted proteins | sample AD_UKC129_MetaG_FD_184427 | JGI IMG/M metagenome (GOLD analysis project Ga0209508, IMG submission 184427) | Active sludge microbial communities of municipal wastewater-treating anaerobic digesters from Canada - AD_UKC129_MetaG (SPAdes) (version 2) | ecosystem: Engineered > Bioreactor > Anaerobic... | reverse complement strand
CTGGCAGCAAGTCTGTCACCACAACATTCTCTGCAGCATCAGGTCCAACATTCACAACATTCATTGTGAATTTGATGATGTCACCGTATCTTGGAGCCGTATTGTTCACAGTCTTTGTTATACCGAGATCTGCCTCTGGCGGCACGTTTATTGTTATATTTTCTCCATAATCGCCGTTATAGTGGTAGCTTGTACCGCTTTGGTCTGTTATAAGAGCGAATAACTTTGTTGTGCCGGTTCCTATAACTTTGAAGTACCATACTGAATTGAAGTTGGTTGTTCCTGGATTGTCAATGCGCACATTATTACTCGTGCTAGTGCCATAAGTTGTTGTTACATTTAATGGTTGGAGTATAGTGGGATTGTAATTGGTAAGTGGTAGATTAACTATGTTATAAGTCGCTGATGATGTTTCTGATATTACTGTAACCGTTATTGTATCTCCCAATAGTGGTGTGGCATTACTTACGGTTATGGAGAGTACATTATTACGATTTTGTGATACGAGTTTTTGTACGTATAGCCTGCCTGTTATTGTGTCTGGTGTTCCTGTGTTTGTCCCGGCGATTGTTACGGTGTAATTTCTTGACGTATCATATGCTGCGCTTGTTCTTGTTATCTCTATTAGGTAGAATACGTCTATTGTTACGCCTGGTGGTATGTTTCCAAGGTTTTTTGTCGCGTTTTCGTTTGGTGCGAGGTTTATATATGGGTTTGTTGTTGTGAATGTGAAGTTGGCTGTTACATTGTTGGCTGTTGTCAGAGCGTTATTGGTTACTCTTATCTGTACAAGATATTGGTTTGGGCCTTGGTTTACGTTATTGTGGTCTAGGCCTATTGTGTCCCATGATCCTTTTGTTAGTGTGAGTGTTCCGAGTTGGAAGTTTACTTGTGCTGTGCGTGTTTCATTTAATTTTATGGTTTGTGTTGGTATTATGTGGCCTGGTGCTATTGCAGAGATTATTAGGGTGTTTTCTGTTGAGTGGAATGATATGTTGTATTTTCCATTGGAGTCTGTTGTGTTTGATGTTATATTTGACCCTGATGGTGTTTTCACGTCTATTGTGGCTCCTTGGAATGGTTCTGTGCTGTTACAGTGAGTTACTGTTCCATTGATGAATGTGTTTGGTTCAGTTATGTTGGTGTTGGTTGCGTTTACTGTTCCGATGGCTAGGAAAATAAGTAGGAATGTGATTGTGATTGCTAGTTTTCTAATTATTTTCACCCCCCTTTCCATTTATAGATATTATATTTGGATCCATCTTATTTAAATTTTTTTTAAAAAATTGTTGGATGTATGGAAATCGTTTAAAGGTAATATTCTTGATTTTGGGCGCTTGCAAAGTGTGTTTAGAGACCATTGATACCTTAAAATTTTATTGAGGGACTATTGGAATTCTTAGAGACGGGATGAGAAAATAAGTTTTCAATGGATTGTGGCTGTGAGAGTCCCAATGTATTGTGGAAAAATGATGTTGATAGCCAGTGTGTATGGATAATAGAAGTGAATGGAGGGGGGAGTATTTTTTAAGTGTGGGAGATGAGTTCATAGAAAAATTGGTTTGTACATTGAAGCCTAAAAAGAAAAATCAGTGATCATCAATTGAAAGTCCCCTAGATGGTAAAGGCTGGAAAAAAGAATTTAGATAAAAAAAAGTAAAATCTTGTTGGGGGGTGCGTGAACTGATTATCCTATAATGTTTTATCCTAGGCACTGTTTGTATATTGTCATTGCTATATGTTCCAGGTCTCTTGATTCGTCAACTATGATACCATTTGATACAAGGTAATTGTAGGGGTATGCTATCCCTGTAAAGTTTGCTGGTGAAAAGTTATCGTCCCATGCACGTGGTAACCATGCTAATCCCTTTAGTTTTGTGTTTGGGGACCAATTTATATATACGAATGGTCTGCTTGCTCTTATTTTTTTGAAATAGCTCGTACCGTATCCATAGATTGCGCCAGCACAATTGTATTGTATTTTGGCAAAACAATAATTTCCTTTAAGTTCTGGGAATACATGGTATTCGGCGTCTGGGTGGACCCATTTACCGATTACTTTAACACCCATCCGTGTAAGTAATGCTTCTAATTTTTTCAACCTTTCCATGTCTTTGGTTTGACCATCTATGATATCACTTGCCAAGTATACTGATCTCACTATCTTTTTGGTGGAATTAGCTATCAGCCCTTCTCCTGTGGGGAGGGATTCCATTTTTACATTGGTTATCGTTACATATTCTGGTAATCTTCCTTTCTTGTTGTAAAAGTTTATTACCCGTGCATAAGCATAGGCAATGTTTCTGTAATTTATTTTCCCAATTTTTGTTGTCACATAAGCCGGTGATCTCCCATTGGTTTCCATGTATGTTTTGATATTCTTGGCTGCTTGTAGGTAACCCACACCACTTGTATAAGTTTTATAGAGTGTTCCTGTTGCCGTTCCACTCGACAAATCCGTTGGTGGTTTAAAATTATTGGTGGTCACACCCACATTCTTCTTACTGTTTAAATTTATTGTTGTTTTAGTAGCAGCATACAAATAATCGTCTAGGGTCACGTTTTTACTGTTTACCGTGACCTGTGAGGGTACTTTGCCTGTTTTAGATGTTTGGTCTGCTATTTTCTTTGAGGCCTCTGATATTTCGTTGTATGATAATTTAACTGCTGAAGCACTGCTTATAAGTGCCAGAACCAATAATGTGGTTCCTATACCTATCAGTTTTTTCATGATAAACACCAATAGGCTCTTATCATGGAAAACTCTTATATAAATCTTACTATTTTTTTGTGGATTTAAATCAAATATTTCTTAATTTAAAGCCAAAAAAAACATTTATAGTAACTATTATGAAATCCCTTAATCAAATTTTTCCTAGATTACTCGAGAATCAAATGAAAAAAACTCTAAATTTCCTATATTAAACTAAACCCATCCACGTCATATACACTTTCAGACAAACCAATTTCGCTTTAAAATTCATTCGACATATGGGAAAATCCCCCATAGACAATAGTTCATTAGAGCGCTTCTAGCCCTTGTAACATTTCTAGAACGGTTTTCTCATGTTTTGCATAGCCTTTGATGGTTTCCACAAGATTAGGTACTAGGTCCGCTCTTCTCTTAAGCTGAACATCTATCTGCGACCAAGCATTCTCAACCCTATTGCGAAGCTGCACAAGACTATTATAAAGATACTCAAGTATCTTTAGGAGTGAATTCCTAGTCTCAATATGAATTTTTTGATTATATAAAACTTGCAAGGAACATCAGCCCTACAGCAAATTGCACCATAAAACATTGATACCCCAAAAAAAGATAAAAAAAGAAATAACTATGAAAAAGATGCCTGAATCCTCCCATCCATAATTAACTTGCCGCAACAAAACTTGATTTAAAGTCTGAAGCTAACATGCTCCCTATGCTGTTTTTTATGGCATTCTTGGGTATTGTGATGGTGAATTTCACACCTGGGTTCCAACCATTAATCGAACTTATGTAAAGTTTGTTTCCAGTGATTGTTTTGTTTAGGGCTTTGGCTGTTCCGTTGGCCATTTTGACTGTTATGTTCGCATAGCCTGGACCTTGGAGGATGTTCTGGTTGAATGTTATGATGATGGTTTTGTTAGATGGTACGCTGACTGTGCCATTGGTTGGGCTGATATTGGTTATTTTTGGTTGTGGTATGAGTGGTAGGTTGTCTTGTCCTCCTGTGAAGGTGTATGGTGTGTCGCCGAAACCGTCGTCATTTAGATCTGTTCCTGTGTAGTCGCTCCAGTAGTTTCCTCCTGTCGGTTTTGCCAAATTGAAGAGATTGCCGGTCCCAGAATCCACCTGTGCCTGCACCCCGTTGCCTATAAAGCTATTCCTATAAATCTTGTTATTGCTTGATCCATCTAATAAAATTCCATCATTTCCGTTGTTTTTTATGGTGTTGTTGGATATTGTATTATTTGAAGAATTGTAGAGGAAGATTCCAGAAGTGTAGAGGAAGATTCCAGTTCCGTTGTTGTTGGTTATGTTGTTGTTGGAAATCATATTATTATTTGAAGAATACCTGAGGTCGATTCCATCATAATCGTTGTTGGTTATGTTGTTGTTGTAGATTTTGTTATATTCTGAATCTGAGAGGTCTATTCCAAGTCCGTTGTTGGTTATTTTGTTGTTGGATATGGTATTATTTGAAGAATACCGGAGGTCGATTCCATCATCTCCGTTGTTTGTTATGTTGTTGTTTGTTATTTTGCAGTTTTTTGCGTTTTGTAGGTATATTCCAGCATATGTGCTGTTGGTTATTGTGAATCCTGTTATTGTTGTTTTGTTGGCGGTTATTGTTATTGTGGGTTGGTATGGGTTTTGTGCTTGTATTGTTGGTGTTCCTTGTGCTTTTAGTGTTATGGGTTTGTCTATTTGGATGTTTTCGGTGTATGTTCCTGTTACTATTATTGTGTCGCCACTTTGGGCATCGTTTATGGCTGCTTGAATGGTTTTATAGGTTTTGCTTGTTCTGTTGTTCCAAGTAGTTGCTGTTGCAGTGTTGGTGAATTTAATCACAAAAAGAAACACTGTGGGTAAAATAATGAATTTCATCTTTTATCTAAATAAATCACTTCCTCCCAAATATTGTATACAAAATAATATAATTTTAGGCTCAAAAAAATATGATATGGAAGTCTGGAGTCTATGTGCAATATGGACATTAAAATGTTAACAGGAGATTTTGAGGTAGGGACATTAATAAATACTATCTTTTGAGTTTCGTTATACGACAGTATAACGAACATAATCCTATAAGACCAACTCCTCATAAAATATGCGCTGAAAAATAAGCAGGTTTTTGAAGAGGACTTGCCCCTATTATTAATTAAAAGAGATGTGAAGAAGCCAAAAAATTTGGGCATCCCAACCCAGAAAGTTTAAGGGAATACTTGGTGGAACCATCATGGCATCTACCAAGTTTCAAGGACCGCTGCCACAAACAAAAGGACTATATTGATTCCGAGCAGCTTTAAACCTCACCCCCACAGTCTCCCTAACCTCCTTAAAGTTTCATAGTATTCTGTGAGTTCTTATAATGTTTATTGGTTTGTGATGAGACACTGCCTTTAATGTCCACTTTAAGCAATGTTCCTAACCGATCCAAAAAAAATAGATCTGGATATATCCGTTTTTTACAGCGCCTTTTGCATTTATAAGCTTGAATCTCTGCATTCACAAAACCTCATATAAAAAATAAGTTTCCCCATGACCATTTTTAACCATGTATTTACTGAAACATCCGGACAAAAGGGTCTGACCATTCCAATAGGCAAAAAATCCTCTCTAAATCATTTTTTTCAACGTTTTAGAACCAAAAAAATCTGTGAAGTGCATCTCTCTCATGGGATGAGTCTCCATGAAAAGTTTTTGTGTCCAGTGATTCTCGCTGGCTTAAGTAGTTGCTGCACTTTATCTTTGTGGGTTCTGGGTCTGCTTTTACAAATTTTTCCATATAGGGAGGTTTTTTTGCAAGCGTCTGGAAGATAAAAGCATTACGTAAGGTAGATTAGTTATGCCAAGCTATAATTTTCACCTATTTTTGTTAAAACCAGTTACAGAGAGCCTAGAATATTAACTTTGCAAGAGAATATCTATGATGAAGTGAGTTCAACGTTACTTAACAGTGAATGGATGCAAAGTATGCTGAAAGAGGGATATTCTGGCCAGGCAACCATCGCGCTTCAGATAAGGAGTTTGTTTGTGAACAACGTCCTTGCAGATGTCATAACGCCGATAGTCTGGCAGAAAATTGCAAATGTTTACTTCTTTGATCAGCAAATTTTCAATCAAGTTTAGCAAGGAGCAGCAGCAAATAGTTGCAGGTATATTCTATCAGCGCATCAACATGGCATGGTAAAGTTTAGTCTGATGAAATTAGAAGTTTAGAGAATTTCCTTGGCATAACATGTTCTCCAACACCTTCAGTTCCAAGTGCTCCATCTACAAGTCCAGGGCAATCTACCGGCCAAGAATCAACTCCCGGTTTCAGCGGTATTTCACAGAGCATAGGATCTTTCAGTCAGGTTATGGGTGTGGGAATGGCTACAGGATCCGCATCACAGAGTGAGGGTGTCTCTCGAGGATCTTCAAGGAAAGCTTATGAAGTGAGTAAGGTTAGTGGAACAACTGGTGTAAATAAGAGATTAGCAGTATATGCTGTGGCTGGTATCATTGTCTTCACAATCCTTATAGGGGCTGGTTATTTCTTAGCAGGCCGAGGAAAAAGTTAAAATTTTCTCTCTTTTTTACTTTTTTCATTGATAGAATAAGTGAATGGACTTTTTCTTGAGTAGAATTTATTGCCGAAATCTGGGGTGTATTAAAATTATCCTCTTCAGCGCTGATAACACAATAGTTTGGGGTTAATTCAGCAGTTTGTGTATGCGGAAAGTTAAATAAAGTATGACTTACCAAAATCCTTTTTTTAGATATACCTATAAATAGATTATAAGTATAGTAGAGGGAACTGGTTAGATGGTTGGAATCGAAATCCTTTTAGTAAGAGAGAATAGTTCAATTAAACTCCAGGACCTAAAACATGAATTAGAAAAGCTTGGCTACAATGTCTCCCATGCCAGTGGCAAGGAAGAAGCCATAAAAAAAGCTAGAAAACATAGACACAATCTGCTACTCTTATATATGCTTAAAGATGGGGATATTATAGAATTGGCTGATAAAATTAAAGATCTACACGTGCCTATCATCTGTATGGGCTATCTGGATGAATCTAAGTTACGCGAAAATATCCCAAACAAACCATTCTATCTGCTCAGACCATCCGATCTCCAAGAACTTAAATCTGTCATAGACTCGGCCTTTTACAGATCATACAAAAAACTTAAAGAATCCGAAAAGCGCTACAGAAGCCTATTCGAGTATGTGGGTAGTTGTGTGGCGGTTTATCAACCTGTAGATGATGGTAAAGACTTTATCATAAAAGATTTTAACCAGGCCGCTGAACGTGCAGAGCAAGTGAAAAAAGAGGACATACTAGGAAAGAGAGTGACCGAAGTTTTCCCTGGAGTGAAAGATTTCGGCCTATTGGAAGTTTTACAGAGGGTATATAAAACAGATAAACCGGAGCATTTTCCTATTTTTCATTATGAGGATGATAGGATTAGTGGGTGGCGGGACAATTTCGTGTACAAATTACCCTCAGGCGAAATAGTAGCAGTATACGAAGACGTGACAGAACAAAAGCAGTTAGAAGAGGAGCTCATGGAAAGGGAACAGTTATATAGGAGCATAGTGGAGACAACGCATGAGGGTATATTGATTTCCAACCCAGAAGAGGGCATAGTATATGCCAATCCAAGATTTCAAGAGATGGTAGGATACACCCTAAAGGAGCTTAGAGGTCGTGACATTTTAGAATTTCTCTTTGAAGGTCAAGATGCATTAATTGAAGATTTGAGAAGAAGATGTCTAAAGGGTGAGAAAGTCGAATTAACTTTAAAGTTTCAGAGAAAGGATGGTTCAATTCTATGGACCCTTACCAAGGCCTCGTCTTTATTTGATAAGCAGGGAGATTACATTGGTAATGTTAGCATGCACACCGACATAACAGATCGTGAAATAGCACTAGAAGATCTTAAAAGGTCTGAAAATTATTATAGGGGTATATTTGAGAATACAGGTGCCGCGACTGTGATTATAGATGAGGACACCACACTATTATTATGTAACAGGCAATTTGAAAGATTAAGCGGCTATTCAAAAAGTGAGTTAGAGGGTAAAAAAAGTTGGACAGAATTCGTAGTAAAAGAAGACTTGGAGAGGATGAAGAAATATCATTATCTGCGCAGAGGGGATCCTGAAAGCGCGCCTCATTTTTATAATTTCAGATTCCGTGACCGTCAAGGAAAAATCAGATACATACAATTAAACGTGGGTATGATTCCAGGCACAAAGAAAAGTGTGGCTTCACTCATTGACATTACCGAGCTTAAAGAGGCTGAAAGGAAAATTAGAGAAAGGGAGGAGAAATACCGGGCTGTTGTAGAGACCGCAGCCGAGGGTATAATAACCGAGGGTATAATAATATTAGATAAAACCGGGAAAATAATTGAGGTTAATAAAAAGGCATTGGAACTTTCCGGGTTCAAAAAAGAGGATTTGATAGGTAAAAATTTTATAAGGATACTTCCTAAGATTAAATTAGATCCCAAGGATATAATATCAGAATTTAAAAGGCTTATAAAAGGAGAAAATGGCTACGGGAAGATCAGAACCTTCACAAACCTTAAAGGCGAGAAAGTTTCATTCATAACACACAATGCAGTTTTAAAGAAAAACAGCAAGATAATAGGCCTATCACTTATCATTGAAGATGTTACCGAGCGTTGTAGAGCTGAAAATGAAATAAGAAAGTCTCTCAGAGAAAAGGAGGTGCTTTTGAGAGAAATCCATCATCGAGTGAAAAATAACATGCAAATTATCAGCAGCATACTAAGCCTCCAGATTCAGAATATAAAAGAAGAAAAAGTCCGTCAAATACTCCAAGAAAGTCGTGGAAGAATAAAGACAATGTCAATGATTCATGAAAATCTCTATCAGTCTCATTCATTAGCTTTGATTAATTTTAGAGAGTATGTGAGGAGGCTAGTAAATTATATAATTTTCTCCCAGGGGACTGGGAAAATCAAGAAGGAGCTGGAAATCGAGGATATAAGCCTAAACATGGACAAGGCCATTCCTTGTGGTCTTATTATCAATGAATTGGTTACTAATAGTGTTAAACATGCTTTTCCGGATGGAGAGGGGACTGTAACCATAAGACTCGCGTCCAAGGATGGTGAAATTCAACTTATCGTGGCAGATGATGGAATAGGCTTTCCCGAAAATCTTGATTTTAAAAATACAGATACTTTAGGCTTGAAATTGGTGAATATTCTGGTTCATCAGATTGAGGGTGAAATCACTCTTAAGAGAAACCGCGGCACAATATTTGAAATAATATTTAACCTTGATTAGAAAATTTTAGTGGAAGATATATGGTTCTCGTGTTGAATACAATTAACCTTTTTTTTGATTGAGGTTTTTCAATGGGACTGTGAACTATTTTTCCATGTTGTATTAATAAATATTAATTAAATAATAAATTTTCGTGACAACAGTCACAAAAGATTGTATAACTTTGTGCATCCAAAGACAAAACCAGAAAAGATAATGGGGGTGATAAAAAATGAAAACCCCAAAATTCTCAATTATCAAAATTATAAGCCTCATATTAATTTCATCAGCCTCATATTAATTTCATCCCTCCTAACCCCAACCTATGGCGCATCAGCCACACAAGATGTTACAGTCACAGTCCAAGACAACATCCAAATAATAACAATTTGGAACGGGAAAGAAACAACTAACCCATTCACCTTTAACGCCCATATAAAATCATGGGGCGAATACTACTGGCCAGGAGGGCCAATGGGACTCCAAATTAAAAGTCTCTCAAACGTCCCTGTAGATTTATATGTTAGGGCGGAGGGCGATCTTCAAGGCCCAGAAGGAACCATACCACTAGAAAATTTCAAATACGCTAATTATGGGTCAGGAGTTCCAAAAACGCCCTTCCGGGAGGAGTATGCTCTTGTGAAAAAACATTGGAAAGTTGAAAGTTTAGAAGATGCGATTATACCAGTAGATCTTTATCTTGACATACCATTCGGCACTCCACCCGGCACTTACTCAGTTAAAATATATCATATAGCAATAAAATCACGATATTAGACTCATTTTTCCCAGAATCAAACTGAAAAAAAATCTTTCTTTTTTTTGATGTTAGATTAATATCTTTGAGTATAATTTCAAGTCCACATGTAGATTAGAATGGTCGGTTCTAAATGATAATTGCACTTTTTTTGAGGAGGGGGAACCCTATAAAAAAGGAAAAAAAATTATCCATTTTTTTGGATTCAAAGCTTACTATTATGTTTATATAGGTGATTAGTAAATATCTTTTCTGAGGAAAAAATTTTAGAGAGGTTTAGAATGTTATTTGAGATAATAATTGTTTTTATTATAGTCTTGTTTTTATTGTATTTTGGATATCTTTATAATAGTCTTGTGCAGCTTCGCAATAGGGTTGAGAATGCTTGGTCGCAGATAGATGTTCAGCTTAAGAGAA